>ENA-UEPJ01004632-UEPJ01004632.1-human-gut-metagenome-genome-assembly--contig:-NODE-4632-length-10521-cov-2.307641_pt1 | contig 10521 bp, 10 predicted proteins | sample MGYA00242890_ERZ507896 | MGnify/ENA primary metagenome ERZ507896 (study PRJEB26167, sample SAMN06115508) | human gut metagenome | host: Homo sapiens | place: China:Qinghai | collected 2015-08-20... | reverse complement strand
TCTCCATATCTGCATCCTTCCGCAACATTCCCTCACCCGAACACGGCGCGTCCACTAAGATCTTATCAAAATACTCCGGGTAAACGGACGCTAATTTTTCCGGTGTCTCGCTGGTCACGCAGATATTGGAAATGCCAAACAGTTCCAGGTTTTTAAGCAGCGCCTTAGCCCTGGAATTACTGATATCATTGGCGATCAGAACGCCCTTGCCCATTAATTTTGCGCCCAGCTCTGTGCTTTTTCCACCGGGAGCCGCACACAGATCCAGTACCCTGTCTCCTGGCTCCACCGGAAGCACTGACGCCGGCGTCATGGCGCTGGGCTCCTGCAGATAATATAACCCGGCGTAATAATAAGGATCCTTGGCCATCCGCCGTTCCTCCGGGTAGAGGAGACCATTAGCGATCCACGGCACCTGCTGGAAATCCCCATAGACCTGACGGCACTGCTCTGGAGTCCACTTTAAGGTGTTGACCCGCAGTCCATAAATTCTTGGCTCCTCAAAGCTGTCTAAATACGCCTGGTACTCATCCCCCAGCAGGTCCTTCATGGATGCTGTGAAAGTTTCTGGTAATTGTATCTTCATATAATCATAGACTCCGTATTCTCTGGTTTCTTACTATGACGCTTATCGTCATAGAGTATAACACATTCTCGGTCTCTTGGGAATCCGGTGGATATGGAATTCTTTTGTTATTCTATTTTCGAAACCGGCTTCTTATGGAAAGATTTTGCAACGATGCAGTCCCTTCATAGTTACAAGATTTTATCATATAATAATAGAAATAAATGCTGTGATCCTATGAAAAATCCCATGAAAAAATCCACTTCCTTCCCCATCCCCGTAATGCCTCTGTTTTCCGTCCTTTGCTTCTTTCTCCTTCTTACTTTCCCGAAGCTTTCCATCGAAGGAGCCAGAAATGGACTGCTCTTGTGGTTTCAAACCATTGTCCCCACCCTGTTTCCGTTTCTTATTTGATCCGGTCTGGTCACTTCCATGGGCGGAATCTCTTATCTGGTGAAGCCCATTTATCCGGTTTTCCACACGTTTTTCGGAATGTCTGAATCTGGCATTTATACATTTCTCCTTGGAATCTTCTGCGGTTTTCCTATGGGGGCCAAAACCTGCCGCGATCTGCTTGAGGGAGGAGCTTTATCCCCCAAAGAGGCAAAGTGCCTGATGGCAGTCTGCAATCAGCCCAGCTCCATGTTTCTGCTGGGTTATACGGCTTCTGCCCTCCATAACGGCATATCGATCAAATTGATCCTTTTCTGCCTCTACCTGCCTCTGATCCCCTTATGGTTTCTGGCCAGAAAGTTTTATCATATGTATGCCAATAAAGCTTTCACTCCGTCTTCCCATATAACCCCACCCTACATTTCACCGAATACACCAACAAATACCCCCACGCCCCCGCTGTCCCTGGATCACATGATCCTGTCCAGTATGGAACTACTGATCAGGATCGGCGGCTATCTGATGATCTTTTCCGTGATCTCCTTATTTATCCGTCGTTTTCCCAGTCCCACTCCCATGATCCCGATCACGCTTTTAACCTTTACCGAGATCACCTGCGCCATCCAGACCATCTGTACAGACACCGCTCCGCCCCTTCAGGGACTCCTGGTCACCGCTTCTCTGGCTTTTGGCGGCCTGTCCTGTCTCTTTCAGGTAAAAAGCGCCCTGTCCACTCCAATTCCAGCCACTGGTTCTGCCGATCCCGGCAACTCAAAAAGGGACTCTGCAACGCAGAATCCCTCTTCCTTATCCATTCGTCACTATCTCTTCTGGAAGCTGATCCACACCGGTCTCGCCACAGGCCTCTTTCTCGCAGTCCGCGCATGGCAGAAGCTATACGAAGCATCGATCTGACTTCCTGTGAAAATCCGGCAATTACTGCTGGTTCTGCTGCTCCGGCTCTGCGGCTGCTGCCTCATCATTTCTCTGGATGCTGTGATCCAGTTCTGCGCGGTTAGCAGATACGATGTCATAACTGGATTTTAAAGAAGACATAAAGGAATCAAAACGTCCCTGAGCGCCTTCCATCGTGTGGTTGATGATGTTCTCCACGCTCTTTAACATATCCTGGGTATACTGCACAGCGCCCTGACGGATGTTGTCCGCGTCTCTGACTGCTGCATCCACGATGGTCTGAGCCTGATTATTGGCATCCTCGATCACCTGGTTCGCTGCCTCATAAGCACGCTGCATGATCTCATGCTCATTCACCAGCTCATTCGTCTGTGCAGTTGCTTTCTCGATCATGGCATCTGCCTGTGTGCGGGCATCCGTCAGAATCGCATCCTGGTTGCTGATGATCTTCTGGTACTGCTTGATCTCATCTGGAATACGCAGACGCAGTTCTACCAGCAGCTCCTCCAGTTCTTCCTTATTTACCAAAATCTTTGTATTGGATAATGGCTGGAACTTACAGCCGTCAATGTACTCTTCAATTTCTCCGATTAACTGCTCAATTCTGCTCATAACTTTCTTTACACTCCTTCTATTTCATCCGACTGACTCTTACCGGGCGTTCCGCTCTTCCTCTTCTACTTTCTCTCGGACTTTCTCTGCCACATATGGATGAAGGAACTCATTGATATTGCCATGATATCTGGCAATCTCCTTCACAATGGTAGAGCTTAAATAAGAATATTTCAGATTGGTCGTCAAGAAGATCGTGTCGATCTGGGAAGCGATCACACGGTTGGTCTGGGACATCTGTAACTCATACTCAAAATCCGTGATGGCTCTTAACCCCCTCACGATTACATCTGCCTTCTGCTGCTGCACAAAATCCACCAGCAGACCATCAAAGGAACTGACCTCTACGTTAGGCATATCCTTTGTGATGTTCTTTAACATATTAACACGTTCTTCCACAGAAAACAACGGAGTTTTGGAATTATTCTTCAAAACTCCCACAATGACTTTATCCATGATCTTCGCGCTTCGTTCAATAATATCCAGGTGACCCAGAGTCACCGGGTCAAAGCTTCCCGGGTAAACAGCTACTGACATAATCTTTTACTCCTGTTCCTTTTCTTGTAACCATTCAGTTTCTTCATAGTTACTTCTTTCTTTTTATGAATACATGCTTGTTGGTCTTGTATTCTTTATTCCGTACAATCTCAAACCCCAGAGAATCCACATAGGAAAAATCTGTCTCCAAAGACGCCTCCACGATGATCAAAGTATCCTCATTGATCAAATTCGAATCCTTCAGAGCTGTCAACACCTGCTTCTCCCACAGGCAGTTATAAGGCGGATCCATAAATACCGTATCAAATAAATACTCTTTGCCTTCCAGACGTGTAATGGCGCTGATCACATCACAGGACATGACCAATGCTTTTTCTTCTAAATGAGTTGTCTTTAAATTCTGGCGGATACACTCCACCGCTTTTGGATTTTTCTCGATAAATACTGCTTTGGAAGCACCGCGGCTCAATGCCTCGATTCCAATACCGCCGCTTCCGGCAAAACAGTCCAGAAACTGTGTCTGGATCAGATCTGCCCCTATCATATTAAAAAGCGTCTCCTTGATCCGGTCTGTGGTCGGTCTGGTCTCCATTCCCTCAACCGTCTTTAATTGAAGACGTCTTGCACTTCCTGCAATGACTCGCATACTTTCATTTCTCCTTATAAGATTCTTTTGTATACAAGAATCCAAAATAAGTATAATATGAAACCTTTTTGGACACAAGTATTTTTTTAAGTAACATGCCATAACGGATGGCGAAAAATGACAATTTTATCAGAACCTTCTAGTGTATGTTTTCTTTCCAGGCACATACTAGGAATGTAACAAGCAAACGATTCATCTGAAGAACAAGGAGGCGTTTTTTATGTCAAACAAATCTTCTAACACCACAAATGTACCAGAGGCAAGAGAAGCAATGGACAAATTCAAAATGGAAGTTGCAAGCGAGCTTGGCGTTCCGTTAAGCGATGGTTATAACGGCAACCTGACTTCCGCCCAGAACGGTTCTGTCGGTGGCTATATGGTCAAAAAGATGATCGAGGCACAGGAGAAACAGATGGCAGGTAAATAAAGCCAATCGTTCTCAAATCAGCAGAACCTGCCACCTGCAGCTTTTTGTGGATGCAAAGCAACGGAAAAAGACCTGACGGATCTGCCCGCCAGGTCTTCTTCCTGTTGCTGCACAGAATCCATATCCGTCTTCTGCCAACCCCCAGGTTTTCTCTTACAGATTTAATTTTTCATAGCTCTGGCTTAAATACCGGTCCATCTTCTCCTTCAGATCCCGGTGTTCTTCCATCTCTAATTCTGGATCTTCATCCAACAGACGGTTGACCTCCTCGGAAACGGTTTTTAACAGATTGGCATCTGTAAAAATATCCGCGATCTTAAATTCCAGATCCCCGCTCTGGCGCACGCCAAAGATATCTCCAGGCCCACGGAGTTTTAAATCCTCTGACGCAATATAAAATCCGTCATTGGAACGGTTTAAGATATCCAGACGCTTCTGGGTTCCGTCCTGGTCGACACAATTGACCATGATGCAGTAGGACTGGTATTCTCCACGTCCTACACGTCCCCGCAGCTGGTGCAGCTGGGACAGGCCGAACCGCTCTGCATTCTCGATCATCATCACCGTGGCATTTGGCACATTGACACCGACCTCGATAACGGTAGTGGAAACCAGCACCTGGATCTCACCTGCTGCAAACCGCTCCATGATCTGGTTTTTCTCTTTGCCCTTCATTTTCCCGTGAAGGTATTCCACGCAGATTCCAGGAAGAACCTCCTGCAATCTTGCGGAGTAATCCAGGACATTTTCCGCTTCGATCATCTCACTGGCCTCTACCATAGGGCAGATCACGTAAGCCTGTCTGCCCTGCTCCACCTGCTTTCGGATAAAGGCATAGGCTTTCTCCCGGTATCCGGTGTCTACCACGCAGTTTTTGATAGGCAGACGATTAGACGGTAACTGATCAATGACGGAAATATCCAGATCACCGTACAGAATAATCGCTAATGTCCTTGGAATCGGTGTGGCGCTCATGACCAGCACATGGGGCTCTTCACCTTTATTGCCAAGCATCTCCCGCTGGCCCACGCCAAACCGGTGCTGTTCATCCGTGATCACCAGCGCCAGCTTATCGTACTGGACCTTTTCCTGGATCAGCGCATGGGTTCCCACGATGATATCTGCCTCGTGATTCCTGATCTTCTCATAGGCCAGTCGCTTCTCCCTGGCTGTCATGGAACCGGTCACCAGAACCGGAACTTTGTCGATACCATGGGCCTCAAACAGCTCCAGCATACTCTCATAATGCTGCTTTGCCAACACCTCCGTCGGCACCATCAGCGCCCCCTGGAAGCCATTATATGCAGCATGAAGCAGAGCCAGGACAGCAATAATCGTCTTACCGGAACCGACATCCCCCTGGATCAGACGGTTCATCACCAGACCGCTTCCAAGATCCCACTCCACTTCATTTAGCACCTTCTCCTGAGCGTCCGTCAGATGGTAGGGAAGATGATCCTTCAGCTTTTTCACCTCCGGCGCCAGCTTCATCACCCAGTGGCTGTGCATATCTTCCCGCTTTTCTTTTAATTTCCGCACTCCGGTCAGAAATAAGAAAAACTCGTCAAACACCAGACGTTTCCGGGCAAACAGCAGTTCCTGCCGATTGGCCGGAAAATGGATATGCTCAATGGCAAAATTATACTCTGCCAGCTCATATTTTCTCCGAAGCTCCGCCGGAAGATAATCCCGCTCCATATCCCTCAGATCCAGTGCCTGGGCCACTGCCTTGCTGATGGTCTTATTGCTGAGGCCCTTGGTCTGTCCATAGACCGGCTGCATACTCTCCGCCACCTGGGCGTAAGTTTCCCTGGTGTAGATCTCCGGCTGTTCCATGGTCAGACGGTTATTCTTCCGTGTCACCTTTCCATAAAAAATATGGTAGGTGCCAGACTGGAGGGTGTTCCGTAGAAATGGCATATTATACCAGGTAAGCTGCACGGAGCCTGTCTGGTCCTTTAGGGAGACCGTGATCACCTGGATCCGCTGGAAGCGGCGGACAGAAGCATCCTTTTGCAGAATTCCCGCCACTGCCTGGATCTGACTTTCCTCTAACTCACCGATGGATACAGGTGGATCGTAAGCCTGGTATGCCCTTGGATAATCATGGATCAGTTCTTCTATTGTATGAATGCCAAGTTTTTCAAATAGTTTGGCTGTTTTGTCTCCAATCCCTTTCAGAGAACAGATGGATTCCTGATTTTTCATACGATTGTTTATCCTTTAATTGAAAAAGAATGTGCCCTGGCACATTCTCGCGCCGAGCGCGGTCGCTTGCGACATGTTTCTTCTTCGCGCGAGTGCGCATCCCGCGGAGCGTTTTTGTGTCATAGGATGAAGTTTCCTATGACACAAAAAAACGGCATCAGATTTTACTCCAACACCGTTTATTCTGTATATCTTATACATTTTTTAACTTATGCCCCTAACGGAACAATTCCTAAGATCACACCGATGACCAGCATTACGATACTGATACCCCAATAGATCGGAATGCTGAATTTCATATGATCTTTTAATTCAACGTCAGTCAGACCAATTGCCAGATAAGTAGCAGGTACTAATGGGCTTACCATCAGCGCCAGGTTCTTACCGATTACCATGGTCAGTGCTGTACTTAAGGATGCAACACCGTAAGTCTCGCCAACCTGCATAACCAGTGGCATGATTCCATAGAAGTAAGCGTCAGTACCAATGCACAGGCCCAGAGGAAGTGCCAGGATACCGAAGATGATGTGGATGAACTGTCCTAAGAAACCTGGGATGATGCTCATGATCGCATTCGCCATCTCAGTTAACATTCCAGTACCATCGAAGATACCTACCATAGCGCCTGCACTGAACAGAGTTGCGGAAATGATCAGTGCTGCAGGAGCATGCTTCTTTACCAGCTTGTCCTGAGTTTTCAGATTCGGGTAGTTAACAGCCAGAGCTAAGCTCAGTGCGATCATAAATGCAACATAGCTTGTTACCAGACCAGCAGACAGAACTGCAATCAGCGCAATGGTCAGAGCCAGGTTGAAGAATAACAGTTTTGGTCTTCTTAAAGCAATCTCTTCATCCTTTGTCTTCTGATCCTGCTCAACCTTCTCACCTTTACCGGCACCGGCGCCCTGTTTGATCGCCAGCATACCAAGTAAAACAGCAACTACGATGTTGAAGATCAGACCTACGATCTGGATCGGGATTAAAATGTGCCATAAATCATTAGCATCCATAGAAAGAACAGTTGCTGCACGCGCTACCGGACCGCCCCAAGGAAGCAGGTTCATAACGCCCATACATGCACCAGTCAGGCACAGTAAGATCTTTGTGTCGATCTTCATTGCCTTGTATACAGGATACAGCGCTGGGATCGTGATCAGAACCGTGGTTGCGGTTGTACCATCTAAGTGAGCGATGGTTGCGATGATAGCGGTTGCAACGGTTACTGCGATTACGTTGTTGCCAGCTTTCTTTACCAGGAAGTTTACAATTACATCAAACATTCCGGTATCGGACATAACGCCGAAATAAATAACCGAGAAGATAAATATAATACCATTGTTGGTGGTTGTCTTAACACCTTCCTTGATGAAGTCCGCGATTTCAACAGGTCCGTGACCCAGAATCAGCGCGGCAACTGCCGGAATAACAGTTAATACAACGATTGGTGACATCTTGCCTTTTAAAAGCAGTGCCACAATACAAATGATCATAGCAAATCCAACGACTGCGACCATAATGTACCCCCTTTTCCCTTATGCTTTTGTTTTTTGATATCTTAATGATACTCGATCAGTCTGAATAGATTCTGACCGGATTCTTACAAACTGTTAAGATTAGGGATGGGGTGCAGAAAGTTACGCCGGAGGCAGGAGCACATACGTGACAGCGGGCGCGCTTTCGCTCTTGGAAAACTCGCTGCCGCACATAAGGCGCTAAAAGACAGCGCCTAAGTGTGGGCGGTTTTCCAAGGCCCGCCTTACACGTATGTGCTCCTGCCTCCGGCTGTGTACTGGCTGCGTTAGAAAAAAAGAATGGAGTGCTGAAAACGCCTGGTGGGCGTTTTTGAGCACTCCTAATATAGATATATCAATCCTTATAATACTTTTCCTAAGAAGTTTTTCAGTCTTTCGTTCTTTGGATTTGCGAAGAATTCTGCCGGGGCATTTTCTTCTACGAAATAGCCCTCGTCCATGAACATGACTCTGGTAGATACTTCTCTTGCGAAGCCCATCTCATGAGTTACAACTACCATGGTCATCTTCTGGTCTGCCAGGTCTCGCATAACGTTTAATACCTCGCCTACCATCTCCGGGTCCAGAGCGGAGGTCGGCTCATCGAAGAGCATCACGTCCGGCTTCATGCACAGGGCGCGGACAATGGCGATACGCTGTTTCTGACCGCCGGATAACTGGTTCGGATATGCGTTCGCACGATCTGCCAGTCCGACGCGCTCTAATAAGCGCATAGCCTCTGCTTCTGCATCCTTCTGAGAAACACCCTGGAGCTTCATAGGAGCGATCGTCAGATTCTTCATGATGGTCATGTGCGGGAACAGATTGAACTGCTGGAACACCATGCCCATCTTCTGACGATGCTTATCGATGTCAGTTTTTGGATCGGTGATATCAACACCCTCGAAGAGGATCTTACCTGATGTTGGCTCCTCTAAGCGGTTCAAGCACCGTAAAAAGGTACTTTTACCGGAACCGGACGGGCCAATGACGCAGACCACATCACCTTTATAAATGTCTACATTAATATCTTTTAATACGTTTAAATCGCCAAATGCTTTGCCCAGGTGCTGCACCTGGATCAATGGCTGTCTCTCATTAGTGGTCACTGTTTCTTAACCTCCTCTCCAGTTTCTGTACAAAGAACGTAAATACCATAACCAGTACCAGATAGATCAACGCTGCCGCGATCAATGGCATAAATGCACTGTAGGTACGGCTTCGGATAATATCTGCACCCTTGGTCAGATCCTGGATCGCAATATAACCAGCTACGGATGTCTCTTTTAACAATCCGATAAACTCATTGCCCAGAGCCGGTAAGACATTTTTGAATGCCTGCGGCATCACGATGTAAAACATCGTCTGTGGATAATTGAAACCTAAGCTTCGTCCTGCCTCAAACTGACCATTATCAATCGACATGATACCGCTTCGGAAGATCTCAGCTACATATGCACCGGAGTTAATACCGAATGCAATGACCGCTACCAGGGTCGTGGCGATCTTTACGGAACCAAATACGACGAAGTAAATAATCAGCAGCTGGACCAGAACTGGTGTTCCACGGATCACAGTCAGATAGACCTTGCAAAGGGCATTTAAAACACCCAGCTTATGGGTCTTATCGTAAGTGGAACGAACCACTGCGATCAAAAATCCGAGAAAAATACCGATCAATACTGCAAAAAAGGTGATTCTTAAAGTATTAAAAAGACCATCTGTAATATACTTCCATCGGTCATCCTCTATAAAGTTCTGATAAAAGGATGCTGTAAAATTATCCATCATCGTATCTGATTCCCCTTACTTCCTTTTTTCAGTGATTATTCCTCACTGCTGTACTTGTCAATGATGCTCTGGATCTCACCAGCTTCAGTTAACTCTGCCAGTGCTTTGTTTACTTTCTCTACTAACTCAGTGTTGCCTTTCTTAACTACATATGCGTAATCCTCAGAGGTCAGTGGCTCATCCAAAAGTTTGATGCCTTCATTCTCGTTTACGAATACTTTTGCAGGCTCCTGATCGATAACAACTGCATCAATCTTGCCCTGAAGAAGTGCCTGAACTGCCTCGAAGCCTTTGCCGTAACGCTCTACAGTAGAACCATCTGCCTCATACTCGGAAGCATATAAGTCACCAGTGGTACCTAACTGAACACCGATAGATTTACCCTTTAAATCATCTGGTCCGGCGATGTCGCTGCCATCTTTTACAATAATCACCTGGGAAGCGGTTGTGTAAACATCAGAGAAATCAACGTTTTTCTTACGGTCCTCTGTTATCGTGATTCCGCCTGCACCGATATCAGCCTTACCGGAAACGACCTCTGGGATGATGGAATCAAATGCAACATCCTCGATCTCCATGGTCATGCCTAATTTTGCTGCGATGGCATCACAGATCTCTACGTCGATACCTACGATCTCACCACCATCATGATATACATATGGAGGGAACTCTGCGTTGGTTACCATAACCAGTGTGCCGCCTGCAGCCTCAGTCTCAGCTTCGCTGCTTGCTGCTTCTGTTGTCTCGGTTGCTGCTGCCACTGCTGCGGTCGTAGCTGCCTCAGTTGCTGCTGCAGTTGTCTCAGTCTTGGATCCGCCGCTGCATGCTGTCATGGATGCTGCCATCAGTGCTGCCATTGCTAATGCGATTGCCTGTTTTTTCATAAATGTCATCCTCCTCAAGCTTTCTCATATATATGCACCTTTGATGCATAACTATAAATAAGTGATAGACC
>ENA-UEPJ01004628-UEPJ01004628.1-human-gut-metagenome-genome-assembly--contig:-NODE-4628-length-10528-cov-8.842982_pt1 | contig 10528 bp, 7 predicted proteins | sample MGYA00242890_ERZ507896 | MGnify/ENA primary metagenome ERZ507896 (study PRJEB26167, sample SAMN06115508) | human gut metagenome | host: Homo sapiens | place: China:Qinghai | collected 2015-08-20... | reverse complement strand
GAGCATATGGACCGGGTGGGCAAAAAGATCCTTTCCACAGGAAATGGCAGATGTAATCTGACCAATTTACATCAGGATGCCAGATGCTACCGTTCCAGCCAGCCAGATTTTCCAGGACGGGTATTAAAACAGTTTTCGGTGAATGAGACCATTTCCTTCTTTGAAGACCTGGGAATTGTGATGAAGGACAGGAACGGATATCTCTATCCCAATTCTGACCAGGCTTCTTCGGTGCTGGATGTTCTGCGGGATGAAGTGGAACGAACAAAGATCCGGGTGCTCTTAAACTGCCAGATCAGGGAGATCCGAAAGAAAAAAGACGGTTTTCAGATCGTGACAGACCAGGGCGTAAAGGAGGCGGATGCAGTGGTACTGGCGACAGGTTCTAAGGCGGCTCCGGTCACAGGATCGGATGGCAGTGGATACCGCCTGGCGGAGAGTCTGGGTCATTCTGTGATTTCTCCGCTTCCGGCGTTAGTACAGCTCCGGTGCGCGGAAAAGCATTACAGGCAGCTTTCCGGGATACGGACAGATGCCAGAGTTGAGATCTATTCTTCTGCGAAAAATGGGTCGTGGAACTTTGAGGCGGAAGACCGGGGAGAGGTGCAGCTGACAGACTATGGCATCTCCGGTATCCCCGTATTCCAGGTGAGCCGTTATGCAGCAGTGGCTTTACATAATAAAAAGAACGTAAAAGCGGTGATTGACTTTTTCCCTCAATTAGATATGGAAGAAACGAAAACCATGATGGCAGAACGGAAGAGAAGGCTAGACGGACGCAGCGCCGAAGGATTTCTCACCGGAATGTTAAATAAAAAGCTGGCGCTGGCATTGTTAAAGCTGTCCGGCATTGCAGCGGCGGAGCCTGTGGAAGCGGTAGATCAGAAGCGTTTTCAGAGATTGATCCAGGTGATCAAGCAGTACGAGACCGTGGTGATTGCAACGAACCCTTATGAAAATGCCCAGATCTGCTGTGGAGGCGTGGATACCAGACAGATCGATCCGGCAACTATGGAGTCGAAGCTGGTAAAAGGGCTTTATTTTGCAGGAGAGATCGTGGATGTGGACGGCATCTGCGGCGGCTATAACCTGCAGTGGGCCTGGTCCAGCGGGTACGTGGCAGGAAGAAGCTGCGCAGCACAGCATTGCAAAACGGAGAAAAAGAAAGGAAACAGATAACCAGATATGATCCGGATTACCCAGTTAAAGCTCCCGATTGAGCATAAAAAACAGGAATTATACGAAAAAACAGCGAAACTTTTGCGGGTTGCACCATCGGAGATCAAACAGCTAAAGATCGTCAAGCAGTCAGTAGATGCCAGAAAAAAGGAGCAGATCTTATTTATTTATACCGTAGATGTGGAAGTGGCAAAAGAGCAGCAGATCTTAAAGAAAGTGAAAAATAATCAGGTGTCACAGGTGAAGGAGGTTCCGTACCAGTTTCCGTCTGGCGGTGAAGAACCCCTGAAACATCCGCCAGTGATCATCGGCAGCGGCCCGGCGGGACTATTTACGGAAGAGGGAAACTGCGAATGTTCAACATCATTATCTTTCTCATCGGTGCAGGCATCATGTTCTACATGGCATGGCGGAGCTGGTCGAGACGCCGCAAGCTCATGACCAGAGGCGAAAAGGTCGAGGCCGCTGTGGCAGGCACCGTCCAGAGCCGGGACGGCGAAGCCTACCTGTTGGAGTTCACCACTGCTGGCGGCACCCACTGCCTCCATTACCCCAAGTCTGCCAAGGGCAGAGAGCTTGCACAGGGAGCTGTCGTCACCCTTTATTATAATCCCGACGACCCCGCCGAGATGTACGTCGAGGGCGACAAGTCCGTCCTGGGGGCAGAGGTGCTGTATGTGGTGCTGGGCATCGTGCTGCTGGTGCTGATGGCCGGCATCGTCCGCTGAGAGGGGGAGAAGAAAATGAAACTCGAACATTTTGGCATGGCAGAACCCGGTGACTGCCGGGTGGTCTTTTCCGCCGCAGCAGAAGAGCTGGAAGCGGCGGTGCAGGCCGAAAAGACGGTCCTGGACGCTCCGCAGGACGAGGACGACCTGCTGACGGCGGCGGTCAATCGGGCGATTCTGGAGGGTTTCTCGCCCCTGTTCGCTCAGCTGATGAAAGAAAACGATTTGCAGCCCGTCACCGACCCGGATTTTGAGCTTCTGGCGGTCAACCGGGCCGAGGGCTTCCGGGCGGGGGTGCAGTTCTTCTGCCTGCCGCCGCTGGAACTGGGAGAGTACACCGGCTTTACCCAGCCCATCCGGCCCCGGCCTATCCGGGAGCTGACCATCGAGCTTGAAATAAACCGCTGCCACGGTGACGAAGACCGCGCCGCCGACGCCGAGGGCAAGCGCGCCCTCCGCGCCAAAGTGATGCAGGACATCTATGCCCAGCGCTGCCAGCAGGCCCGCGCCGTGGCCGAACAGGCCCTCATCGCCCAGCTGGGTACACACGTCACCGGCCCGCTGCCCAAGCAGCTGGTGGCCGGCAACTACTTTGCCGAGCAGCGCCAGTTCAATCTTCGGATGCAGGCCAACGGCGTCAATTTCGACCAGTACTTAAAGGTGCAGGGCCAGACGGTGGAAGAATTCCGAGCTTGGCTCCACGCCGAGGCCGAGCGCAAACTGCGCAGCCGGATGGGTCTGCTGCTGGTGGCGCAGAAAGAAGAGCTCTGGCCGACGGAAGCCGAGGTGGATGACGAGCTTGCCCACTGGGACGCAAAACGGGACGGGGAGCACACCTTCGCTTCCAACGACCGCCGCCGCGCCGCCCAGCGCATCGCATCCAGCCGCGCCGCTGCTTTTATTCTGGCCCACTCCACCCTCACACCGCCGCCTGCTGAGGCAACGGTGCTGAAAGCCGAAAACAGGTAAAAAAAGAAAATATTGCCGACCCACAAAAAATAAAACAGAGCAAACAAAAATCCCACCGGCCCTGACCGGTGGGATCTTTAAGTTGAAGCGTTAAGTCTCCACACCCTCGAATTGGCTGTTGTAGAGCTTGGCGTAGAAGCCGCCCTGCGCCAGCAGGGTATCGTGGTCGCCCTGCTCCACGATGTGGCCGTCCTTCATCACGAGGATGACGTCGGCCTCCCGGATGGTGGAAAGGCGGTGTGCCACGATGAAGCTGGTGCGGCCCTGCATCATCCGGGCAAAGGCTGCCTGGATACGCACCTCGGTGCGGGTGTCGATGGAGGAGGTGGCTTCGTCCAAAATCAGCATCGGGGGCAGACAGAGCATCACGCGGGCGATGCAGAGCAGCTGCTTCTGGCCCTGGCTGATGTTGCCGCCGTCCTCGGCGATGACGGTGTCGTAGCCCTCGGGCAGGCGGCGGATGAAGCTGTCGGCATGGGCTGCCTTGGCCGCAGCCACCACCTCGTCGAGGGGGGCGTCCGGCTTGCCGTAGGCGATGTTCTCCCGCACGGTGCCAGCCCGGAGCCAGGTATCTTGTAACACCATGCCGTAACTGCCGCGCAGCGAGGCGCGGGTCACGTCCCGGATGTCGGTGCCGGAGACTTTGATGGAGCCGCCGTTGACATCATAGAACCGCATGAGCAGGTTGATGAGGGTGGTCTTGCCGCAGCCGGTGGGGCCGACGATGGCGATGCGCTGGCCGGGCTTGACGTCCAGAGACAGGCCCTCGATGAGCGGGCGGTCGGGCAGATAGCGGAAAGAGACGTCCTCGATCTGGACGTGGCCGTCCGGCACGAGCTTTGCGGCGTTCTCCGCTTCGGGGGTCTGGTCTTCAGCGTCCAGCAGCTCGAACACGCGGGCTGCGCAGGCCAGAGCGTTCTGCAGCTCGGTCACGACGCCGGAAATTTCGTTGAAGGGCTTGGTGTACTGGTTGGCGTAGTTCAGGAAGATGCTCAGCTGGCCGATGGTGATGCCTCCGGCTACGGCATAGATCGCGCCCACGAGGCCGACGCCTGCATAGACGATGTTGTTGACGAAGCGGGTGGCGGGGTTGGTCATGCTGGAAAAGAAGATGGCTTTCAGGCTCACGTCCTGCAGGCGGCCATTCACCTCGTCAAAAGCCTCGAGGCTCTGGGCCTCGTGGCCGAAGGCCTGCACGACCTTCTGACCCTCTATCATCTCGTTGACAAGAGCAGTCTGCTCGCCGCGCACGGTACTCTGGCTCTGGAAATACTTGTAGCTGCGCTTTGCGAGAAAGCTGGCCACCACAAGGCTCAGCGGGGTGATGCAGACCACCACCAGCGTGATAGGAACATTCTGCTGCAACATGAAGAGCAGGGTGCCGAGGATGGTCAGCACACCCGAGAACAGCTGGGTGAAGCCCATCAGCAGGCCGTCGGCGAAGGTATCCACGTCGGCCACCATCCGGCTCACGATGTCGCCGGAAGGATGGCTGTCGAGGTAAGAGAGGGGAAGGGTCTGGATCTTCCGCATGGCGGCGTTGCGCAGGTCACGGCTGACTGCGAAGGTGATGCGGTTGTTGCAGACGCTCAGCAGCCACTGCGCAAAGGCGGCGACAACCGCCACCACGATGATCTCGTAGATGATGCGCAGCACGCCCGCGTGGTCCACGGCACCTTTGCCCAGCATCATGTCGATGGCACTGCCGCAGAGGATGGGGATATACAGCTGGGCCGCCACGCTCACAGCGGCCACGATGAGGCTGCACACCACGAAGAAGCCGTAGGGTCTGATTTTCTGCAGCACCCGGGTCATGGTGGCCTTCTGCTGTTCAGGGGTCAGCTTGCTTTTTGCTTTTGCACTCATTTCTGCACATCCCCTTTCTTGAACTGGCTCTCGTAAATTTCCTTGTAGACCGGGCAGCTTTCCAGCAGCTCGGCGTGACGGCCAAGGCCCACCATGCGGCCATCGTCCAGCACGATGATCTGGTCGGCGTGCTGCAGGCTGGCGGCGCGCTGGCTGACGATGAAGACGGTCAGATCGCCCGGCAGAGCGGCCAGAGCCTTGCGCAGGGCCGCGTCGGTGGCGTAGTCCAGTGCGCTGGCGCTGTCGTCGAGGATGAGGATGTCCGGCTTGCCTACGAGGGCGCGGGCGATGGTCAGACGCTGTTTCTGACCGCCGGAGAGGTTGCGTCCGCCCTGCTCCACCGGCTCGTCGAGGCCGAGGGGCTTGGCTTTCACAAACTCCGCAGCCTGTGCCGTTTCCAGCGCAGCCCAGAGGTCGGCGTCGGAGGCATTCTGGCTGCCCCAGAGCAGGTTGGAGCGGATGGTGCCGCCGAAGAGCTGGGCCCTCTGCATGACCACAGCCACCTTGCCGCGCAGGTCGGCGCGGGGGTACTGCCGGACCGGTCGGCCCATGATCTCCACACTGCCCTCAGTGGCGTCGTAGAAGCGGGGAATGAGGCTGATGAGGCTGGATTTGCCGCTGCCGGTGCCGCCGATGACGCCGATGGTCTGGCCGCGCTTGGCAGTGAAGCTGATGTCGGAGAGGCTGGGTGCGCCTGCGCCTTTATAGGTCAGGCTCACATGGTCGAAACGGACGGCGTCGCCGGCCGTTTCCGCCGGAACATTGCCGGTGAGCTGGGCCGGGAACTCCATGCCGGGCTTGGTGTCCAGAACCGCCTGCACACGGCCTGCACAGGCCAGAGCCTTGCTCACCTGAACGATGAGGTTGGCCAGCTTGACCAGTTCGACCAGGATCTGGTTCATATAGTTGACCAGCGCGATGACATCGCCGGAGGCCATGCCCCCGATGTTGATCTCGATGCTGCCTACATACAGCAGCGCCACGATGGCAAGGTTGATGATAACGTAGGTCAGCGGGTTCATCAGGGCGGAGATGTGGCCCACGTGGAGCTGCATTTTGGTCAGCAGCTCATTGGCGTCCTCGAAACGGTCCACCTCGCTCTTCTCCTTGTCGAAGGCGCGGACGACGCGCACGCCGGTCAGGTTTTCGCGGGTGAGGCCCAGAACCCGGTCGAGGCGGGTCTGCACCGACTTATAAAGCGGACGGGTGATGACCATGACGCCGAAGACCACGACGCTCAGTAGCGGGATAGCCACCACGAAGATGAGGGCGGCGCGGAAGTTGACCGTAAAGGCCATGATCATGGCGCCGAGCACTACGAAGGGGCTGCGCAGGAACAGACGGAGGAAGAGGTTCAATCCGCTCTGCACCTGATTGACGTCGCTGGTCATCCGGGTGATGAGGGTGCTGGTGCCCATGGTGTCCATCTCGGAAAAGCTCAGCGTCTGGATGTGCTCAAACAGCGCATGACGCAGACCGGTGGAATAACCCACGGCGGCTTTGGCCGAGAAGTATTGGGCCGTCAGGCTGCACGTGAGGCCGACGATGGCCAGAAGCAGCAGGATGCCGCACCGCACGAGGATGTAGTGAAAATCGTGGGCCACGATACCCACGTTGACGATGTCGGCCATCACAAGCGGCACGAACAGGTCAAACGTAGCTTCCAGCATCTTGAAAAGCGGTGCAAGCACGCTCTCGCGCTTGTAGTCGCTGAGATAGCGAAGCATTTTGTTCAAGGCTCGATACTCCCTTTCTTTGATCCATTTAGTTGAGACGCTCCTTATTATAGCGCACTCCCAACAGGAATGCTATGTTTTTTGCCAAAGAAAACCGGCTCTGGATGCAGATTTCGGCTCCGGAGATTGAGAAAACCGGAAAATCCTGCTATACTGAAAGGGAATCTCAACGGAAAGAATGGTGGATGCAATGGCAAAAGATGGTGCGGCACGGCTGCGGCTGCGCCCGGTGGGCGCGGCAGACCGCAAAAAGCTGCCGGAATACGGGCCGCTGGGTACGGGCTGTCCGGCGATAGAGCGGGCTGTGGCAGCGCTCTATAAGGGCCAGAACGAGGAGAGCTTCTGGGCGCTGATGAACGCCATCAACTATGCCCTCGAGCTGGACACCAGGGTCCTGGTGCCGCTGGAAGCTGCGTCCGACCAGCCGGACGGGGCCGCCCCGTGGGCGGAGCATCCTGTCCCGGCGGAGAAAGCGAAAGACCTGCAGCCCTGGACCCTGCGTACCCAGAAGGGCCGGTGTTACCTGCCGGTGTTCACCTCAGTGAAGATGGCGGAGGCCGATAAAGGCACGGCCAGCCGCCCCATGGCGGAACGGCTTCTGGCTTCCGCCATGCAGATGGCGCTGGACTCGGACAGCATCGACGGCGTGGTCATCGACCCGTGGACCAGCTCTGCCACGCTGGACTGCTCGCTTTTGAACGGTCTGCTCCACGCCAGCCACGACACCGATGAGCCGGGCGAAGCGGAGCTGCGGGCCGGCAACCGTGCCATGGCCGAGGAACGCTGGGACGACGCGATGCACTATTATCAGCTCTCTGCCGAAGAGGGCTGCGCCGAGGGCCTTGCCATGATGGGCGAGATGCTCTACGAGGGCCGGGGCTGCCGCAAGAGCCCTGCACAGGCCCGCAAGTTCTGGAAAAAAGCCGCCGACGCCGGCGATGTGGCCGCATGGGTGGCGCTGGGCGACGATGCCATGGTGCAGGGAAAAGGGGCCGGTGCGGCTCTGCGGGCCTACCGCAAGGCTCAGAAACTCTGCGCCTCCACCCCCGACATCGCCTATATGCCGCAGGTCTGCCTGCGGGTGGCCCAGTATGAGACCCAGTACATCTCCCGCAAAAAGGCGCTGGCTCAGCTGGCTGAGGCGAAGCAGGGCTTCCTCGTCCGCAAAAAAGAGGGCGACGAGACGGCCCAGAGCTGGCTGGACGAGACGGAGGCCGTCATCCGCCAGCTGCTTGAGAGAGAATGAGCGGAAACACAAAATCTTTACAAATGCTCTAAGAAATCGTCATACGGAACCGATATGATATTGAAGGAAAAATATGCGCGTCGCAAAAACAGAGAGGACGACCAGAATGAGCAAAGTGATCGGTATTGACCTTGGCACCACGAACAGCTGCGTGGCAGTGGTGGAGGGCGGCAAGCCCGTCGTCATCACCAACGCAGAGGGAGAGCGCACCACCCCCAGCGTGGTGGCGTTCACCAAAGACGGCGAGCGTCTGGTGGGCGGCGCGGCAAAGCGCCAGCTTGCCACCAACTCCGGCCGGACGGTGTCCAGCATCAAGCGGCATATGGGCAGCGACTACCGCGTCCACATCGACGGCAAAGACCTGACTCCGCAGGAGATCAGCGCCATGATACTGACCAAGATACGCCGCGACGCCGAGAGCTACTTGGGTGAGCCGGTGACGGAGGCCGTCATCACCGTCCCCGCTTACTTTGACGACAGCCAGCGCAAGGCCACCCAGGATGCGGGCCGCATCGCAGGCCTGAACGTCCTGCGCATCATCAATGAGCCTACCGCCGCCGCTGTGGCCTACGGCCTTGACAACGAAGCGCCCCAGAAGATCCTGGTCTACGATCTCGGCGGCGGCACCTTCGATGTCTCCATCATCGAGATCGAAGACGGCACCTTCACGGTGCTGGCCACCGGCGGCGATACCCGCCTCGGCGGCGACGACTTTGACCAGCGCATCGTGGAATATGCCGTGGCAGAGTTCAAGAAATCGGACCGTATCGACCTCTCCCGCGACCCCGCCGCCATGGGACGCCTGAAAGAAGAGGCCGAAAAGGCCAAGAAAGAGCTGTCCAGCGCCCTCTCGGCCCAGCTCAATCTGCCCTTCATCGCTGTGGGCAAGGACGGCCCCCACCACCTCGATCTGACCATCTCCCGCCCCCAGTTCGAGATGATGACCGGCGACCTGCTGGCACGGACGGTGGCCCCGGTGCAGAATGCACTGCGGGATGCCGGCATCTCGGCTTCGCAGCTGGGCAAAGTCCTTCTCGTGGGCGGCAGCACCCGGATGCCTGCCGTCGAGCGTCAGGTGAAGGAGCTGCTGGGCTGTGAACCGAGCCACAGCCTCAACCCCGACGAATGCGTGGCGATGGGGGCCGCTGTGCAGGGCGGTCTGTTACAGGGCGGCGGCAAGCTGGCTGGTGCTTCTGGTGCAGCGGCGCAGGGCCTTGTGCTGATGGACGTCACCCCGCTGACCCTCTCCATCGAGACACTGGGCGGCGTGGCGACCCCCCTCATCACCCGCAACAGCATGATCCCCACCCGCAAGAGCCAGATATTCACCACGGCCCGCCCCATGCAGACCAGTGTGGAGATCAACGTCCTGCAGGGTGAGCGGCATTTCGCCCGCGACAATAAGAGCCTCGGCAAGTTCAAGCTGAACGGCATCCGGGCCAGCTTCTCGTCCAAGCCCCAAATCGAAGTCACCTTTGATATTGACGTCAACGGCGTCGTGAAAGTCTCGGCCAAAGACCTCGGCACCGGCCGGGAGCAGAACATCACCATCACCGGCAGCACGAACCTCTCGGAGAATGAGATCCAGCGCGCCATGGCCGACGCGGCCGCCTACGAGGCCGAGGACAGCCGCCGCAAAGAGCGGCTCGACCTCCACAATCAGGCCGAGGTGCTGGCTTATAAGGTGGACGAGGCCCTCTCCAAGTGCAAGAAGGAGCTGGATAAAGAGGAGAAGAACCGCATCAAGGCCGATGTGGCGAACCTCCGCCGCTGCCTGCGGAAGGATAAACCCGAAAAGATGAACGAGACGGAAGAAGCGAACCTCCGTCAGGCCAAGAGCCAGCTCGAAGCATCCGCAAACCACCTGATGGTGCTCTATGCATCGGAGCAGAGCGAGAACGGCTCGGACGGGACCATTTGATAAACAGTAAGACCCCCGCTGTGTTTGCAGCGGGGGTCTTTTGCGTCTGAGGGAAAAGTATCTATGGAAAACGAAGAGGAGAGAGGGAAAAGCTTATCGGCCAACGATGAGGTCGCGGCGGCCGCGGAAGCCCACGGTGAGGTAAGCGCTGCTGCCGAGGTGGCGCAGAGTGACCCGGGTGCCGGGCTTCTGATCCTGGCACAGCAGAGTCAGGTTCAGGGTGGTGGAAGTCTTGCCGGTCTTGAGCACCAGCGTGCTTACGCCCTGATTCATCAGGGTCTGCATGTCGAGGATGGTGGTGCGGAAGGTGGCGTTGTCATCGGGGGCGTCCAGCGTCAGCACGCGGCCTTCCTGACGGGCGGTGTAGAGCACCTGCTTGCCCAGCAGGCCCTTGACGGTGTAGCGGGCTTCGCTCTTCTCCACCGGCGTGTCAGAGGGCAGGGGGGTCTCGTCGGAGATCATCATCACGTTGCCCTGAATGGGGTTCTCCACCGGGGAAGCGTAGCCGCCGTAGTTGGGGTCTACCTCCCCCACCGGAACGTCAGAGTGGAGAGCGATGTCACCCTGAACCATGACCTCGGACGACTGAGGGGGCAGATAACCGGCAACGGTCGTGTCCTCGGCGTCGGCGGCAAAGGCACCCACGCTCATGGCGGCGGTCATGGTCAGCAGAGCGGCAGCAGCAGCGGCGCGGCGGGCGGTATTCTTGTTCAGCAGTCTCATAGTAGTATCCTCCTGTAGTTGTAGGGAGTCAACCTCTCCGTCAGCGCTGATGCGCTGCCACCTCCCCTATCGAGGGGAGGCTTTGGCATATCGTAAAGCCTTGCCTCTTCGCCAGAGGCTCCCCTACCAGGGGAGTTGTCTGCGAAGCAGACTGAGAGGT
>ENA-UEPJ01004605-UEPJ01004605.1-human-gut-metagenome-genome-assembly--contig:-NODE-4605-length-10575-cov-100.637169_pt1 | contig 10575 bp, 6 predicted proteins | sample MGYA00242890_ERZ507896 | MGnify/ENA primary metagenome ERZ507896 (study PRJEB26167, sample SAMN06115508) | human gut metagenome | host: Homo sapiens | place: China:Qinghai | collected 2015-08-20... | reverse complement strand
CTCCGGTTTATCATGCTCCGGTAGTATATATGAAAGATGCTTCACTGAATGCTCCGGTGGCAGCACGCCTGATGAATATGTTTATTGTTACCCTAATAATAACTATATAGTTGATTTCAATGGAGATGGGAAATCTGATGTACTAGCCATGAATGGTAGTAGTTCATGGGTTTACACATTGAGCGGCAGTACGTTTACCAGATTGACATCATTTAATAGTACCGGACTCAGGAACTGGAGTTTCAATTATTTCGGAGATTTCAATGGAGATGGTAAAACAGATGTTTTATGTCAAAACTCAAGCAATGTGTCTGACGTTTCACTTTATCTATCAACAGGACGATCGTTTATAAAAAAAACAATATCGAATCATGATATTGAGGCTAAAATTATAGTAGGTGATTGTAATAAGGATGGAAGAGATGAAATTATACATTTGGATCCCCCTTCAGGAAACAGTAAATTGCGTATAAAGGTAGGCACTTTTAATGGAACCGAGTTTGATAATGAATACTATACTTCAACATTAATGGATTATAGTAATATTAGAGAAAATATCGAAACCGGCCAAGTGAATATTGCTGTTAAAGATTTCGATGGTGATGGGCGCGTTGAATTCATATTATCAGCTTATGCTGATATGAATTTGATTTTTGCATTTAATGATAAACAACACCTACTAGTTGAAGATATAACAGATGGTTATAACAAACAAATTAGCTTTCAATATGTACCGATAACAGAAAGTGGATATTATACTGAAACAGATGCATCCGTTACTTTTCCAGTAGTAAAAGCGCGGATACCCTTGTATGTCGTTAGTTCTAAAAATACTAATGCAGGTAATTATTCTCAAGCATTAAATTATAATTATAAGGATATTTGTGTACATAGGCAAGGGAAAGGCATGTTATGTTTCAAAAACATTGAAGAAACGGATTATAATAAAAAGATGAAGACTATTAGCTCGTATACTTATAGTACATCTTGTTTTATTCCTTATTTATATAAGCGAATTGTACAAACGACCAGTGGTACTCCTGTATATGAGATGAGCAATAGATATACTAATTTAGAAAAGGGAAGTAAACGCTATGAATTGCAACTTTTTAGTAATTCAGAATTTGATAGGTTAAGAGGCACGTTTATTGGACAACTATTTTCCAACTACTCATACGGAAATCCTAAAAATATTATAAAAGTTATGGGGAATACTACTGAAACGCAAACCATAGCTTATACCAATGTCGCAACTTCAGATTTAAGATTGCTTGGATTACCACTAAAGAAAACTGTAAAGAAAGCAGAGAGTAAGAAATCTCCTTGGATAGAACAAATAGATATTACTTACGATTCCAAATACAACATAGCAAAAAAGGTTTCTTCAGTTAATACTACATATACCACTTTAGAAGAGAGTTATACTTATGATTCTTTTGGCAATGTTTTGACAAAATCAAGTAAACCGTACACGTCTACGAACCCATTAACTACTAGTTATAAGTACTCCGCAAATGGAAACTTTCTTTCGGAAATGACAAACTCGTATGGATTTAAGACAACTTATGCGTATGATGGACGGGGGAAAATGATTTAGGAAAAAAATCACAAAAATCAGATTACTCTGTATGAATATGATAATATGGGTAATTTAATCAAGACAACGTATCCTGATAATGTGGTTGAAACGAATGATATATCATGGGCACAATCTGCTCCACAAGCTTTGTATTCTGTTGTGAAGTCATCTACTTTAAGTCCTACTACTACTACCTATTATAATATTTTTGATAAGGTTGTTAGAGTAGGAACTACGCAGTTTGACGGTAAGATAGTATATACAGACTCTTATTATGACCGGAACTGCTTATTACAAAAAGAATCTTTACCATTTGTAGGTACTTCGGCAACACTATGGAATACCTATACATATGATGAATTTGACCGTCCGGTGAAGATACAATATGCATCTGGTAAAGAAGATCTCTTCAGTTATGCCGGAACATCCATTACAGAAACCAAAAATGGAATAACAACAACTCGCACAATTAATGATTTGGGTAAACTGACAAAGGTCAGTGATGAATCCGGTAGTATCACCTATAGTTACCTGACCAATGGAAACCCTGATTCTATTCGTATATCGAATGAAATTTATACAACTTTCACCTATGATACGTATGGGAGATTGGTTAATATAGCCGATCCGTCAGCGGGAACAATTACTTATGGATATGACAGTTATGGTAACAGAAGCACGGAAACGGATGCAAGAGGGAAAACTGTTAGTTCAACGTTTGATAAGTTTGGCAAGGTTTTAAAACGGGTTACTCCGGAAACCACATTTACTTATACATATAATTCAGACCAATTGTTGTCTTCTATCTCAGGAACGAACAGTACTTCTTTTACTTATACATATGATGGTTACGGCAATATACTAACGGAAAAAGAAGTAGGGATAGATAGTAAGTGGTTACAGAAAAATTATTCATATATAAATGGAAGAATAACGGGAACAACTTATGTGTCTCAAACAGAAACAATAGCTTCGGAAAATTACACTTATACCAATAACCATCTTAAAACTGTCAAAATAGGAAATGTCCCTATTTGGGATTTACAGGCAATAGATGTTTTCGGCCATCCTACTAAAATTGTAACCGGAAATATAACGCGGAACTATACTTATGATGGGTATGGTTTCCCTACTGGGAGAACGGCCTCGTCAACAGCAAGTGGCACTTTCTTAAATAGTACTTTTGATTTTGAATCGGTTAATGGAAATTTGAATTCTCGCAAAGATGTAACAAGAAACCTCACTGAGAATTTTACATATGACGGTTTGAATCGTTTGACAGGTTATAAAAATGCAACAATTTCTTATAATAGCTTGGGTAATATCATATCAAAAAGCGATGCTGGTACGTTAGGATATGACAAATATAAAGTACAAACTATCACACCGATTAGCGGACTGTCCAATACGCTGTCTAAGCAACAGGATATTACTTATACATCTTTCATGCGCCCCAATTCGATTACAGAAAATGACTATCAAGCTACATTTTCGTATAATGCGGACAACCAGCGTGTAAAGATGCAGATTAAAAAGGGCGGAAATAATTATCTGACACGCTACTATCTTGGGAATGTTTATGAAATTGATAATAAAGTTGGAGAAACCAAAGAAAAGTTGTACTTTGGTGGCAATTATTATGATGCTTATGCGGTCTACGTCAAACAGAATGGTGTCTGGCAACTGAATTACATTTGTCGGGACTATCTGGGAAGCATTACTCACGTCACAAATAGCACAGGCGCTTTACTGGCTGAATATAGTTATGATGCATGGGGAAGGCTGCGTAATCCGGTAAATCAATCGGTTTATGCGCCAGAAACGGAACCCGAACTTATGTTAGGACGTGGATATACCGGTCATGAACATTTGGCGGTCTTTGGTTTAGTTAATATGAATGCCCGGTTATATGATCCGATTCTTGGGCGTTTTCTTTCTCCAGATCCATACGTACAGTTACCTGATAATCTACAAGGATTTAATCGCTATACATATGGCATGAATAATCCATTATGCTATGTAGATAAGAATGGTGAATTCTGGTGGCTCGTAGCTGCTGCTGTAGTTGGAGGAATCATAAATGTCGCAACGAATTGGAATAATATAGATAATTTCTGGCAAGGGCTGGGATATTTTGGTGTTGGCGCCGCTGCTGGTGCTCTTGGATATGCAACAGGTGGAGCTGTAACTGGTGTTTTAGAAGGTTTAGCCGGAGTCGCAGGAGGTGCCACTATTGGAATGGTGGCAGGAGCAACATCTGGTTTTGTACTTGGAGGTGGTAATGCGATTATGGCTGGGGGTAATTTTACGGATTTCATGACAGGTGCAACAACAGGGATGTTTGTGGGAGCGACAACAGGTTTGGTAACAGGAGGAATAACCGGAGGAGCAATTTCTTATTTCCAAGGGAAAAATGTGTGGACTGGAGCAGATATCGCAACTGGCCGGAATCCGTTCTCTCTCAAAAATGAACCTATTAAAAGTACAAGTCACTCGCGTCCAGCAGGTAGTAAGCCAAGTCCTTTACCAGCTTCTTCATCCCCTGAGACATTACCACAAAATGAGGTCAGTAGCTATTCGGTAACCACCTATGAAAGAAATATCCCTAACCCCATGATGGAGGGTAAAGAGTTAATAACAACGAAATTGCAAATAAAAGATTGCGACGCGTCAATTGGTGCGTAAGCAAATACATCGGACATCGTACTTTGCGGCAAGCCTAGAACTCCGGTTAGCCATGGAAAAAGATTGTATAAAACAGACCACAAAAGAAATGGAACAGCTATTCTGAGAAGTCTTTTCTTATAAAAGTCTTCAAAAGACATTTTTACAGGCAACAACAGAATACCCGTAATCATGACAAACAATGGCACGCATGGTCTAAGAAAAGAACCATAAATGCCTCCCCACAAATTAAAATCCGGATTGGAGCGCGCCTCTGGAGAAACATTAAACGGATCAGAACAATAAATACAGATAACCATAAATATGGCACATAGCCTGAGTACATCAAGCCATACTATCCTCGGCTGTTTTGCTGGTAACTTTGGTAGCATATCTTTTATAAAACTTCAATAATTTACCACAAAACTATATTTTTGTATGATACGATACAAAATAAGTACCGCTACAACCGACCATTTCTTTAACTACTTAATATTCTTTCTCAATTTCCATAATGCAACTTGAGATATTCCGAGATACGAGGCTATAAGGCTAAGGTTTACACGCTGAAATATTTCAGGGTTTTTGGCATAAAAATCTCTGTAGCGTTCTTCTGCAGACATATATAAACGATATATAAGCCTCCTTTCCATTTCCACAAATGCCTTTTGATGCAGCAACCGAAGCCAGTTAGATATTTCAATATGCTGAAAACAGAGTTCCTCCAGATCGGAAATTTTAATATAGTAAAGCAATGAGTCTTCCAGAATCTGTACCCTTTCATTTTCATATCCTTCTGTTTTTTCCGTAAAAGCTATTAGTTGAAAATATCAGTTCACCTTCTTTACTGAACCATGACGTGACCTCTTTTTCATTAATCATTACATAGGAACGAGCTATTCCTTTTTCAATTATATATACATTTTCATCTGTAATGAGAGGCCTTATTAATATTGTTTTTTAGGGACAGTCATTGGATGAAGATAACCAAGAAACTTAGTTAGAATTTCGTCATCAATGTTGAGTATATTTGTTATAGAACTGATTATTTTATCCATAATTATTTTTTATTACAAAAGTAGTAATAAAGAGAATAGCGATATCAGAAACAGCTCCAGTATTAGACATCAAAGAAATATTTTTCTGGAAACAGAAAGATAACAAGAAGAATATTTATAATTATATAATTCTCTATATTTGTAGTTACGTACCAAACATTAAAAAACGATATGAACATAAGGTATACAATCTTATGTATATAGTTGTCGTAAGGACAACAAAAAACTGAAGAAGTAGCCCAAAGTTACGACTAACAATTAGAAGGTAAATTTATTATTCAAACGGCTCCGAAAAAGTTTATCTGGAGTTAGACAAAAACAATAAGTATAGAGAATTATTAAGAACGTATATAACCTTTAACTGATAACATATGAATTTAAAATCATTCTTACTCGCAGCAACAGTTACAGTAACTCTTTTTTCTTGCAGAGATATACGGGAAGGAACTGCCGACTATGCCATTATCCCGTTGCCACAGCATACCGAAGTAACGCCACAGACTAAGCCGTTTATTTTGGACAAAGGAACCGTCATTGTTACTCCCGAAAATGACAATGAAATGAAGACCATTGCCGGATTCCTGAACGCTTACATCGACGAATGTACAGGTTATACCCTCGCCACATCGACAGAGGCAACAAAAAATTACATCACGCTAAACATAGACAAAAGCATAAAAAATCCTGAAGGTTACCGGCTCGCCGTAAGCAGCGACGGTATCACCATAACCGGAGGATCGCATGCAGGTGTCTTCTATGGGGTACAGACACTTCGTAAGGCTTCCCCTGTAGAGGCAAGCGACAAAATTGCTTTCCAACAGACTAACATCGAAGACTATCCCCGCTTGGCATACCGGGGCATGCATCTCGATGTAGGACGTCACTTTTTCAACGTAGAGCAAGTGAAACAGTATCTCGACCTTATGGCACTGCACAATCTGAATGTATTTCACTGGCATCTTACTGAAGATCAAGGCTGGAGAATAGAAATAAAGAAGTATCCCCTACTCACCGAAATAGGCTCCAAAAGAAAGGAATCACTGCGTACAGACGGTGTGAAAGGGACTGACGGAAAACCTTATGGCGGTTTCTATACGCAAAAGGATATTCAGGAAATTGTAAAATATGCAGCCGAAAGATACATAGAAGTTATACCCGAGATAGACCTTCCTGGACATATCAAGTCGGCACTGGCTGCCTATCCGGAACTCGGTTGTACCGGAGGACCCTACGAAACAGCTGTAGAATATGGTGTACACAAGGATGTGTTGTGCGTAGGAAGTGACAAGACTTTGCCGTTTGTCAAAGATGTATTGACAGAAGTCATGCAACTGTTCCCTTCACGCTACATTCACATTGGTGGAGACGAGTGTCCGCGCGACCGCTGGAAGGAATGTCCCAAATGTCAGGCCCTTATCAAGGCTCAAGGATGGAAAGATACCAAGCAGTATGAAGCAGAGGACAAACTGCAAAGCTACTTTATGACCGAAGTGGAAAAATTTGTTGAGGAAAACGGACGGCGCATTATAGGCTGGGATGAGATTCTTGCCGGAGGAGCGACACCCAATGCTACCGTTATGGCATGGAGAAATGCGGAATATGGTGCAGAAGCGGCTAAAAAGGGATACGATGTAATCATGACTCCTTGCGGACAACTTTACTTCAGCGCAATGGATGTACTCAATCTGCCGGGAGATAATGCCATAAGAAAAGTATATGACTTTAATCCTATCCTCAGCGATATGACCGAGACTGATGCTGCACACATTAAAGGTATTCAAGCTTGCCTCTGGAGCGAAGACATAGAAACAATGGAGCAGATAGAGTACCGCCTGCTGCCCCGACTTGCCGCACTCGCAGAAATTACATGGAACGGTTTTGACAAGCAGAACAGAGATTATCATGAATTTGCTTTACGTATGTTCAACATCATAAAGCGATATGACAAATATGGTCTGAGCTACCATAAAGGAGCATTCGAAGTAACATCCGATTACGAGAATGATACATTGAACCGTAAACTCAGCATACGACTGAATACTCTTGGAAACAGAAAGATATATTATACCTTGGATGGCAGTGAACCTACAGAAGCATCACAACTTTATAAGGAACCGTTCACTATAAACAGCAATGCCATACTTAAGGCAAAGGTTATTATGCCGGGAGAAACAGACAACAGTTTAGTGTGTGATACGATCTGTGTAAACAAAGCTACATTCTGCCCTGTAACGCTGGCCGGACAGCCGAGTCCTACCTATACTTACAAAGGAGCTTCCATACTGACCGACGGACTGACTGGAGATACACGTTACAATACCGGCCGTTGGCTGGGCTTCCTCTGCGATCTGGATGCTACAGTAGATTTAGGAAAGGAAACAGAAGTATCGAGTGCAGCATTCCGTACCGATGTAGCAATCGGATCTGCCGTAATGGACATCACAGGTATGGAAGTATGGTGTTCTGCCGACGGAAAGCATTTCACCAAAGTGGCAGAAAGTTCAAAACCTGTGTTAAAGAAAGACGATCCTGACGGTATCTATCGCCATGAACTGACATTCGACACACAACAGGCACGCTATGTCAGGATAGTTGGCAAAATCACTCCTAAACTCCCCTCATGGCACACCTGGCCAGGTGGAGACGCCTTTATTTTTGTGGATGAGATTTATGTAAACTAATGTATTGTCAGCTACTTTTCGTATCTTCGCAAACCAAAGAATAAACAATCGATTATGAGAAAAAAAATGATTAACCTTTCGGCATCTTTGTTGGGAGTTGCAACTGTAGCCTCAACATTGTTTTCTTGCAGTACCCAACAGCAGGAATCTCCTATGAAAGCAAAAGTTGAGGAGTATGCTCAAGTAGAATTGAAATCCGACCTTGTAAACAATCTGAATGACAAGGAAAAAGAGTTGGTAAAAATATTCTTTCAGGTAGGAGAAATCACCGACGATCTTTTCTGGCAGCAGACTTTTGGTGACAAGAGCCAGCTCGATACCATCACTGACAGTTATGCAAAAGAGTTTGCCATGATTCACTATGGGGCTTGGGATCGTCTTGACAATAACAAACCGTTTCTGGCCGGCTATGGCGAGAAACCGGCTGTATGTAACTACTATCCGCATGACATTACAGCAGAGGAGTTCGACGCATTCGAAGACGCTAACAAGAATTCATGGTACACCGTTATCCGCAGAAACGAAGATGGTTCATTAAAAAGTGTCTGGTATCATGAAGCCTATGCCGAAGAAATAGGACGTATCTGTGCTTTACTGGAGAAAGCAGTGACATTGGCAGAAGATCCGGGGCTGGAAAACTATCTTGAGAAGCGTATCGAGGCATTCAAGACAGATGACTATCTGGAAAGCGACCTTGCATGGATGGACATGAAAGACAGCAAAATAGATTTTGTGACAGGTCCTATTGAAAGTTACGACGACAAGTTCCAGGAAACCAAAGCCTCATACGAGTCGTTTATCCTGTTGAAAGACGAAGCTAGAAGCAAAGACCTTGCAAAATTTGTAGCCATGCTTCCGGCTCTCCAGAAAGAATTGCCTTGTGCACCAGAATACAAGACATTTGTTCCGGGTACATCGTCCGACCTGAACGTATACGATGCCGTGTATTATGCAGGCGACTGCAACGCCGGCAGTAAGACGATCGCCATCAATCTGCCGAACGATGAAAGAGTACACGCACTGAAAGGTACCCGTCGTCTGCAACTGAGAAACTCCATGAAAGCAAAGTTTGATAAAATCCTTATGCCTATCGGACAACTTATCGTAACACCCGAACAGCAGAAATACCTTAACTTCGACGCATTCTTCTGGAATGTTACTTTCCACGAAGTAGCGCACGGGCTGGGTGTTAAGCAGACCATTAACACCAACGAAAGTGTGGATGCCGTGATGGGAACCGAAAAGACTTCATGGGAAGAAGCTAAAGCAGATATCTTAGGTCTGTTCATGGTAACCAAACTTATCGAAATGGGCGAAATCACCAATATTACAGCCGAAGATGCTATCGCTACTTATATTGCAGGCATCTTGCGTTCCGTAAGATTTGGAGCAGCTTCATCGCATGGAAAAGCCAACATGATGTGCTTCAACTATATGGAAAAAGCAGGAGCCTTCTCACGTGACGCCAAAGGTCAGTATGTAATAGATTTCGGAAAAGCAAAAGAAGCCATGAACGGCTGGGCTGCGCTAATCCTCCAAACACAGGGAGACGGAAACGTAGAGTTCGCTACGAAGTACAGAGCCGAAAACGGTGGAATCACTCCTGCACTTCAGGCAGACCTCGACAAAATCAATGGTGCAGGCATACCGCGTGATATTACATTTATTCAGGGAGCAGATATTCTTTTGGGAGAAACAAAATAATTAATAAACAAATTATCAAAAAGGTCTATCAAACCGATAATGACACTCTAAGTTATAGGCCATAACTGATAAACGTGAAAAGAGCCATATCATTACTGTGGTGCACTTCACTTCATCACAAGTAATAATACGGCTCTTTATCTTTACATAAAAAATCAGAACCAACATTGAATATCAACAAATAATTGTACTTTTGACTAATAAGGGAATTGATTATACAAAACTTACATGACTGATAAATAACACAAGCTATGGAAACCAAAAGACTAATACTGCGTCGATGGAACGAAAATGATGCAGAAGCACTTTACAAATATGCTCAAAACCCGAATATCGGTCCTATAGCAGGATGGCCGCCACACACATCTGTGGAAGATAGCAGAAATGTTATCCGCAACATTCTCTCTGCCCCTGAAACATACGCTGTGGTATTGAAAGAAACTCAAGAACCCATAGGAAGTGTGGGTATCATGTTTGGCGACAGTGTACACAGTGCAGACATGCAGGAAGGCGATGCAGAAATAGGCTATTGGATAGGAGTTCCTTATTGGGGAAAAGGTCTGATACCGGAAGCCGTACATCGCCTGTTAGAACATTGTTTTGAAGACTTGGGAATTAAAAGAGTATGGTGCGGATATTACGATGGGAATTTCAAATCGCGCCGGGTAATGGACAAATGCGGATTTAAATTCCATCATACAGAACAAGGAAAACCATCCCCATTAGGAGATGTACGGACAGAACATTTCACACTCTTGACTATAGACGAGTGGAGAAACAGAAAGACATGTGAATAAAAACGACTTCCAGAATTACCAATACTTCGGTAAATTTTTACCGAAAAATTAAAAGTTAAACAATAGAACCGGCAAAAGCTGGTTCGGAAACA
>ENA-UEPJ01004601-UEPJ01004601.1-human-gut-metagenome-genome-assembly--contig:-NODE-4601-length-10581-cov-14.808073_pt1 | contig 10581 bp, 8 predicted proteins | sample MGYA00242890_ERZ507896 | MGnify/ENA primary metagenome ERZ507896 (study PRJEB26167, sample SAMN06115508) | human gut metagenome | host: Homo sapiens | place: China:Qinghai | collected 2015-08-20... | reverse complement strand
ACGGCATAATTGACATCAAAAAAGCGCCAAGTTTTTGAAAACTTGCCGCTTACCTGAAACACGCCGTCTTGATAAATGCGTTTGATGGGAATGGATTTCTGGACGCTGTGAGGAACGGAAAAAGTGTCCCGTTCTGCGCTGCGCCGATGCTTGAAAAAGATCAATGTTTCTTCACCTCGCGTTTCATCGCTTCTTCATAGTAGTTTTCCGCTCTCCAGACACGCTTGCCTGCCATGATGACCTCTGATTTCAGCCATGCCCACAAAAATCGTTCCAGCGTGAGACCGTTGTACTGAAAAAAGCCCGCAGCGGCCACGGGAGCCGCGCCGACAATGCACACCCAACTCACCGTTTCCCGGTCCAACACTCGGCTCAGGCTGAAATACAGTCCCACCGCAGCGCCCACCGCCAAAACGGAGCAGATGAATTGCCGCACGGACAGGCCGAAAAAGAGTGTTTCGCGGTAGGCTCTAATTTCTTTGTTGATTTTGATTTCCATTGAATTCCTCCGTATTGTTTTGCTGTCTGTGATATGATACGATTAGAAAAATAGTGAAAGGTCGATATGCTCTATGGCATACAATGAACAGCTCTGGCAGGACGCCAAAAAGAAATGCCGCCTGACGGATGATGACATTGCCCGTGCGAAGCGGCTGGGGCTGAATCCCCGCAGTCTTATTAAGAACATTCCCAGCAAGAGCGAACCGTGGAAAGCGCCGGTCAGCGTGTGGCTTTGTGAAATGGAAGAAAAGCGTGACCGGAAGGCCGCTTGGCGCAAGGCCAGAAAAGCGCAGAGGGAAGCATAAGCCAAACGCCATACGGAAAGGGAATGAGTTTCCTATACAGATAATTCAATATCACTGTCAACCTCATTGCCCCACACGTCCCAGCCAGGGGACTTCTCCCGTGCAAACAACTCAATGCGGGGCTGATCCCCCATCAGCCGTTCAATCCGTTTCCGCACTTCATCAGGCTTTCTGCTGTGCTTCTCAACGTGTGAGATGATGACCTGATGGACGTCCTTTGCCGCGCGCTTCGGATGCCCGCGTGTTGCCAACAGGCACAGCTCGGCGTTTGCCCTTGTCCAATAGCCCATGCCCCAAAAGAGGGGATCTGACTTGCGGTTCTGCTTTACCCACACAAAGGCGACCGTCTTAAAGGTAAAGCCCCACGCCTCCATGACACTCCATGCCTCTTGTAGCAATGGAAATGTCACCCACAGGAACAGTACAGCATCGCGCTGCGAGATTTGTGACACAGGCAGTTTCTTTATATCTTCTATGAGCATTGTTGGATAATGCGATTCCGCTGAACGCCCATTTCCTTTTTTGCTCCATACACGGTAATGCCATGGCGGATCTGCGTAGATAACAGAGTATTTCTTATTTATAATCCCAACATCTCCTTTGCAATATGGTCGGCGGACTTCACCAATCCTACCAGCACCAGCAAATTAAATATGACCTCGCCCAAATAGCTCCACACCTGCGTCACCACGGACGCACTGCTATCCACCACCGGCGTACCGCTGGAGGAAAAGGCCGAAAAGATGATGCAGGCCAGAACGATCACCGCCCCTTCCATGCACACGCCCACATAGCTTCTGAGGAACGCTTTCCCAAAATGGGATGTCCCTTCTCCCGCAAAGGACGCCAGTGCCACCGGGGACAGCGCGGCATACATATAGATCTTAAAAAATCGCCCATAGACGGTGAGGATCATAATGAATGCCAGCACCGTAATAAACAGGCTCCCCAGCAGCGTCACCAGCCAGAGCGGGATACTCTGCCAGAAGCCTACATCCCCAATGGCGTCTGCGATCTCCTGCGGTAGCGCCACGGATGCGCCGGTCAAGCCGCCGATACTGCCCGCCGCCGTTGCCACAATGCCGTTGCACACATCAAATACATCTACCAGCAAGTCCATACCATAGGTGATACCCACCTTTGCCAGCACAAAGTAGATAAAGTGCCGCAGCAAATGCTCCGGCCTTTGAAAGTCCCGAAAGCCGGAAGCGCTGCGAAAGATACCGATGGCAAAGAACAGCACCAGCAGCCCGTAGCCGATGGCCTGCATTCCGCCATTGATGGTCACAATGGTCTGCCAGATGGTGCCGCCCTTGAAGGTCTGGGGTGATTCCGTCAGCAGTGACCACATTTCCGTCATTTTACTATTCCAAACGCCAAAGGCGTTGGTCAGGTTTTCTACGATCCAGTTATTATCCAAATGAAAATCACCTCCCGCAAGGGAGCCGGGAGATCCGCCGCAAGGCAGTATCTTCCGGCTCTTTTCATTAGATCGCACCGATGGCGGTCAGAATTTCTTTTGCAAAGGCAATCATTAAGCCACCAAACAGGCAAAGAAAGCCCTGCGTTCTCTGGCTGGCATCGTGGGACTGGATCGACATACCCACCTGCACGATGCCCCAGCCAAGAATGATAACGCCCAGCGCCTTGATGATGCTGAAGATAAAATCGGAAAGGTTATTTACAATATCCAGCGGATCGCCGCCAGCCGCCATCGCAGGCGTAGCGCAGCAAAGGCAGAGAACAGCAGCCCCAGCCGCCGTCCAATAGCATTTTTTCACCTTACTCAGTCTTGTCGGATTTGAAATCTTTTTCTTTTTCAGATAATTCATGTTCAGGTTCCTCCACGTCAATAAAATCATAATCGTCCAGTGATTTGAACGCATAGGGCAGGTCAGGCAGCGCGTAATCCGGCGCGCCCTGCGGCTTGTGGATATAAGGCTTTGCCTTACCGTCCGTAGTCAGCTTAATGTTGGGGTGTCGCTTGATGTTGTACTTTTTGTCCAGTACAGGATCTTCCCCTCGTATAAACAAGATCGCTTTATGGGTGTCCAGTTTTCGCACCTCGTCAATGGTCATCAGGTCGCGGCCCGTCTGTTGGAAGTTGGTAGAGCTGGAGCCGCTGTGTCCCTTCGTTTGCCCTCGTGTGCGTGTGGCGATGGTCTCCTTGCCCAGCAGCTTCACGATAAACTCCAACGAGGTCGGTTCGTTGCCGCCGCCGAGGAACAGCAGCGTGTCGCAGTTGCCGATGATGCTCTCCCATTCCTTTTCATACAGCGCCTTGATCTGCTGAATGTTCTGCACGATGATGTTCAGCCCAATATTGTAGCTGCGGCAGGTAGCCAGAATCTTCGGATAGCTCTCCGGCTGGGCCACATTCGCCCATTCGTCCTGAATGACACGCACCGGCACAGGCAGACGCCCGTTGTGCTTCTCGTCCGCCCTGCGGTAAAGTGCCTGAAAGCATTGGGTGTAGAGCATTCCCACAAGGTAGTTCATGCTGCTGTCATCAACAGGGATCACACAGAAGATGGCTTTTTTCTTCTCGCCCAAGCTGCCAAAGTCCATCTCATCCACCATTGTCATTCTGGCGTACTGCGGGATATTGAAGGTGGCCAGCCGCACGGCGGCGCTTACCAAAATGGATTTTGCGGTCTTGCCCGCCGCCTGCTTGAAAGCCTTATATTGCTTCACCGCCACATGGTTGGGCTGTTCTTCTTCCAATGCCCGAAAGAGCATATCCAGCGGGCTGCGGTATTGATCGTCCTCCTCCCGCACCTCGGCAAAGTTCATCATGTAGATCAGCATTTCAAAATTCTGTTCCTCCGGGGGCGCTTCGCTGACGAGGTAGAGCATGAGGGCTGAGTCCAGCGCGATCTCCGCCTTCTCCCAGAAGGGGTCGTTGCTGGAAGCGTTGCGGGGCGTGGTATTTTTGATGAGGTTATCAATGAGGGTCAGCACATCCTTTTCACTGTGAATGTATGAAAAGGGGTTGTATCCGTCGGACTGGCTGGGGTCGATCAGGTTGAACACCCGGACTTCGTAGCCCTGCGCTGCCAACAAAGCGCCTGCCGCGCGCAGCAGCTCGCCCTTGGGATCTGTGATAAGATAGGAGCAATTTGCACTATAAATATTAGGTTTGCAGAAAAAGCGGGTCTTGCCGGAACCGGAGCCGCCCACTACCAGAACATTCATGTTGCGCTGGGTGATATAGCCGTCCATACCCAGCCGGACCCGCTGGGTCAGAATGATGTTGGCGTCCTTATGCTGGTGATCCATATACTTCCGGTTCAGTTCCTTGGGATTGCCCCATTTAGCGCTGCCGTACTCCTCGCCCGGTCGCCGATTCTCCCGGCTGGAGTAGTAAAGTGCGACGCCACAGCCGTAAAGCAGCAGGCTCCCCAGCATATATTTCAGTGTGTAGGGCGTCCAGCCTATGGAAAAGGGGCGCTCCAGCACTTGGCTGAAACGCCCCATCCATTGAAAGAGGTTCATACCGTCCTCGTAGGCATAGGCGGCGATTGCCGCCAGCCAGAGGACCAACGGGGAAAGCGCCGCCCACACAGGGGCGGCGCTGCGAAAGTCATTCTGCCGCAAGGCTTAGTACCCCGTTTTGGGCAGCTTCACCGTTGTTTTGGTGTAGACGGTAGTGAGCCAGCGGGACACCGCCTGAATCCACTGCCCATTGTAAAGGCCGCCCACATCTGCCACATTCACAATGCCGGAGTTGTTGGCAAGACCGCTGCGGGCGGCGGCGTAGATATACGGCGTTTCTACCTGTGCAAAGCCCGCCTTTACATTTCCGAACACGAACATGACTTCGGTAACACGCTCATTGGCGGCAAGGCCGAGGACAGCGGGGCGGGCGTCCAATACGTAAACCTTGCTTGTACTCAGGTTGTCCGCCAAAGCGCGGTAGTCCCCGGAGAGGTTGGTCTTATAGACCACCTTGTAGGAAAGCGGCTGATTGTAGCTGCCGGTAACGATTTTGCTCAGCGTCACCTGCGCGGGAAGCTGATCGCGCCAATAGAAGGAGTCGAGGGCAACGTTGGAGCTGTTCTTGATCTGTGAGAACACGTAGCGGATCGGCTGACCGGGGACAGCCTGCACAGGACCGGTTTTCTTAATGGATACGCCGGTGGAAACGCTGGTATTCTGCACTTCAAAGGTGACGATCTGTCCGTTGAATTCCAGATAGGCGGTCATCACCGTGGGATTGATGGAGTAATTCGCAGGCGCTTTGATCTCACGGACCGTATAGCGGGACAACGGCAGCGTCTTGGATACGGCGCGTCCGTTGCGGTCGGACTTGATGGTGTCCACCACATTGCCCGCCTTGTCGTAGATCTCAAACACCGCACCCTCCAGCAGCGTCCCGGCAGGCAGGCCATTGGTCGCATTATCGTCTGCGGATTTCTTGATGATCTGGATCTGGCCGCACTCCGCAGTATTGCTCCACTCGATTTCTGTGGTGGAGCCGTAGCGGACATAGATCGTTTTCAGTTCAGGATCAAGCACATAACCGGGGGCGGCTTTGATCTCACGCAGATAATAGCGGCCATCGGCCAGTCCCTCGTCGGCGTAGATGTAACCGTCCTGATCGGTCACATACTCCCCGATGGGATTGCGATTGCTGTCGTAAAGCAGAAACACTGCGCCGTAAATGCCCTTGCCCGTGGTCTTGTCCACCTTGTGGAGCAAAATACGCGAGGATTTATGATTGGTGATCTCCAACGTGGCCGTCTGACCGTCCTTGACCTCAATACGGTGGGGTGTGGTATCCAGCAGGTAGCCGGACGCAGCCTCCAATTCCGTCACGGTGTACCAGCCGCTTTCAGCTTCGGGGAGATAGATAACACCGTCGCTGTCCGTTGTGTAGGCACCGATGATCTCACCATTCATCTTGCGGATCTCGAATTTGACCCCGGCGATACGCTTTCCGCTGTCTTTGTCGCTCTTGATAATCTGCAACCCGCCCACAGGCGTGTTGTAAAAATAAAGCGTCTGCGTGTCGTTGGGATTGACCACAACAGTCTGCGTGCGAGTGTTTTCATCAATGGTGTAACCGGGGATCGTTTCGATCTCTGTGACCACCACGGTGCCGGAAATACCGGAAATGGTGATTTCTCCTTCTTTATCCGTCCAGTACAGGCCGGTGGAGGACAGCGTGCCGCCCTCGGCATCTACATACGAGCCATCTGCGTAGGTGATCTTAAACTCGACACCTTCCAGCGGCTCCTTTGTAACGGAGTCCTGCTTTACGATGATGAGATTGCCCTTGGGCTGATTCCTAAACTCAAGCGTGGTGACTTCGTTGGATTTGACCTTGACGGTCTGCGGGGTATCATCGAGAATGTACCCCGCCTTCGCACGGGTTTCCTTGATGATAAGCGTCGTACCAGGTGCAACATCCGTAATCGTGAACGTACCTGCGCTGTCCGTCACGAACTTGCCGTTGGCGTTGCCGATAAGGCTCCCGGCAGAATCCGTGACGAGGAACTCTACATCGGAGATAGGTTCATTTGTTACGGAGTCAACTTTTTTCACCAAAACGCCGCCATTGGGCTGATTACGGAACTCCAGCGTCATCACGGCATTGCGTTTGATTTTGATGCTCTGCGGCGTATCATCCAGAATGTAGCCGTCTTTTGCCCGCACCTCACGGGCGATGACCGTCATGCCGGGAGTCAGGCCGTCAATGCGGATGGTGCCCGCGCTATCGGTCACATACTTTCCGTTGGCGTTGCCGATCACGCTGCCATCCGAATCGGTGATGATGAACTCCACATCGGAGATGGGTGCGCCGGTCACGGCATCCTTTTTGACGATGAGGAGGGAACCCATCTTATCGTTGCCAAAGGTCACGGTAATCACGTCCTGATCCTTACCGGAGAGATAGACCGTTTCCGCGGCGTCGGTGATCACATACCCGTCCGGCGCGGAGATCTCCTCGCAGACGTAAGTGCCCGCCTTGAGGCCGGTCACAACGATGGTTCCATTGCTCGAAGTGTGGTACTCGCCGATGACCGTGCCGCCCGTACCGGAGGTGCCGCCAAGGTAGCGGATTCTAAACCATGCACCTTCCAGCGGCTGACCGCTCTCGCTGTCCACCTTGCGGATGATGATGGCGGAAAGGGGAGTGTTTTCAAAGGTCAGGACTTTGCTCTCACCACCGGAAATGAAGCATTCCTGCGTGGCAGACTCCTTGATGGCGTACCCGGACGCCGGTTCCAGCTCCGTCACTTTGTACCAGCCATCTTTGACTTCGGGGAGAATGATTTTTCCGCTTGCGTCAGAAAAGTAAGTGCCGAGGTCGTTGAGCTCGCCGGTGTCGGTATGGTTGCTGCCATACCAGATCTGGAACTTGGCACCCTTGACGGGATCACCGGTGACACTGTCCAACTTGCGGATCTCCAGACTGGGCTTGAGGGCGTTGAAGAAGGTGACGGTAGATGTCTCACCAGCCTTCAGCGCTGCCTCCTGCGGAATGGGGCAGAGAATGACATGGTTGGGGACATTGATCTCCGTCACTTTGAATGTGCCGACCGGGACAGAGTCGAGGAAGATGCGGCCATGGTTATCGGTGGTGGCGCTGGTGGAGTAGCTGCCGTCGATCTGCTCGATGCGGTAGGTCACGCCCTCAATGGGTTCACCGTTGACGATGTTTTTCTTGATGATCTCAAGACCCGGCTTTTCATAGTCAACGAAAGTGACCTCGGAGGTTTTGCCGGGGCGCAGCGCCACGGTCTGCTCTGTATTGCTCACGATATACGGCTCGGGAACGGATTCCTCCCGTACCACATAAACATCTGCGGGGATGGCCGAGAGCGTTGCGGAGCCGTCCGTCCCCGTGGTGACAGAGGTAGAATAGCTGCCGGTAACGGACTTCACCGAGAACACTGTGCCGGCGATGGGCTTACCGCTCATGGCGTCGCGCTTGGTGATCTTCATGTCGGGCTTTTCATAGTTGACTGCCGCGACAGTGTACTCACGGTCACCCTCAGTTACATCTACGTACACGCTCTTCGGCGTGGGATCGACGCAATAGCCGTCCGGTGCGGAGGTCTCGACAAAGCTCCAAAGGCCGGTCGCGGCGTCCTCAACATAGATCTCACCCTGTGCATTGGTGATGTCGCTGCCGACGATCTGACCGTTAAAGTAGATGCTGAAACGTGCACCGGCGAGACCGGTTGTGGTTCCACCAGCAGTTTTCTTCAGCACGATCTTGCCAACGCCTGCAGGCGGTGCAGGTTCTTCTCCGCCGCCTCCGGGCTCATCCTGAGTGACCAGTTTGCGGGGACCATAATAGTTGAAGAATGACTGATTTTTGCGGTTGCTGGAAATTGCGTATACTGCCCATTTTGCACTCTGGTCCTCCACAATGGATGCAGACTTGCCCTGTGCAGTGTACTCTTCAATCTGTTTCTGGAACTTGGCGTCCTCCTGTGCCTTCTGCTCCAAAAGCCAGTCAATGAGACTCAGATACAGCTCGTAGGTGTCGGCGTTGGCATAGCCGCCCGCGTCGCCGTCTCCACCGGGCTCGCCTTTATAGCTTTGATTCTCCCAAACGTAGGTCTGTACGGCCATAAAAAGCTGGCCGACGTTGGATTCCTTGCAGTCGTTGAGGTAGGTCATCATCCATTTGACGTTCTCGACGGTCGCGGCGTCCATTTCACTGAGGCCGCTGTTCGTGACAGCCGACTGCAATACGGCATCTGCATCTGCACCGGTGCCGGACGTCCATGTAAAGGAATTCAGGTACGACGCGGTGGCGTAGTGATAGCCAAGTCCGCTATCCATGCAGTACACGAGCTTACCGTCCACCAGCGGCGGACGGTAGCTGTACGGGGTCCCGTTGGCGAGCAGGCGCGTGCTCCAATATGCCTGGTTGGTGGTAATTTTGAGGCCGGAACCCGTGTTCGACGCGGCGAAAGCCGCAGTCGGCAGCAGGCTCAAGACTGTCACCAGCGTCAAAAGCAGTGACAACAAGCGATGTTTAATTGACTTCATGTCTTTCTCCTTTCCAAAAAGCGCAATAAAAAGAGCAGATCTTGACGACCTGCTCTTGCGTGAGAGTTGATGATTTATTTGTTCGTGGGTGTATCCACCCGAGTGATGGAATAGCCATCGTAGAGGAAAAGCTGGACACAGTACCAGCACGGGTCACCAGTGTCATTGACACCCCTTGCCAGCCCAACGCCGATCTCTGACAGCTTCGGATTGACCATGTTCTTATGATGAACCGTTGAGGCATACCAATCCATTGCCGCTCGTTCGGCAAGTGTTTGGTTGGACATTGTCCAATCTGCGATGCGATGGATATTTTCGGCCATGTAAGGACAATCCGTGACGGTATTGAATTTTCCGCCATTCGGTCTTGTGTGCGAATAGACGGTATGCGCAGCCATCTCGTCGGCTCGTACCTGCGCCGCCTGCATGAGCCTGTCGTTGACGCGCAGTGCAGCAACGCCATTTTCGCGCCGCAGCGCATTGGTGCGGTCCACAATATCCTGTTTCATGTCATCCACATCATCGGCAGGCGTCGTAACCTCCGGCTGTGAAGCAGGTCCGCTGGTCTCCGCTTTCACCGGCGCGATGCCGGTGTAGGGCTTGCCGCTCTCTACCTGCACACATTTGGCATCGCCGTCCCAATAAACCTCGAAACCAACAGCCTTGCCGATGTCCCGAAGCCGCACATAGTTGCTGCCGTTGATGACATAGGCTTCCATCTGCGCTTCTTTTCCATCTACGACAATGCGATGGTGACTGCGCTCGGCCACGATCCCGGCAGCATACGCCGTGGTAGTGATGCCAGCCAACAGCAGGCAGGTAAGAAAACCGGCTGCAAAACTTCCTCGCTTCATGGTGTGTACCTCCAAAGTCTTTTGATGGGTTCATGGTATCGTAAAAGTTGGTGGGTGTCAAAAAATATAGAGGCGTTGGAACTCAGTAAAAGTTTTTACACCAATGACCATCATAGTATCTCATCATTTTTCTCGTGCCTGCACACACCAGCGGTAATCCGGCTGATTCATCACGCAGGTGACAAGGGTGATGATGTTCTCCGTGCTGTCGTTTAGGACGCTGGTATCGTCCACGCCGATCTTACTGACAGAGTACACTTCATAGCTGCGTGTGCCGAGCTGGGTGGTCAGCTTGATGGTGTCCCCAATGTCAAGGGTGTGAATTTTGCCAAAGTGATTGTTGACGCCGCGATTGTGGCCCGCAATCGCCACATTGCCTTCCCAAATGGAGGTGCTGGCAAAATGTCCTGCGCCCTTGCGGAGCGCGTCCGCGTCCGTCCCCTGATACACCTTGACAGACAGACCGAGGGTGGGGATTTTCAGTGTACCGAGGTAGCCGCCGCTGTAATAGAGGTCTTTCGTGACCGCGGTGTACTTCACCGGCGTGTAAGAACCGGTATTTCCGCTGCTACTGCCCGAAGTCGTAGGCGGCAGGACGGTCACACCGCCTGTGCCGCTGATTGTTCCCGCGACTGAACCGCTCACAAGGTTTGGTGTCAGCAGTTCCCCGGCATTCAGCGTATAAGAGGTAGGCGAGCCAAAAGCAGGCGGGATGTAGGCGGCGTTTTTGCTGCGGTCGGTGTTTGCAGGCTTATCCATCGTGACATAAATGGTATCGTCCGAGGTGGGGCGTCCGAACAGTCCTGCGTCCGGGCCGTCAAAGTGATACTCCAGTGCCGATGCAGGCATGGAAAAAGCCGCCAGCATACAGCAGGCGGCCAGCAGCGTGGTCAGATATTTTTTCATGCGGC
>ENA-UEPJ01004598-UEPJ01004598.1-human-gut-metagenome-genome-assembly--contig:-NODE-4598-length-10588-cov-4.279231_pt1 | contig 10588 bp, 6 predicted proteins | sample MGYA00242890_ERZ507896 | MGnify/ENA primary metagenome ERZ507896 (study PRJEB26167, sample SAMN06115508) | human gut metagenome | host: Homo sapiens | place: China:Qinghai | collected 2015-08-20... | reverse complement strand
GAGGAATTGACGAGGTGACTGTCGTCGGTTGAAATTTCTCTCACCAGATAAGTGCCTTCCGCCAAGTCCAAGAGCGTGATTTCGCCCAGTTCATCGGTCGTGAATGTGCCGATTAATTGCGCATCATGGTATACTTCAAAGATCGTATCGGGCAGGCGTTCCAATGTTTTCTCGTCATACTTAATGATTTTCAATCCGGGATTGGCGTAATTTTTTAAGGTTACGGTCGTAACTTCTCCTGTGCTCACATTGGCGGTGTAAGTTTTATCGTCTAATTTGTATCCTTTAGGTGCAGCTATTTCTTTAATTTCATATGCTCCCGGTTTCAGCTCACTTAAATTCCAACTGCCGCCCGTTTGGGTGGTGCCGCTGTATGTGGTGCCGTCACTTAGATTTTTTACTTCAATCTTCGCACCTGCCAAGCTTTCACCGCTTACGCCGTCAATTTTTTCGATACGCAAATCGCCGTATGGTTCGTTGGCAAAGGTCACTGTCGCAGTTTGATTGTAGCTCACGGTGACAGTTTGAGTGTTATCCTGACTCAAAAGATAATCTTGCGGCGCTGTTTTTTCGGTGACGATGTAAGTTCCGCTTAAGGTTAAAGGCAGAGTAATTTTGCCCCCATTGTTTGTGGAAAAACTGCCCAAAACATCGCCGTGCGGTCCTTTGACTTCAAAGATTGCGCCTGAAAGCGGTTTATTCGTGCCTTTTTCAACCTTGATAATTTCTAAAGCCGTTTCTTTTTCCTCTTCTGGCAGCGTATCCGTGGAAGCGTTTGTTTTATACTTGCTCATAAAAGAAATATTAATCGGCGCGGTGGGATCGGTGTCGCAGATATAGTTTTGAATTTTGCCGTATTTGTCCGTCTCGGCACAAACGGCGTAATAGACGGCGTATTGATAGACATTGCCCTTAAAATTCAGCTGCACCGCTTTTTCGGAATTGGTCGATGAGTTCAGCGAATTTTTCGGATAGAGAATCTTAAACTTACCGCTGTAGCCGTTGCCTGTGCTTTGGAAGGTTATTTTGTTCGTTTTTTTATTGTTCAGATCCACGATTTTGGTACCCACGGGAACAGCGCTTTCATCGGCAAAGGACACTTGGATGTAATACTCCACCCAAGTTTCGGAAGTAACTGTGACTTCCTGCTGCAAATATTCCGTGCCGTTTATGGTTACAGGATAGGCGTACTCTTGGTCAGCCTGCACCGTTAATTTGGGCGTGTAAATTTTATCCCACCAAGTTCCGCGGGTGTAAATGTCCCTCGCCGCGGCTAAAACGCGCTCGGCTGCGGCTTTCTCTGTCCCGCTTAAGTTGGGATTGACCGCAGTTTTGTTGATGTCCCAGCTGCTCAACAGATAGCACCAAAGCGCCGTTTTGGTCGCATAATATGCTTCTTCGGCATTCTCCAATCCCAATTCTTTGGAATTTTGCAGAAAATTGAGTTGCTTCATCATGACCAAAGTGCAGAACACAAAACCAATACTTATAAAAAGCTGGAATAAAATGCTACCTTTATAAAACCAGCCGGAAAGATGAAGATTTGATTTGTGATTGATACTATCGAGCAATGTCCGCTTGTTGACATAGCGCACAAGTATAGCTGCAAAACCCATTGTTATCAGTAACAATAATAATATATATACAAACACTTCACTATAAAAGTATGAAGTACTCTCATCGATTTGCGACAACTCCTTAAAAACAGGCAGAATTAACTCTATCATCATGATTCCCAAGCCTAATGACAGCACAAGCAACAAGATCAATTCTGAAAGGAGTAATGAAAGAAGATTGCCATTGGAGGCTCCATTCACTTTTCGTAGTGCCAATTCGCGCTTGCGCATTCGGATACGGGTTACAAGCATTGTTAAATAGTTACATAATCCGCAAATAATAACCAAAGCTCCAATGCAAGCAAAAAGACGAACATGATTCAATTTGACATTGATATCCTCCCTCGGATGAGTACTCCTCAATGTTGATAACGGAGCTATAGGAGTAGATATAACCGGGCTATATGAGTCCAGTTGTATTTTATATTTCGCCAGTCTCTTCTCTACAGCTTCTACATCACTATTCGGATAGATACGGAAAAGAGTATGGCATTGCTGTCTTCCCCAATCCGGATCTCGGTCTTTATATGGTAACAAAATATCAAAAGGATACATGGAATGTCCTTCCCATGATTTTACTACTGCGACAATCGTCATTTCAGCATTTCCTCTGTCAGGAAATAGCAATTGTTTGCCTATCGGGGATTCTTCTCCGAATATTTTTTTGGCGGTTTTATCCGTAATGGCAACTTGTTTATCCCCCAGTCTCAAACGATTATCGCCATCTATCGCAATGATATTAAACATTGAAATAAAGTTAGAATCAACTTCCAACTGGTATGTATGATATACATTCTTCTCATGTTCAATGGAAGTTATACCTCCATTATATATATGGCAAGCATTCTCCACCTCCGGACAGTTTTTCTTTATATAATCAGCCAACAAACTGGATGAATAATAAGAAAATCCGTCTCCCTGCAAATCAAATTTATTACCTGCCAAGTAGATGCGCTCCGCCCCTTCATGAAACGTATCGTATGTCATTTCATAACGTATCCATAGGGCAGACAATGCAAAACAGGTGAAACCAATTGCCAAGCCGACTATACTTACAATACTCTGCGTCTTGTACTTGATCAGATTGCGAAAAGCTATTTTTAAATAATGATATATCATGACATTGTGTTTATGTTATTCACTCTTGATAATTTCTGCCGGATTCTGCCGGGCAGCTTTCCATACTCTCCAAATGATGCTAAGCAAAAGAATAATAGCTATCACAACAAAGATACTTATATATACCCAGCCATCTATCGATGTTTGTCTCACGTAGCTGTCGATCCATCTCCTCATTACAACATAGCCTGTGGGGAATGCAATAACGGCAGCTATGATCAATAACAATAAATATTCCTGGAAGAACATCTGCAGGATATGATGGATTTGCGCTCCGTTCACCTTACGTATAGCAATCTCTTTCTGACGCTGTTCACAAGACAGCGTTACCAATGAGAAAACTCCGAATACAGAAATAATGACGCAAACCAATGATACAAAACTCAATAATTTCATCAGTGCATCTTCGGAGCGGAGGTACTTGTTATATTCCTCTTCTTCATTAAACAATCGCATATACGCATTCGGAAATTCCTCTCTGTACAGTTTCTCTATGGTCGCACGACATTCATTCCACGTGCCCTCTCTAAATTTAAACAGAATGCTGGCACGATTCAACAGATAATCTTGCGCTTTAGGATGCTGAAAAGCAATCAGTCCCGGTTCACTCGTAGGAGAACGATAGCTAAAGTTCCTGACTACTCCGACAACCTTATATAGGCTACGCTGACCATTATATTCATGATAGAAACTTTTGCCCAAAGCCCGTTTCCATCCAAATTTACGGCATGTATTTTCATCTATCACTACTTCATTTTCTTGATTCTTGTCCGATATAAACTCGCCTTCCAATAAATTCAATTTATAGAATTCAAAGAATTCTTCTTTAGCAGGCATCATACCAACTGTTAAAGGTTCTTCAACCGCTTTCGACGAATCATCCCAGTTGTTTATTTCGACATACATCATCGGTCCTGTAGGAATAATCGGGAAATACGAAGGGGGTAAAGCCTCTGTCACCATGGGCAAAGTAGCTATCTTCGCCGACCATTGCTTAATATCACCATTCCATAAGGCTACATTACCGACATTATGACGTTCCATTCCTAAGTCCGTATTTTTCAGAAAATAGAGTTGCTTCATCATAACAGCCGCACAGAAGATAAAAGCAAGACTGACAACTAACTGCATGATAATTCCTATCTTACGAAACAAATAAGGTCTGGTAGCTACCGCTTTTCCTTTTATCGCTTCCTGCAATGTCCGACGGCGAAAATAAGATAAAGGCATCTGTGCAAACAGGAAAGACAGAATGATTACAATCAAAAGATATGCAATGATCTCTCCATAATATACACTGGCCTCTATCTGTGTGAAGTTCAGGAAGCCGGACAGACTCACCTCTATCATCAACAGTCCGCATAACAGGGCGATACATAGAATCAACAACAGTTCAATGGCAAACTGCACCGATAAAGATGTATTACTTGCACCATTTACTTTACGAAGCGCCATTTCACTACTACGCATGCAAAGCCGACTGATATAAAGCGTCAGGTAATTGAATAAGGAACAAATAATGACCAATCCGCCTGCTAAAGAGAAATAGAAAATATAACTGAAGGAGATAACTACCTCTACTTTAGAAACATAATCCGAATAACGCAAAGCCGAAATGGGCGTGATCAGAAGCTTCACAAGTTCGCTCTCTTTGGGAATATCCAAGATATCAATGTCTTCCATCTTCTTTTGAAAAGTATCCCTATCCACTCCTGCGCGAACACGGATAAACAGTTGTTCTCCCTTACTACTCCAGCGTGGATAGCGCCTTGCCGAACTCAATACACTATACGGTATATTGGAATGACGGGACCATCCGCTCACAATGGCGCCTATCTTACGGGGACGTCCGCTCAGTTCTACTTCTTTCCCCAAAGCATCCTCTTCACTGCCAAAAAGCTTTCGGGCAAACTCTTCCGTAATGGCGATTTCCGGATCATTTTCTTTCAGGAAGTTGACTGTTCCTTTCAGCAGCCGTATATTGAAAAAGTTCATGAAAACAGAATCTGCTGTAGCCATTACTACCTCCTGTTCATTATCTCCCATACGGAATTTCATATCCCGATATATGGAAGTGGAAGCAGTAGCTTCTATCTCCGGCATTTTCTCCTGTAAATAGTTTGCCAAAGGGTAAGGAGTAACATTGGATGTACTACCAGGGGAATCAGTATAATGCGCACGTACCATATAGATACGGTCGGCTCCGTTATGGAAAGTATCGTAAGTCATTTCATAACGAATCCATAAGACAGACAGCGCAAAACAAGTGAAACCAACAGCTAATCCAATGATACTGACAAGGCTCTGTGTCTTGTACTTTACCAAATTGCGAAAGGCTACTTTCAAATAGTGTTTAATCATGGTACTTTATGAATATATTACATACTGACTTCCGTTACTACCTGTCCGTCAAACAAATTAATGATACGGTCGGCATAACCGGCATCGTGCTGTGAATGTGTTACCATCACAATAGTGGTTCCTTCCTTATTTAGTTCACTCAATAGCCCCATCACTTCTTTACCGTTCTTTGAGTCCAGATTACCGGTAGGCTCATCGGCCAGGATCAACTTAGGATTGGCAACTACTGCACGGGCAATAGCAACACGCTGCTGCTGACCTCCGGAAAGTTGTTGCGGGAAGTGTTTGCTGCGATGTGTGATAGCCATTCGTTCCATAGCAGTCTCCACTCTCTTTTTACGTTCGGAAGCTGAGATACCCATGTAAAGCAAAGGCAATTCAATATTTTCATAAACATTCAATTCATCTATCAGATTGAAGCTTTGAAAGACGAAACCGATCACTCCTTTACGAAGGCTGGTACGCTGTGACTCTGTGTACTTGGAAACTTCTGTTCCATTGAGGTAATATTCCCCTCCTGTCGGATTGTCCAATAACCCAAGAATATTGAGCAATGTTGACTTTCCACAACCGGAAGGTCCCATAATGGCAACGAACTCTCCTTGCTTCACCTCGATACTTACATTATTCAACGCCCAAGTTTCCACTTCTTCGGTCTTGAAAATCTTCTGTAAATTAATTGTCTTGATCATAATTGTAATATTTAAAAGTTATTGTGTTTATTCGTTTTTATGAGAAATAAATCGGTTCCTTAATAAATTACCAACCGTATTATCTTCATAATATTATATATTCCTTATTTCAATATCAACTCCTCTGCATCGCCAAAGGTATCATATCCTGTCGTAATTACCCAATCTCCCGTCTGCAAACCTTCCGTAATTTCGTACTGCTGCGGATTCTGCCGCCCAATACTTAATGGTACACGGATTGCTTTTGTCTTCGAAGCATTCACTTTGTAAATCCATTGTCCTCCTGTAGACTGATAGAAATTACCCCGTGGAATAATAAGCGCCCGTTCCGGCTGACCTAATTCAATCTGTACACGGAAGCTTTTGCCAACTCTGACATTATCGGGCATATCGCCGGTAAAGACAAGATCGACATCAAACATACGGTCTTTTACTTCAGGGACGACTTTCGTTATTTTCAGCGGATATTTCTTTCCCTGATAATTGACGGTAGCAGGCAGTCCGGTAGTGATCCTGTCAATGTAATATTCGCTTAGCGAAGTATGTATCTTATACTGATCGAGTACCTTTATTTCGGCAATGCTTTCGCCGGAAGAAACCTGCTGCCCCGGAGTAACCCTGACAAAGCTTAGTTGCCCTTTTATAGGAGCCGTCACCACCAGGTTATTCAATCGCTCATGAGTACGTTCATATTTCTTGCGCTCCCGTTCACGGTCATTGCGAATCAGTTCTTTACGAATCATCGTAACAGCCGAATCATGTCGCAGGCTTTCTTGTTGCAATGCCGCGTTTTTTAGTTTGTAGTTATATTCATCTTCGGCTACTTGTAGTTGAGCCTTACTCTTTACTCCCATCTGAAACTCTTCCCGATCAAGGGCAATGCTCTTTTTCAGTCGTTCCAGTTCATAATTATTCGTCAGAGCCTGCTGCTTCAGATTAAGACTTTTCTGTTCCATCTCAATCTCCTGTTCCTGATAGGTAATCATTTGCTTTTCCCATTCGTCACGCTGGTCTTCAATGCTGCGAAGCAGGTCTGGATTGGAAAGGACGATAATGGTATCCCCCTGATGGAGCAGACTCCCTTCCTCACCAACGATGCTTTCAACGCTTCCCGCTTCGCGGGTATTGATTTTGATAGTCAGTATAGGCTGAATCAGTCCCTCCACATCTACATATTCCATAAAATTATCCTCTTTCACTTCCGCTATCTGAATATTTTCGGCATCAATACGTAATTTTCGGGGGCCTAATGACAGAACAATTACATAAATCAGAAAGGCAGCAAACAAAAGTCCGCCTATCAGATAGTATCTGTATCGAATGTACCAAGGTTTCTTTTCTAATTTTATATCCATGACTTTATCAGGTATTTTATATTTTTATTTATTAAAGCTAAGTAAGTTGCTATTCTATAAGAAGATTGTAATCTTCTGTCAATAGCATATTCCGTTCAAAATCGTAAAGTGTCATACTTCGAAGTGTGTAATATAAGCTCCAATAATTGTACAAAGCCGATACGTAATTACGGCGGGCACTATCTTTCTCGGCAATGGAAGCATTCAGATCAAGGATAGTGGATTTTCCCAGTATATAAAGTTTGCGGGCAACTTCATTTCTTCGTTGAGCCGTTTCATCTGTACGGGCAGCGATACGTACCCGTTGTGTTTGCAGATTAAATTGTTTCACCAGTTTGCGGACATTCAATTCAAAATCCGTCCGATTTTGCTCCACTTGCGTATATACTAGATCACGATTGGAACGGGCTACCCGCACTTGTCCTTTCCCTCTTCCCCAATCTAAAATAGGAAGAGCGATACTCAGACTTACATATTGCTGGTCTAACAGATTCCGATAAGCATCCGGCAACTTTTCGGCAGTCTGCGTCAGTCCGAAACGGAGATAAATATCTGCTTTCAGCCCCGCATTGGCACGGGCTCTTGCCACAGCACTCTCGCTTTCCAGTTTTCTTCGTTTCATCGTCTGTATATCCGGACTATTTTCGTATGCCAATGCCAATGCTTCATCCAGATTGACACTGAAATCCGGCACTTGGGAGTTGATACGCACACGAAGTTCCCGATCTTCCTGAATGCCCAGATAAGAACGAAGTTCCTGCATGCAATTATCCATTTCTATACGGGCATTCATACGATTTGTTTCTTCGGTCAGACGATTCAATTCTAACTGCAGCATTTCATTCTCTGTGATCGTGCCTATATTGTAGCGCCCCTGAGCGTAACGATAGAGCGTGTCGGCATTTGTATAATTGAAAGAAGCAATATCGTAATTACTTTGAGCGGTAGCCAAAGCGAAGAATTTATTAATTGCATTGGCGGAAACAAGTTCCAGTGTTTCCACATAACTTTTCTTGGCTTCCTGATAGCGTACCGGTTCTATACGTTTATCCCATTTCAGACTATTATAACCAAAAAGCGACTGGCGATATCCTATCATGACAGGAGAAGTTTGCCATGAGTATTTATGTTCGCTGAACAAGTCCATACGTTGCGCAGATGTTTCGAGAAAAAGAGAACCTCCGGTCCAGGGAATATTCTGCGACAGGTTCAAAGTCAGATCGGTATTCAACAGATTTTGCTCGACAAACTTAACGGAACCGTCCCCCATTGTAATCTTATTGATGGCACGATTCAGATTAGGATCGGATGACAAACTCAAAGATGGCAAATAGTTAGCCCGATAATATTGGTAGTTCCAGTAAGCCGAACGAAAACTATGTCGTGCAGTCTGTGCATCAGGTGATTCCAGACGGGCTATTTTCACCACCTGCTCCAACGACATCTCCATTGTTTGATTTTGAGCAGCCAGCAGTTCAGTCGACAGGATTCCGAGTGTTATATAGAGTATTTTCAGATTCATTCTTAGATTTATTTGTTATTTACTATTCAAAACCTGTGCCATTCTTATATTTCATTATAATTCAGCTATTTACATTTACCACACTATTACAAGCAGCGTGCAAATACGCACAAATTTAGTGCGCAATCGCACATACAACACATGATTATTATCCATATCTTTGCCCTTGCATTAAAACTTTAGGATAAGTAACGAATCATATACCCCATACCCTATGGATGAAGTCAACAAACTAGGAAAGATACTCATTGTAGATGATAACGAAGATGTGCTCTTTGCCCTCAATCTACTACTCGAACCCTATACGGAAAAGATAAAGGTAGCTACCACTCCCGACCGGATTGAGCATTTTATGACTACCTTTCAGCCCGATCTTATCTTATTAGATATGAATTTCAGCCGTGATGCAATTAGCGGTCAGGAAGGTTTTGAAAGTCTGAAGCAGATTTTGCAGATTGATCCGCAAGCTATTGTCATCTTCATGACTGCATATGCGGATACAGATAAAGCTGTACGGGCCATTAAAGCCGGTGCAACAGATTTTATCCCCAAACCTTGGGAGAAGGAGAAATTGCTGGCTACTCTCACCTCCGGTATGCGTCTGCGCCAATCTCAACGGGAGGTAAACATCTTAAAAGAGCAAGTAGAAGCACTCAGCGGACAAAGTTCTCCGGAAGGGGACATTATCGGAGAATCTCCGGTCATGCAGGAAGTATTCGCAACCATAAACAAACTTAGCAGTACAGATGCCAACATTCTGATTTTGGGAGAAAACGGAACGGGAAAAGACGTGATTGCCCGACTGTTATACCGCTGTTCCCCCCGATACGGCAAACCTTTTGTCACCATCGACCTGGGAAGTATCCCCGAACAACTTTTCGAAAGTGAACTGTTCGGATTTGAAAAAGGAGCTTTCACCGATGCTAAAAAGTCAAAAGCCGGACGGATGGAAGTTGCCACCAATGGTACTTTATTCCTTGATGAAATCGGTAATCTTTCGCTTCCCATGCAATCGAAGCTGCTCACTGCGATCGAAAAACGGCAGATCAGCCGCTTAGGAAGCACACAGGCCGTGCCTATTGATGTTCGTCTGATTTGCGCAACGAATGCGGATATTCGCCGTATGGTGGATGAAGGAAGTTTCCGTCAGGACTTACTCTATCGTATTAACACAATTGAAATACATATTCCCCCGCTCCGCGAACGTGGGAATGATATCATTCTGCTTGCCGAATATTTTCTGGACCGTTATGCACGCAAATATAAAAAAGAAATGCGTGGCTTGACACGGGAAGCCAAAAATAAGTTATTGAAATATACGTGGCCGGGCAATGTACGGGAGTTGCAACATACAATGGAACGTGTCGTAATATTGGGAGACGGTTCTTTGTTAAAACCCGAAAACTTCCAGTTCCACGTCACCCCCAAGCAAAAAAAGGAAGAAGAAATTGTTTTGAACCTTGAACAACTGGAACGGCAAACCATTGAAAAAGCAATGAAACTTAGTGAAGGGAATATCTCACGTGCTGCCGACTATTTAGGCATTACCCGCTTTGCCTTATATCGCAAACTTGAAAAACTAGGCTTATGAGACGATTTGCATTCAGAGTGATTTTACATATCTTACTGATAGTATTGTTTTCTATCAGTAGCTACCTGTTATTTCAAAAGCAGTTATGGTTCAGCACTACTATCTGCATTATATTGCTGATAACCACGGCTATACACCTTTACCGTATGCAGTTCAAACAAATTGCCCTATTGCGACGACTGACAGACGGCCTCCGCTATAATGACATGATGCAAACTTTCCATCCACCTTTCAAAAACAAAACACGAAACGAAAGAAATAATTTGAAGATTCTTGATGAACTCAGAAAAATTTCAAAAAAACGTGGATTTGTAAAAAAATAAAAAAGTGTT
>ENA-UEPJ01004592-UEPJ01004592.1-human-gut-metagenome-genome-assembly--contig:-NODE-4592-length-10603-cov-52.608873_pt1 | contig 10603 bp, 9 predicted proteins | sample MGYA00242890_ERZ507896 | MGnify/ENA primary metagenome ERZ507896 (study PRJEB26167, sample SAMN06115508) | human gut metagenome | host: Homo sapiens | place: China:Qinghai | collected 2015-08-20... | reverse complement strand
TCCTTCAGCAACAATAGGAATATCTTTGCCAGACCATACTAATTTATTAGCTCTCAATGTAGTTAAATCTTTTAGAACAATAAAAGTATCTTCATACAATATTATTTGTTCTTTTTTTTCGTTATAAGTACCTTTTGAAGATTCAAAACTCATAGATACTTCGTTATTTTCATCATAAAAATTTCCAACTACATTATTGAGCATGGCAACACCGTTTTTGCTATCATAGTTACCGGTTTCACCATATATTTCCCAATATTTTTTTTCATCTTTTGTTTCAGTAAGAATAATCCCATTAATCATAGCTTCCTGCCTGTCTTGATCAGTCTGCAATTGACTACGATTAAAGTTATGTGTAATTATACCCGCAGATATAAATGCCCATGCCAAAAGACCGACAACTGCGGCGAAAGCTCCAATATATGCTTTTTGTTTCCTCGATAATTTTCTTAAATCCATATATATAAATGTTATCATAAATTATAAAATTGAACAAAAAAAGAGTATAATAACTTAATATTTTAAACATTTTTATATATTTTGTTTTATAATTCTTCTATACGTAGGGATAGACTTGAAAAGGGAAAGAGGTTTTATATGGCTTTAAGATATGATGCTGGTGAAGTAATTACCGCAATGGTTACTCCATTTAATTCTAAAAGAGAAATCGATTACAATAAAGCTGAAGAACTTGCAAAATACTTAATTTCTCATGGTAGTGATGCTCTTTTAGTTGCAGGAACAACTGGTGAAGGTCCAACATTAACTCATGAAGAAGAATTTGAGCTGTTAAGCACTATTAAAAGAGCTGTTGCAAATAAAGCAAAAGTTATTATGAATGCAGGATCTAACTGTACAGACACTGCAATTATGGCTGCTAAATGGGCGCAAAAAGAAGATGTCGATGCAATTCTTTCAGTTGTACCATATTATAACAAACCTTCTCAAAAAGGCATGATCGAACATTTTTCAGCAATCGCAGAAAGTGTTGATTTACCGATAATAATTTATAATATCCCAGGAAGAACAGGGGTTAATATGCTACCTGAAACTGTAGCTACATTAGCAGAAAAATATCAAAATATAGTCGCTATCAAACAAAGTTTCCCTGATATGGATATGATTACAGAGTTAAAATTATGCTGTCCTGATGATTTTACAATCTATTCAGGAGATGACAGTTTAACACTTCCAATGATGTCATTAGGCGCAAGAGGAGTTGTATCTGTTGCTTCTCATATCTTTGGATCAGAATTAAAATCTATGATTAGAAATTACAAAACAGGTGAATTTTTAGCAGCTGTAAATATGCACAAAAAATTATATCCAATATTCAAAAAATTATTTATGGCTCCAAATCCTGTACCAGTAAAAGCAGCATTAGCTCATAAGGGGTTAATCGAAGATTATGTAAGACGTCCATTAGTTGAGCTTACATCTATCGAAAAATCAGATTTATTTATGGTAATTGATGAAATCAATAATGATTAGCCCAATTAACCTATAAAAAAATTCTGATTTTTATTAAAATATTAATTTAAAATTACAACTAAAAACAAAAATATCTAGAAAGTTAAGAGGATAAAAAAGTGAAAAACAAAATTTTAATGTTCTGGTTTATCGTTGGAGTAATCATCGTATCAATAGCTCTAATCGTAATAAAACCAACAAAATTAGGTCTAGACTTAGTTGGCGGTTCTAGATTAATTCTTGAAGCCGAAACAACTGATTCTATTGCAAAAATAACACCTGATGTTATGAGCAGACTACAATTCGCTATTGAACAACGTGTAAACAAACTTGGTGTTGCTGAAACTGTTGTTCAACAAGTGGGAGAAAAAAGATTATTAATTGAAATTCCAAACGTAACCGATTTAAAAGAAGCAAAAGCATTCATCGGTGAAACAGCTCAATTGGAATTTAAAAAAGAAGGAAAAGCTGCTGACGGATCCCCTATTTGGGTATCTACAGGACTAACAGGTAGAGATTTAGCAAAATCAACATTAAGTACTGATTCAACCGGTCAATGGGTTGTATCATTAGAATTTAATGCTGAAGGTTCTAAAAAATTCGCAGACTTAACTAAAGCATTAGTTGGTCAACAAATGGCAATTTTCTTTGATGGAGAATTACAATCAGCACCTCGTGTAAACGAAGCTATCTACGGCGGTAAAGCTCAAATTTCAGGCGGAGACAGCGGATTTGCTTATGATGAAGCTGAAAGAATGGTAAATTTATTAAACGCAGGTGCATTACCAGTTCCTGCAAAAATTGTTGAAGAAAATACAGTAGGACCTACATTAGGTGCAGATAGTATTGCAAAATCTAAAAAAGCAGGTATCATTGGTCTTTCTGCTGTTATGATATTTATGATAGCTTTCTATCACGTACCTGGTCTAATCGCAGACATCGCATTAGTTATTTACAGCTTAATCTTATTTGCATTATTCAAAACAATCCCTGTAACATTAACTCTTGCAGGTATAGCAGGTTTTATCCTGTCTATCGGTATGGCTGTAGATGCTAATATTCTTATTTTTGAAAGAACAAAAGAAGAATTGAGAGCTGGTAGAAATTTATTTACCGCAATCAATTCAGGCTTTGATAGAGCATTCACAAGTATTTTCGATTCAAACATGACTACAATTATCACTTGTACAATTCTTTATCTGCTAGGTACAAGTGTTGTTAAAGGCTTTGCCCTTACTCTTGCACTCGGTGTAATTGTATCTATGTTCAGTGCAATCACAGTTACTAAAAACTTCATGCACTTAATCTTCGGTACTGGAGAATTAAAACATCCTGCATTATTCGGATTAAGAAAAGATGAAATCGGACAAAGCTACGAAGCTACAGAAACAAAACGTGAAAAAGCTCGTTTTGGTATCTTAGATTAATTATAAAAAGTACTGACTATAATTGTCAGAAAGGATTAAAAGGTAAAAAATGATAAATACAGGAAAGAAAAATTTAGTTCATGTTGTAAAATACAGATGGTGGTGGATGCTTTTAACTACAATTTTGTTAGTTCCAGGGATTATCGCAATGATTTATTCATCTGTAACTTATTCAAATCATGCTCCTATGAAAGTAGGGATTGATTATACAGGCGGAACTATTTTACAATACGGGCTTGAACAAAAATTAGGCAACAGCGACGTTGCAAAAACTCGTGAAACATTAGAAAAAGCAGGGATTGAAAATCCTTACATTCAAATTTTGAACGTTAACAACGATCAGCAAAAAAATACTAAATCAAACATTAATTCTATAATTTCAATTAGAACTAAGTTTATTGATAAAGATTCTGCCGATCAAGATAAAATTACAGAACAATTAAAAACAGAATACACAAATCCAGAGTTAATTTCTGTAAGTTCTGTAGGGCCTACAATGGGTAAAGAATTATTCAAAAACTCATTAATCGCAGTAACTTTAGCATTCTTAGGTATTGTAGCATATCTATCATTCAGATTTAGATTTGATTATGCACTAGCTGCAATTTTAGGTGTATTGCACGACGTTATCTTTGTATGTGGTGTATTCTCAATATTAGGTCTGTTATACAATGTTCAAATTGATGGTTTATTTATTACAGCAGTATTAACAGTTATCGGGTTCTCAGTTCACGATACAATCGTTGTATTTGACAGAATTAGAGAAAACTTAAGATATTATTCAAAGAAAATGTCTTTTGGTGAAATTGTTGATGCTTCAGTAAATCAAACTTTAACAAGAAGTATAAATACTTCATTAACAACATTAATTACATTATTAGCCTTGTATTTCTGGGGCGGCGTAACAACCAAAGATTTCGTTCTTGCAATGATATTAGGTATTGCAATCGGTACTTATTCAAGTATCTTCTTCTGCAGTATGTTAGTTGATTTCTGGAACGACAAACAACAAACAAAAACAGCTTAAATTTAACAATAAAATAAGAACAAAAAGACCTCTTATTAAAAGAGGTCTTTTTTATATATTAAATAAAAAATTTATAACTTATTTAATTGCTTTTGCAGCATTTTTTATACTATCTCTTACCATTTGAGCACCCTTTGCATAATTAGTTTTTGCGATACTATCAATATACAAAGAATCACGCATTGCTTTTAATTCCTTATCCCATAATTGGGAATTGCCTGAAACTTTTTCAGAATTTATATCATTCATAATTCGATTATATCTTTTGGGATCTTTTTGTCTAATTTCACTAGAAGAACTATTTATAAAATCTTTGTCAGCTTTAATATCCTCTTTGATACTATCATAAGCAGAATAACCAACAATAGCCAATATAGAACCATACAAAACATTTTGAAATACATTATTAATTTTCATTTTAAATCTCCATTATAAAACAGCTTTTATAGCTTCAATCATGCCAGTTTCATCTGCAATATTTTTACCTGCAATATTAAAAGCAGTTCCATGTCCTGGAGAAGTTCTTATTATATCCAGTCCTATTGTCATATTAACAGTCTTATCTCCTGCGACAGTTTTAATCGGAATTAAACCTTGGTCATGATAATTTGCAATACAACAATCATAATTTAACGCTTTAATAAATAACGTATCTGCAGGCAAAGGATTTGTAATATTTACACCTTTCTCTCTTAATTCATTTACTGCAGGGATTAAAATATCAATTTCTTCTCGCCCTAAAATTCCATCTTCTCCAGCATGAGGATTAAACCCGCATAAAGCAAACTTTGGCTCTAAAATCCCTAATTTTTTTACAAAAAATTCTTTTAAATTCAGGATTTTTTCAACAACCATATTTTTAGTAAGATTAATATCTTTCAATGCAACATGGCGAGTTAAAAGTAACACTCTAAAATTACCTGCAACAAAAAGCATTTCAGCTAATTGATTATCATGAGCTAAATATTTTTGCAAAATTTCTGTCTGCCCATTAAAATTATGCCCTGCAAGATAAAGCGCATTCTTTGCAACAGGTGCTGTCACAATAGCTTCTGCTCCAATTTCACAAGCTAATTTAACAGATTGAAATGAAAATTCTCCTGCTTCTTTAGTAATCTTACCTGGACAAATATCATAGTCATAAGGAACATAAATAATTTCATAATCCTTATCTAATTTTCCATAATAATCTAAAATTTTTTTATTAGAAATTAAAGCAATTCTATTTTGAGGCAAATCTAATTTATTCAATGCTTTTATAGTAATTTCAGCACCAATACCATTTGGATCACCTGTTGTAATAACAATCTTAGGCATCTTGCAATCCGCCATGAGTTTCAAAATATCTCAAAATATCAATTAATGTATTTGCAGTTCCAAGATTTCCTGATTTAGTCACAATCCATTGAGCGTTATGGTCAAGAGTAAGAGCAATTGCAGGAGCTACTTCATCTATTAATTGTAATTGATAAGCTCCAATAGCATTACAACACTTATAGGAAGTTTCACCGCCTAAAGTTATCAAAATAGCTTCCTTTTTAGCTAATACTCGTTTAGTCAACTCTGCTAAGAAATCAGTAATTACAGTTGCTAAATTTGCTTTAGTCAATTCAGCATTTAGTGAATCTTCTGAAAAACCGTCAAAATCCTTAATCAAATGAGAAGTATGAACAATTACAGTATTATCAAATCTTAAATTAGATACAATTCTGTCAACTAACTCATCTTTTACACCATCTAAAACCGCTTTTAAATCAAGACTTATAGATAAAACATCTTCAAACTCATCACTGTTTTCAAGTTTTTCTATCTGATTAGCTGTAATTTGCGTAGCACTACCTGACACAATAAATTTAGGCAATCTCGGAAATGTCTTGATAATATGTTCACAATCTAAATCAGCAAACCAAAATTCACTCAAAGCCTGAGCAAACGCAGCAGTTCCAGCCGGTAAAATTTTATAATCACATTTTTTGATAGCCAAAGCAACTTGCTCTATATCAACGGTTGACACAGCATCTGTAATTATTAATTTTTTACCTTCATTTATCAATTCATTAATTCTTTGTAAAATAGGACCAGCACCTTTCATAACAGTTTTTAATTCTATTTGTCCTATTAAATTTTGATACTCTGGTAAAATTTGAGATTTTAATAAAGTTGGCAAGTGAGATTCAAAAATAGGAGAATGTGGATCTCTTGCCATCTCTGTACGCTCTATCGGAATTCCTCTTAACAGATGATAGCCCCCAACCGTAGTTCTTGTTTCTGCAGGGAAAGCAGGCAAAACAATTGAGGCATCATAATTTAAAGCTGCTAAAATTCCTAAAACTTCAACAGCAATATTACCTCTTACGGTAGAGTCAATTTTTTTATAAAAATAATCAGGATTTAACTTTTCTTCAAGCATTTTTGCAGCTTTTAAAACTTTTTCATAAGCAATCTCAGGCTCAACATTTCTTGATTCAGTAGAAATAGCCCAAGTTTGAGTATTTTTGATATTTAAAGGTTCTATTTCATCAGATAATAATATCTGCGTATTAGCCCCTTTTAAATGGAATTGAAGAGCTGTATCATTTGCTCCTGTTAAATCATCTGCAATTATACCTACAATATTTGAATTAATTATCATAACTGATCTTGCTCTATATCTCTTTTAGAACCTAGTAATCTAATACTGCTTGCAATAATTAGGAAATTTTCTCTTTCATTGCCTGTAGCTTTATCTGTCCATTTATTTTGACCGATTCTACCATCTACAGCAACCTGAACACCTTTTTTAACATATTCGCCTGCAAATTCAGCTAATTTATCCCATACATCGATATTAAACCAATCGGCTACTTCTGATTTTGTTTTAGGATCCCAACGATTTACCGCTATTGAGAAATTAGCTTTTACTTTTCCTGATTCAAAATATTTTATTTCGGCATCTCGGCCTACTCTACCGACTAAGACTGCTGTGTTCATTTATTTACCTCTTTTCTTTAATAATGATATTTTATAACAAATAATAATAAATTTTCATGACTATAAAAGCTATGTAACTTTTTGTAAAAACTTAATTTATATAATAACAATAAATATATTTACAAGTTTTAATGAATAATAAAATTCTAAGGAGATTAAGTATGCATATCTATCCAGTCCAAAATAAAGATAACAGAGCTCAAAACAATATAATGGCAATTTCTACAGGAATTTGTGCAGGAACTGCAGGTGCAATTGCAGGTTCAACATATGCACCAAGAGCTGCTAAAAATTTAGATGAATTACTAAATGCAAACTCTGATGTTTTTTACAAAACTATAGATAATATGCAAAATACCAAATCTCTAGATGCTGTTTCTAAATCTTGGGGGCTAATACCTGCAAAAGCTGTATTAGACAACTTAGAAGTCAGAATAAACAATGCTTTTCCTGGAGATAAAATATCTTCAGCAGACTTTAAACAACAATTAATTAAGCAAGAAAAAGATGCGAAAAATGCAAACAAAAAAATTGATGCATTTATAAATTATTTAACTAATAAAAAAGGCCAAAATATTTCTTTAGAAGAATATTTTAACGAGATCAAAAAAAGAGATATTCTCCCTGAAAATATTATCAATATTGTAAAAAAAGATATAGTCGACGCAATTGGAGAAGACGGATATAAAGCACCTAATCCAATTAATGACACAACTATTGATATGTTTAAGTCTTCAAGAGATATCGCAATTAATGTAACAAATAAAGAATTAGATTTATATAAAAATTTAACAAAAGTTGAAAAAAATGGGGTCTTACATAAAAAAGATATGCTGGAATCTGCAAAAAAAGAAATTAAACCAGTTGTAGATAATATGTTACAAGACTTTTCTTTTGATTCTGTGAAGAAATTTGTACCACAAACAGGCAAAACTAAATGGGCTTTAATTACAGGAGGAGCAGCAGCAATAATTTCAGCAGCTTGTGTAAAACTTTTTGGTAATAAAAATTCTTAACTTGTAATTCTTATATATTAGTAGTATAAAGTTGATTGTAGTTAGTTAGGGGGATCCACCCCGTTATTGGTCTTTCGAATGTTATCGTTGACCGGAAAGGATAAAAATGGAAAAAAACGAATCAACTTTAAGTGTTTTAAGACACTCAACATCACACATCATGGCTCAAGCTGTTCAAAAGCTGTTTCCGTCTGCAAAGTTAGCTATCGGACCTGCTGTAGAGAACGGCTTTTATTATGACTTCGATTTAACAGATGGTCACGCTTTTACCCAAGAAGATCTTGTTAAAATCGAAGAAGAAATGAAAAATATTGTAAAACAAAATCTTTCATTCGAAAAATATGTAATTCCTGATGTTGACAAACAAATCGAAGAATTTAAAGCTGAAGGTGAAATTTACAAAGCTGAATTATTGGAAGAACACAGAAATGACAACCCAACATTGTACTTAACAAAAGACAAAGATGGAAATGTTCTATTTAACGACCTATGTGCAGGACCTCACCTTCCAAATACATCATATATTAAAGCAAATGCATTTAAATTACTAAAAGTTGCAGGTGCTTACTGGAGAGGTAATGCTAAAAATAAAATGCTTCAAAGAATTTATGCTACAGCATTCTGGAGCAAAGAAGATTTAGCTGATTACTTACATTTTATTGAAGAAGCAGAAAAACGTGACCATAGAAAAATTGGAGCAAAACTTGATTTGTTCTCTACAAGGGATGAATTAGGCGGAGGTCTTGTTCTATGGCATCCAAATTTAGCAGTTGTTAGAGAAGAAATTGAAAATTACTGGAGAACTGAACACAGAAAACGTGGATATGTAATTGTAAATACCCCTCATATCGCAAAATCTAAATTATGGGAAATTTCAGGTCACGCAGACCACTACCGTGAAAATATGTTCTTTATCCAAAAAGATGAAGATTCAGATGAACAATTCATTTTAAAACCAATGAATTGCCCATTCCACATATTAATTTACCAAGCAAACAGATATTCTTACCGTTCATTACCATTGAGAATGGCAGAATTAGGAACTGTTTACAGAAAAGAAAAATCAGGAGCTCTATCAGGTCTTACTCGTGTACAAGGCTTTACTCAAGATGATGCTCACATTTTCTGTACACCAGAACAATTAGTAGATGAAATCAACGAAATTATTGACTTTGTAGCTGACACAATGGAAATTTTCAATATGAAATTTGAAGTTGAATTATCAACACGTCCAGAAAGTTATGTTGGTGAAATCGAAAACTGGAACAGAGCAGAAGCTGGTCTAAAAGAAGCAATGGACAGACGTGGAATGAAATATGATATCAATGAAGGTGATGGCGCATTTTACGGTCCAAAAATTGACTTCAAAGTTAAAGATGCAATCGGTAGAACTTGGCAATGTGCTACAATTCAATTAGACTTTAACTTACCAGAAAGATTTGATATCAAATACCAAGATAAAGACGGTTCAATGAAAACTCCTGTAATGTTACACCGCGTAATTTTCGGATCAATGGAACGTTTCCATGGTATCTTAATCGAACACTATGCAGGTGCATTCCCAACATGGCTTGCACCTACACAAGTTGCAATTGTTCCAATCAGCAACGAAAAACACATTGACTTTGCTGAAAAAGTATACAAAAAAATGCGTGACAAAGGAATCAGAGTAAATCTTGATGACAGATCTGAAAGTATGAATTACAAAATCAGAGAAAGTTTACAAGATAAGAAAATTCCTTACGTATGCGTAATCGGTGATAAGGAAATTGAAGCAAATTCAGTTGCTGTAAGAGCACGCGGAATTGGTCAGGTCGGAACAATCAATGTTGATGAATTCATCTCGAAAATTGAAGAAGAAATCAATGCAAGAAGTTCCGAATCATTTGCAAAGGAGCTAGTCAAAGCATAAATCTATTTTTAAAGGACGGCAATTAAATTGCCGTCCTCTTTTCAATATGAGGGGTAATAATGAACAAAAATATATTCTGGTTTCTTGCAGGTGCTATTACAATATTTATTATTTTCATTTCTTTTATTGTTTTTAACAACTTAAAAAAAGAAAATCTTCCTGATTCACAACAGCTTGCAAATGCGTACACCGAACTTGACAGAGTTTTATACATAAGAGCTGTTAACAGATTTAAAAATGGTGATATTAAAAATTCTCTTGAAGATATGAAAACTCGTGAAAGTATAAGAAAACTTATTCATTCTAAAAATGAACCATACTTAAAAGATAAGGATGAAGCTGTTGATTGTCTTAACAGACTGAATGTTTTGAATGAAAAAATCAAACAAAATCCTAATAATTACAAACTTTATTATGAACGTGCAAATCTCCAAAATAAGCCAACAATTTCTATATTTGAAGATGATGAACAATCTTTTTGTTCTGATTTTAAATCAGCCGTAAAGGATTATTCAAAAGTAATAGAACTCAAGCCAGACTTGAAAGAGGCTTACGAAAAAAGAGCAGATGCTATAGGCATGAGTATAAATGGCATCAGTTATAATACATCCGAAAAAGATAAATTTGACAAATTACTTAAAGAAAAATTTCATCAAATGATTTCTGATTATGAAAAAGCAATTGAATTAAATGGTACGTCTACACAAATAGGACTAAAACTAGCAGGAGCTTATTTTAGTGACGGACAATACGAAAAAGCCCTCAAAACTTATGATAAATA
>ENA-UEPJ01004585-UEPJ01004585.1-human-gut-metagenome-genome-assembly--contig:-NODE-4585-length-10618-cov-9.314961_pt1 | contig 10618 bp, 8 predicted proteins | sample MGYA00242890_ERZ507896 | MGnify/ENA primary metagenome ERZ507896 (study PRJEB26167, sample SAMN06115508) | human gut metagenome | host: Homo sapiens | place: China:Qinghai | collected 2015-08-20... | reverse complement strand
TGACCCACTGGGCTATGCGGATTTGATTCTGAACGGCGACCCGGAGGAATATTTGAAGAATGTGTCCGGTAGTCGTACACTAGAAGATTGAAAAGTAATTGTCTGTCGAACAAAAATGTTCGGCAGACAATTTTTTTCATAGATTTAGAAGTACTGTCAGTTCCAACCATACAAAAACGTTGAGTTCAACAGGTGAATCTTTGCACCGGAAAAATCAAGGATCCTCTCATCGCGCATCCGGCACAGCTCACGGGAAAGAGCACTGCGGTCCACACAGAGGAAATCTGCCAGTTCTGTCCGGGTGTAGGGTAGACTGTAACAGCCTTTTTCATCGGGTGTCAAGGTTTGAAGATAAATCTTCAGACGATCTCGAAGCCGTTTTTGTGCTAAAATACGCACTTTGGTGTTAAAAAAGAGAAGCTGCTGCGCCATATCCTGCATAAGATTTGCTGTGACTTGCATCCGGCAGGGACAGGACAGCGTTTTCTGTGACATCAATGCGCTGAAATCCAGCAGCATTACGGTACAGTCCGAACTGGCACGCAGACAGACCGGACTTGTCGTCCAGCCAGTACAGGCCAGTTCTGCACCAAATACTTCTCCGGGACAAAAACGGCAGATGCTGATTTGATTGCCATTTTCATCATACAAAAATTCTTCTATCGTGCCATCCAGCAGAACACCCGTATTGTGGCTCTGCTCACCCAGCTCGACGATGTGCGCACCACGAGGATATTCACGGACAGTCGCATTCAAGCAACGAAGGACTTCCCTATATTTTCGTGGCTGGATGCCGTTGAACATGCCGCATTGCTGTAAAATTGAATAATATTGCTCCATCTTAAAATTTGCTTTGCCGTTGCCATAACAACGGACACTCCGAGGTAGTTATGTTAAACTCTTGGTTAGAGATGTCTAATTGGAAGACATCATTATTATACATTATAAAGTTTGAGATGTCAAACCCTATGACATGCAGGGTTTATTTTGAAGGAGTGACACAATGTTTTCATTGGGAATGGATATCGGGTCTTCAACGGTCAAGCTGGTGCTGCTGAAAGATAAAGAAATTGAAAAGCAGTGGATGGCAGTGCATCACGGCAGCCCTTTTGTCTGCCTGAAAAAAGGCCTTTCTACGTTGGAACTGGCAATGGATACTCCGTTTTCACTCTGTGTGACCGGAAGCAACACGGAGGCTCTGCTGGAGCAAGATTCAGCCATTCCCTCTTTAGGTGATATCCCAGCTATCGTCGAGGGTGTGCGCTGGATCATTCCGCAGGTGGGTTCGGTCATTGAAATTGGCAGTCAGGGCGCGCGATTCATCACGGACTTGCAGAGCCGCGCACCGCAGTTCGCAGTCAACGAACACTGCGCGGGCGGCACGGGCTCGTTCTTTGAAGATCAGATGTCCCGCGTAGGCTGCAAACTAGAAGATTATTCTTCACTGGTCGAGCAGGCACAGAGTGTCCCCCGCCTTTCCGGTCGGTGTGCCGTCTTTGCCAAGACCGACATCATCCACCGTCAACAGGAAGGAGCTGCTACGCCGGATATTCTTCTGGGTCTGTGCTATGCGATGATCCGCAACTACAAAGCTACCATCGTGCGTCGGCTTCCCATCTGCAAGCCAGTAGTGTTCTGTGGCGGCGTGACCTGCAACACCGGCGTCATCCGGGCTATTCGGGAAGTGTTCGGCCTGACCGAAGAAGAGCTCATCGTTCCGGAGTTTGCCCGATATGAAGCGGCTCTTGGTGCTGAACTCAAAGCATCCGGCTCGTTCACGTTACGTCAACTGAATGATTCTCTGGACCGTACACGAACAACACACCACACAGTCGGAACATTGCCCAAACTGGAACTGCGCCCCGGCACGAGCCTTGCGGAGCCAAACGCTACCAAGATCATTCCAGAAAGTGGCTGCGCATTGGGCATCGACATCGGTTCTACCAGTACCGATCTTGTTCTGGTCGGTGCTGACGGTGAACTGGTAGACTTTCAATATCTGCGCACCGCAGGTGACCCGGAAGGAGCTGTCCGCAAAGGCCTTGCCAACATCCGTCAGCGGTTTGGCGATATCCAATTTACCGCAGTCGGTGTGACCGGTTCTGGACGAGAGCGCGTCGGCAAACGCATCGGAGCAGATGCCGTCCGGGATGAGATCACTGCACAGGCCAAAGGAGCTGCTCATTGGGTGCCGGAAGTCGATACCGTGTTTGAAATCGGCGGACAGGATAGCAAATACATCAGCATCCAGAACGGTGAAGTTGTGGATTTTCAGATGAACAAGATCTGCGCTGCCGGTACCGGTTCTTTTGTGGAAGAACAAGCTGCCCGTATGGGCATCCCACTGGCGGAATTTGGCCCATTGGCCTTATCCTCTGAGCATCCGGCATCCTTGGGAGAACGATGCACAGTGTTTATTGAAACAGCCATTGCGTCCGCGGCTGCAGAAGGTGTTTCACAGGCAGATATTGCAGCAGGACTTTGTCATTCCATCGTGCAGAACTATCTGCATAAAGTGGTTGGTTCTAAACCTGTGGGTCAGCACATCGTTTTGCAGGGTGGTGTCGATTACAACCCCGGCATTGTGGCGGCATTCCAATCCGCATACGGCGACCGCATACAGGTCAGCCCGGTCTTTTCCATCAGTGGTGCGTATGGTGCGGCTTTGCTGGCACAGGAAGCTGTGGGCGACGCACCCAGCCGATTTGTGGGATTTGACAGCCCGGCAAAGGATGCAGAGGACAACCGCAGCGCGGAGATCCAGAAGAACATTGACTTCTACAAGCAGGCGGACAAACTGCTTTTGGAGGGTTATACCGGCAAACGCGACCCACGTAAAAAGACCGTAGGTGTGCCTTTTGCGTTGATGATCCACAAATTCTTCCCGATGGCGAATGCCTTCTTTACCTCGTTGGGCTTCAATGTCGTCCTGACTGACCCCACCAGTGAGGAAACGATCCGGCTGGCTCAGCAGACCGCACAAGGGGAGACCTGCTACCCGGTCAAACTTATTTACGGCCATATGCAGCAGCTCATCGACCAAAAAGTAGATTATATCTTCCTGCCCACCATCCACACGATGAAGCACGAAAAGAGCCGTGTGAAACACAACTACGGCTGCGTCTATATGCAGACGGCAGCCGCATCCATTGCCAACGCTCTGGACATTGAGAGCAAGGGCATCACTCTGCTCAGTCCGGTATTCGATCTCGATTTTGGGCAGGAAGCTATGGCATCTGCAATGCTGGGACTGAGCAAGATTTTAGGAATCCCGAAACCGTTTTGTGCCAAAGCTCTGCTCAGTGGTGCCATGGCGGTGCGCCGCCATACCGCCGCCGTGGAAAAACAGGGCAAAGCTCTGCTGGCGACCCTGAGACCGGACGATAAAGTGTTGGTGCTCATCACCCGCAACTACGGCGTTTCCGACCCCATCCTGAACATGGGCATCCCGGAACTGCTGTTGGAACGCGGCTATAAAGTCATCACGCTGAGCCACCTGCCCGGTCATGCGCTGGACATCTCCGATGAATACGATAATCTTTATTATCCGTTCGGGCAGCATATCCTGTCCGGAGCAAAGCTGATTGCTCACCACCCGAACCTCTACGCTGTCTACCTGACGAACCACGGCTGCGGCCCGGACACCATGCTCTCACACCTGTTCAAGCAGGAGATGGGCGATAAACCCTACCTGCAAATCGAAGTGGATGAGCATTTTTCCAATGTGGGTGTCATCACTCGCATTGAAGCGTTCCTGAACAGCTTGCAACACCGCCCGGCGGTGGCTCTGCCGACAGATTTCAACATCGAGCAGGTCGATATTCACTCCTGTCGTCTGGCACAGACACCATCCCCCAATGTGCCACTCTATCTTCCGGCGATGGGTGCTTATACGCCCTATCTGGCCGCATATTTCAAACAGCAAGGGGCAGATCCCTACGAGCTGCCGCACCTGACGGACGATATTCTAAGCCTTGGCCGAGCAGAGACGAGTGCAAAAGAATACCTGCCTTTCCCGGCACTGCTGGGCAGCATCCTTGCCGAGCGAAAAAACGACCAGACACATGCGCAGTTCCTGATTCCGCAGACGCAGGGAGCGGAAGCAGACGGTCAATACGCCCGTGTCATCCGTGCTGTGTTGGACCGCAGAAAAGAGCTGAATGCTCAACTGGTCAGCCCAATGCTGGAAACACTGCCCGAAATGGCGCAGAACCGTGATGCTCTCTTCCGCACTTTGCTGGCGGGAGATATCCTCTATGCTGCTCCGGCAGATAAACGTGCAGACATTTCGGCACAGTGGGATGCTCTGCCCGGCTGGGAGCAGCTGCACACAGCGGCGAGAGAGATCGGAGCACTTCTCACCAAAGGCCGCCGCATTGCCGCTGTTGGTACGCCGCTCTGCCTGACAGAACTGGACAGCGGCGTACTTGCTGTGCTGGAAGCCGAAGGCGAACAGGTGCTTCGCGCCCCACTCAGCGAGGCACTCTGGTTTCTGTGGAAAGACAATTTGGATGAAAACAAACCATCGGCTGGTTGGCTTGACCAGATGCAGAGGCAGATGCAGACCCTTGGTAATGAACTTGGAGCGCATAGTGCCTTTGCAGAAGACGCTGAAACACTGTTCCTCATTGCGGACTCTGCCTTGCCGAATTTTTCAGGCGGGAACGGTCGATATCGGTACGCCAAGGCCGTGGAGCTTTCTAGCCGTACCAATGCAGTGCTGACCCTTGCACCCCGGTATGAAAATACCGCTATGATTCTGGATATGCGCGGCCTGCACGATGCCTGCAGTGCCCCACTGTTCCAGCTTTCCCTTGATAACGACTGGGATGAAACTGCATGGAGCCGCCTGCGTTCGTTCCTCTACTACTGCTGAATCTGGCAGACGCAAAGAACCCGTCTGGTACGTCTAGACGGGTTCTTTGCGTCAGTTATGAAACAGAAAATCGCTTATTCGATGACCAGCAGCAGGCTCATTTTGAATTTGCCCTGTGCGGTAACGCTGTGCAGGCCGTTCTTATCGAAGCGGAAGCTCTCGCCTGCGTTCAGCTCGTAATCCTTGCCTTCATAGCCAATAATGGCCTTGCCTTCGAGGGCGGTCAGGATGGCATTGCCGGGAGCACGGTGCGGAGTCAGGCCAGTGCCCTCGTCAAAAGCCATCAGGACAAATTTCATGTTGTCTGCATGAGCGATGTCCAGATTGGCGATGCTGCCCTCTTCATAAGAAATGAGGTTCTTCAGTTCGGTGGGCTGGCCTGCCTTGATGATGTTGTTCATGGTAAAATTCTCCTTTTTAAAAATGATTTCGGTATAGATCATTCCACTGTCGGTTTTTGTGCCGCACAGTGTTTTCGGCGGGACATACAGCACTTCTCCGGGTTTGACAGACACTTCCTGCCCATCGACTCCCAGAAGAAACTTGCCGTTTCCCTCACCACCCAGATAAAGAGTGGTGCAGTCATAGTATTCCGGGGTAATAGAAGTGCCTGCGCCCAAGGAAAACCATGTTACCGGCACTCCATAGCCCAGTCCGGAAGGTCGGGAAACGGTCATAGCATCCCGGATCGGGCGAACCTGGGAAAGTGTAAAAGGGACATTGTTCATACAGCAGTTTCCTCCCGCAGAGCAACCGGAACGATGCTGCGCACCGACCGCCCCTGATAATGCAGTTCATCCACCAGCACCTGAACATCAAAAGAATACGAGATGTTCTCCTCGTTCAAGATCTCCGCAGCTGGACCGTAGAAAAATTTGCCTTTGCGGTTCAGCATCAGGGCTTCGTCCGCTACGCTCATAGCATTGGTGGGATAGTGGGTATTCATGATGGCACTGATGCCGGATTCATGCGCCAGCCGCTCCACCATATTCAGTACTAAGATCTGATTGTGGAAATCCAGACCGGTTTCCGGCTCGTCCAGAATGATGAGCTTCGGCTCGTTGATGAGGGCACGGGCAATGAGCACCATTTGTAGTTCACCGCCGCTCATCCGGTTGCAGTCCTTGTTGGCAAGACTGGTGATCCCAACTCGTTCCATCATGGCTTCCGCCATTTCGATTTCCTCTTTGCCGGGCTGCTGAAAGGTCCCAAGATGTGCACTGCGCCCCAGCAGAACCATTTCCAGACCGGTGTAGGAAAAAGCGAAGCCACGGGACTGCGGAATGTAGGAGATAGTGCTCCAGACATCCTTCGGCTTGAGGGTGTGGATATCCTTCCCATAAAATAGGGTTTTTCCGCCGTGCCATGGCAGCAGACCGATCATGCACTTGAGCAGGGTGGTTTTACCAATGCCGTTTGGTCCAAGAATTGCAAGGATGTGTCCTTCTTCCAGACGCAAATTGATATTTTCGAGAATCACAGGCTGCTTCGGGTAGCCGAAGCAACCGTTCTGCACTTCCAAGATCATTGCAGATTGCTCCTTGTTTTATTCAACAGAGAAATAAACGCCGGCGCACCGATGATAGCGGTGAGGATGGAAAGAGGCAGCTCGATAATGCTGATGCTGCGGGACAGGGTATCGATCAGGATCATAAAGCTGGCTCCCAGACTGAGACTGAGGGGCACCACATAACGGTTGTTGCTTCCAACCAGCATCCGGGATGCGTGCGGGATCAGCAGACCAATCCAGCCCACCTGACCGCACATGGAAACGGCTGAAGCCGTGACCAGCGTAGATGCAACAATAAACAGCATCCGGGTCTGTTTGATGTTGATGCCGCTGGCACGAGCCTCGTCATCACTCAGTGAAAGGATGTTCAGCCGCCAGCGCAGCAGATAGATGATGATAATTCCGGCAACGATAAGTGGGCAGCCAATCAGGATCTTCTGGTAACTGGCACTGGTAAAGCTGCCCATGAGCCAGTAGGTGATCTCCGGCAGCTTGTCCTGCGGATCGGCAGTATATTTCAGCAGCGAACCCAGTGCGTTGAACAGAGAGGATGCAATCGTACCGGCCAGCACCAGATAAACCATAGAACGCCCATCACTCTTGCCTGCGATTTTCAGAGTAAAACAGACGGAAATCAGGCCAAAGACCAAGGCAATGAGCTGCGTTTCCAGAATACTGCAAGACAGGATAATGGCAAGAATTGCACCCACGCAGGTGCCGCTGGTCACACCCAAAATATCCGGTGTGGCAAGCGGATTGGAGAATAAGGATTGATAGGTATTGCCTGCACAAGACAGACCCGCGCCGACGATGATGGCCGTCAGAATGCGGGGCAGCCGCAGATTGATGACGATGGAGTAGTTCTGTACATTTGAGGTGCTCTCACCCGTCAGAGCAGTGCGCAAAGCTGTGAGAACTTCGCCTACCGGAACATTCATTCGCCCAAAGCACAGGCAGATGAGTGCGGTCACAAGGGGCAAAGCAAACATCAATACCACGGCCAGAGGAGTGAACCGGCCTTTTTTGATCCAGATGGTATCTTTCATCAGTACAGCAGCATTTCCTCCAGCTCGTCATCCGTCACATCGTAGCCGTACCATATCTTGTAATATTCCTTGATGGTATCGCCCAGCGGATAATCGGCAAAAGCATCCGGGTAGGTGTTGCAGGCCAGCCATGCCAGCACCAGCGGAGCATCCGGATTCGGGGTGAACCAGTTCCACATACCCAGCGTAGTGTTGTAGACCCGGCCGCTCTTCACGGCAGTCAGGGTGGAGAAGTCAGCACCGTCCACATTCCCGCTCAGCACGTCCTCGGTGCGCAGGGGCTGCAGGCCGGGACCATCCAAGAAAAGAATATCGGGATCCCAGCTATAAATCTGCTCCATGCTGGCCTGTGCAAAGCCAGTGGCTTCCAGTGCCTTGTCCGTTACGCCCAGACGCTTCATCCAGTAGGTGCCAAAGGTGCCCTGACCGGATACCTGCGGCACACCGTTTGCATACTTCCACAGAATCAGCGCACTGGGGCGATCTGTTTGAGGAATTTCCGCAATACGAGCTTCCACATCGGCCACGATCTCATCACCGGCAGCAACAAAGGCTTCGGTCTTGTCCGGCTCGTTGAAGATCTGCTCCAGCAGCTTCAGCCACTCTTCGTAACGCTCAATGGGATCGGCCTCCGTAGATGCGCCCACGGTAGCGAAACCGATGGAGGGGATTCCGCTGGCCTTCAGGATTTCGGCATGGGAGGAGTTGCCCGCATTGTACAGGATAACATCGGGATTCAGCTTCATGATCTCCTCGATGTTCAGGTTGCTCTGAGCATAGACCGTATCGCTGGACTCCAGAAGCTCCGGGGCGATATTCTTCAATACAGTGTCAGAAATAACCGACTTGAAAGAGCCGCAGTAACCCACGATGTAGGGAGCACTGCCCTCAAAATAAGCCATGTAGGTGGACAGGATTGGAATCTGGTCGATGACGACACGGGTGACCTTATTAGGCACTTCTACTTCGTTGCCGCCGTGGTCTACGACGGTATGGGTACCGGTCTCATCCATAGATGCGGCAGAGGAAGCCACCTCGCTGGACACCGTGGAAGAAGTCACAGAAGAAGCTGTGCTGCTGGAAGAAGAACCGCAGGCGGCCAGAACACCGGCTGCACTTACAGCAGCCATGGCAGTGATAAACGAACGACGAGAAATCTTTTTCATGGAAAACTCCTTTGATAAATCAATGGTTCTTTGGTTGTGGCAGTTAGTTAGCAATAACCAACCGCAGAGCATTTTATCAAATTCACTTTCCTTTGTCGGTTGCTATGGCAACGGCAGTGCAAATTTATGTGATGGTAAAAATAGCCACAAAAACAGGGTGCGCCCCTGAATAGGACGCACCCTGCCAGTGCAATTCACGATTTGATTCGTTGGCAATAACCGTGAATTGCATATCGCAAACAAGTTGTTGAGAATTGCACTGCTTGAAAAACTTGCGATTAAATCCACATACGATAGCGATATGTACAACAGGGCGTTCCCCGTCGGGAACGCTCTGTTTTTCTTTGCTGGGGATATGATGAGCCTGTTCCGCCTGCCACGCGGCAAACTCTCGTTGGCCTTCCTCGCTGTTCCAGCAGGCAAGGATGGCCGGGTAGAACGCCCGTGCCAGACGTTCGATGGCTTCATCGGGATAAGGGGAAGTGTTTGTGGACTTTTTCTTTTTGTTCAAACGCACGCTCCTTTGATCGTCCCACCGCAGCAAAGCCGGGCAAGAAAATCAAAGTTCCATTTTTATCAGGCGCAAGGGCGCGGAAGTTTTCTGCCCTGCACTTGCGGCTGGTGGCTCGTTGATGGCTTACAAGTGCCTGTCGTTATGCGATTTCTTTATCGTTCAGCATTTCTTCAAACTGTGCCATATACGCCTTGTGCTGCTTGAGGATTTTTAGCGTTTCAGTTTTGGCGTAGGAATCGTCCGGCAGCTTAGGCAAGTATCTCATCAAAAAATCAAAGTCCTGCTGAATCCGCCGGACAGCGACTTCCAGCGCGGAGGAGTTGATTCCAGAGTAGTGTGAGTAGCTCGACTGCGGAGCGGGACGGTCTTCCGGGTGCAGAATCTCGTGCACGATCTGCTTGCGGTTCGGAAAATCAGCTCTGGCGAGGCGGTGCATATCGGCATCACGGACTTTGAACTGCCCGGACAGGATTTTCTCTTTCGTATCGGGCATCATCTGCTCCATGATCTCCAGGCCCCGCATGAACTTTTCCGAGCGGACAACATAAGATTCGCTAACGTTGTTTCGCTCTGCAATCTGCTTACGGACGCTGTTTTCCGTAGCAGTGGGAGGAATTGTGTCATTTTGACACAATTCCTCCTGAGCCGTTTCCTGCGTAGTTACTGTATACTGCCACCCGGTACGCTGTCAGCTCTGCACGGTGCTGTTCCTCAAAAGCTGTTGAGCAATCTTTTTTGTATTTCTATAAATAACAATCAAGAGGGCGACAACAAAAGTTGTCGCCCTCTTGATTATTATTTATTGTTCCCATGTTTTGGCTTTTTGTCGGACATCTATAATTTGGAGCTGGTATAGAATGCTGGGAATTGCAGAAACCAATGAAAAAATACCCAAGACAATAGAATGCTTGATAATGGCAAACAGTGCAAATAGGAGCAGCAGGAATAGCCATGGGTTACGCAAATTGCGGTAGTATTTTTCTTTATCGGCATAAGAAGTATGAAGTTCAAAAGGCTTTCCGTCGTTTGATTTTTCCACAATCAATAGTTCCCTGTTAAAAGTTGTTGCGTTTGTTGCAATACGACCGCCCATTTCCGCCCATGGACGCAATCGAACTTTTCCGACAGAATAGTTTAGATTGATATTCTTGAAAAATACCTTGTAGCCCATATCCTCCAAAAAATCAGCGTAGTCCGTTGCATTCTCTTTTGATTTTTCTCCGATAAACTCTACACAATAGGTCACTTCATCAGGACGGCATTCTTCAAATTCATAGAGCACCCTCCCTGTCCGGACAAGTCGATAGCCTTTTTCGGACATTTTGTTTAACCATTTTGCCTGTGCATTTAGCAATCCACCAAAGAAGCGATAACATTTTTTACTCATACTGCACCTCCAATAATTTCACTTGCAATGCTTACAAGTTCGTTTAGTCTTGCAAGCTCTTTTTCTGCAATTTCTTTTCCCTGTGCTGTAATGTGGTATTCTTTTTTTCTTCCCTCACT
>ENA-UEPJ01004578-UEPJ01004578.1-human-gut-metagenome-genome-assembly--contig:-NODE-4578-length-10650-cov-6.141020_pt1 | contig 10650 bp, 9 predicted proteins | sample MGYA00242890_ERZ507896 | MGnify/ENA primary metagenome ERZ507896 (study PRJEB26167, sample SAMN06115508) | human gut metagenome | host: Homo sapiens | place: China:Qinghai | collected 2015-08-20... | reverse complement strand
GCCTGGGGCTCGAACCCAGGACCCCAACATTAAAAGTGTTGTGCTCTACCTGCTGAGCTAGCGAATCAATCCTTATTTGCGAATCAGTTATTTCCTGATTGCGGGTGCAAAGGTAGTTACTTTTATTTAATTTGCAAGCATTACGTAGAAAAAAGTTTCAATTATTTTTCCTCGTTGTGGCTTGTTTCTTGATTATCAGTAGTTTCTACTTCATCATATTTTATTTTTTCTTTGTTGATAATAAAGCGTTGGTAGTAGGAGAGCATCAAAGTTGTTAGTGGCAAGGCGATAATCATGCCGAGCATTCCCATTAATGAACCCCAGATAGAAAGAGATAAAAGGATGATGGCAGGATTCAGTCCGGTAATCTTTCCCATGATTTTGGGGACAAGGAAGGTATCCTGTATGATTTGTACGATTGCAAAGACGGCTAATGCACATGCAATGATAATCCAGAAGTTCTGTCCGGTGTCGGCAGCTTTGAGGATTGCCAATAAAATGGTGGGAAGGAAACCAATGATTTGCAAGTAGGGAACCATATTCAATGCTCCGATGAAAAGTCCCAGAGCGATAGCCATGGGGAAATCGATAATCAGGAAACCGATGCTGAAAAGAATACCTACGCAGAAAGCAACCAAAGCCTGTCCACGGAAATATCTGTTCATACCATCCTGTACGTCGTGAACCAGGTTGGAGGCAAACGTACGGTATTTATTGGGTAGCAGATGCAACCATCCTTCAGCTATCGCTTCGTAATCCAATAATATAAAGATTACATATAATAATATAATGAAAGAGGCAAGGATGCTGAATAGAATGTTGAGAGATTCTGCAAGCAAAGTCCACACTCTGGGGACGGTATCCTTGATTGCCGCCAGGATATTCTCTTCACTTAATACACGGTTCAACGCCTGAAGATCAATGTTCTCGTGGATAAATTCAGAAAGATTCTTAGGCACATTGTTACCGGCTCCATTGGTGAGGTAAGTCACTAGCAAGTCGTTCATTCTGCCTATTTCCGAAATCATCGGCGGCACTAACAGATAGAATAAAGTGACTCCGATAACCGTAATGAGGAATAAGGAACAGAAGATGGAAATAATGCGGCTTTTTAATCGTAGCTTATACTGGAAGAATTTGACTAACGGATAGACCATATAAGCTATCAGCCACGCAATAAAGAAAGGCAATAACACTCCGCTAAGACGTTCCACGAGCATTAATATTCCTACAACTAACACACATCCGATGGAACCGCGTATAAAACTGTCGAATGTTATCTTTTTCCTTTCCATAATCTGTTTCTTTATAGAGTTTATACTTTCTGCTCATCCTCCCCTCGTGCACGGAGATAACATTCCCTGCACAGAGGCTCATATTCGGCTGTTTCGCCTAAAAGAACCTGTTTCTCATTCTTGACTGTACGATGTGAGAAAGAAGCCAGCTGACCACATTTCACACAGATCGCATGAACTTTGGAGACTTCATCGGCAATGGCGCACAATTGTGGCATAGGTCCGAACGGATTTCCTTTGAAGTCCATATCCAATCCTGCAATGATAACACGGATTCCATTGTTGGCAAGCTGGTTGCATACATCAATCAAACCACTGTCGAAGAACTGTGCTTCATCAATACCTACTACATCTATCTCAGAAGTAAACAGTAAAATGCTGGCTGACGAATCGATGGGAGTGGAGGCGATAGAATGGCTGTCGTGAGAGACTACGTCTTCTTCTGAATAACGGGTGTCGATAGCAGGTTTGAATATCTCGACACGTTGTTTCGCGAATTTCGCTCTCTTCATTCTGCGAATCAATTCCTCTGTCTTTCCGGAGAACATAGAACCGCAGATTACTTCGATCCGGCCTCTTCTTCTAGTCTCCTGTATGTGGTCTTCTGAAAATAATACCATGAGATTTTGTGTTTTCTTGATTAAATAAATATGTGGACAAAGGTAAGCAATTCAATGTGCAAGAACTGTTAAATTATCCATTATTTTAAGTTATTGCATAAATTATTCCTACATTCGCACCGTATAAACAATGGACTGACATGAAACAGAAGCTATTAACAGATATTGAGTTGGATGTTCATGAGTTGAAGTATCTCATGGATTCATTTACCAAGGAGCCGACTCCGACTTTGTCTGAACTGTTGAAGCGGAGCATTACACGGATGCAGGGGCGTTTGGACGAACTGCAGCAGGAGGTGGATGCTGTTCAGGAAATTTCTCCGTCAGCTGTGGAAGAGACAGCGGAAGAGGAGGATGAAGTTGCCGGGTCTGAAGAGGATTCCCCCGTGATTATACAATCTCTCGAATCGGTTGTTGTGAAAGAAGATGAGGAAGGAGAAGCCATTGTTGCGGAAGAGAAACCTGTCGTAATAGCGGCAGCTGCAGAGACAGCAGCAGCAGCAGAAGAAGAAGAAGAAGAAGAAGAAGAAGGGAAAAAAGAGGAACCGGCAATTGTTGAGGAACCTGTCGTTGAAACTGTTGTGAAAGAGGAAGAACCTAAATCGGCTGTGTTGGGAGAAAGTCTCAAACTGTCTGCCGGCTTGCGACATGCTATCAGCTTGAATGATTCTTTCCGTTTTTCTCGTGAACTGTTCGGAGGCAACACTGATTTGATGAATCGGGTTATCGAACAGATATCAGTAATGAGTTCCTACAAGACTGCAGTCGCATTTCTGTCCTCGAAAGTCGAATTGAATGAAGAAAAGGAGGCGGTGAACGACTTTCTGGAGCTACTAAAGAAATATTTTAATCAATCAGTATAAAACAAAAACAAGATGGGAAAGCTATATGTGGTGCCTACGCCGGTAGGGAATCTGGAGGACATGACTTTTCGGGCTATCAAAGTCCTGAAAGAGGTCGATCTGATTTTGGCGGAGGATACACGTACTTCCGGTATCTTGCTGAAACACTTTGAAATAAAGAATGCAATGCAATCCCACCACAAATTTAATGAACATAAAACGGTGGAAAGTGTTGTTAATAGAATAAAGGCAGGTGAAACGGTGGCACTAATTTCGGATGCCGGAACGCCTGGAATTTCCGATCCCGGATTTCTGGTTGTTCGTGAATGTGTGCGCAACGGTATTGAAGTGCAGTGCTTGCCGGGAGCAACCGCTTTTGTTCCGGCACTCGTAGCATCGGGATTGCCGAACGAGAAGTTCTGCTTCGAGGGATTTCTCCCCCAGAAGAAAGGACGGCAGACACGACTGAAGACATTGGCGGAAGAACACCGCACGATGGTGTTTTATGAATCACCCCACCGTCTGTTGAAGACGTTAACACAGTTTGCCGAATATTTCGGTGCTGAACGTCAGGCAACCGTGTCGCGTGAAATATCCAAACTCCACGAAGAAACAGTTCGGGGCAGTTTGGCTGAATTGATAGAACACTTTACCGCTACCGAACCCCGGGGCGAGATTGTGATAGTATTAGCAGGAATAGATGATTAAATAACTTCATTAAAAAACGTAAAACGTAAACGTATGAAAAAGTTAGCTGTTTTATTTGTATGCGTCGCCTTGTTGGCTTCGTGTGATGGCTTTAAAGGTGGAAGTAAAGACCTGAAAGCTGAAAATGATTCTCTTTTGATGGAACTGAACCAGCGCAATGCTGAACTGGATGATATGATGGGGACTTTCAATGAAGTTCAGGAAGGTTTCCGTAAGATCAATGCTGCCGAAAGCCGTGTTGACTTGCAGCGTGGAACCATCACTGAAAACTCTGCCAGTGCCAAGCAACAGATTGCTTCTGACATCGAATTCATCTCCAAGCAAATGGAAGAAAACAAAGCGCAGATTGCAAAGTTACAGGCACAGTTGAAGAATAGCAATTACAATTCTGCACAGATGAAAAAAGCTGTTGCCGCTTTGACTGCTGAATTGAACGCTAAACAACAACGTATCGAAGAGCTTCAAACAGAACTGGCTTCCAAGAATATCCGTATTCAGGAATTGGATGCTGCTGTTAGCGATCTGTCTGTAGCAAAAGAAACTCTGGCCGCAGAAAACGAAGCGAAAGCTAAAACCGTTGCTGAACAGGAAAAGAGCCTGAATGCTGCCTGGTTCGTATTTGGTACTAAATCTGAATTGAAAGCTCAAAAGATTCTTCAGAGCGGAGACGTGTTGAAGAGCGCTGATTTCAACAAGGATTATTTCACGCAGATCGATATCCGTACAACCAAAGAAATCAAGTTGTACTCTAAACGTGCTGAATTACTGACTACTCATCCGACCGGTTCTTATGAATTGGTAAAAGATGATAAAGGCCAGTTGACATTGAAGATTACTAATCCTACTGAATTCTGGAGTGTATCCAGATACTTGGTTATCCAGGTAAAATAAGGTAGATATCCCTTTTGAATTGCCAATGTGCTGATTCCTGGATTAAAGAAATTAGCACATTGGCTTTTTTGTTTCTTATTATACGCATAACTACTGATGAAATATAAAAATCTTTTTTTTGATCTTGATGATACCATCTGGGCTTTTTCTCAAAATGCCCGTAACACCTTTGAGGAAGTATATCAGAAATATTCGTTCGACCGCTATTTTGATTCATTTAATCATTATTATACTCTTTATCAACAAAGAAATACCGAACTCTGGGTTGAGTACGGTGAAGGAAAGATAACGAAGGATGAATTGAACAGCCAACGTTTCTTTTATCCTTTACAGGCCGTGGGAGTGAAAGATGAAGCGATCGCTGAACAGTTTTCGAGAGATTTTTTCGCTATTATCCCTACTAAAAGTGTTTTAATGCCTCATGCAAAGGAGGTATTGGAATATCTTGCTCCCAAATATAACCTCTATATCCTTTCCAATGGGTTTCGTGAATTGCAATCACGTAAGATGCGTTCGGCAGGAGTGGACGGGTATTTCAGAAAGGTGATTCTCTCGGAAGATCTCGGAGTGCTGAAGCCTTGGCCGGAGATATTCAATTTTGCTTTGTCTGCTACTCAATCCGAGTTGCGCGAATCCTTAATGATTGGTGATAGTTGGGAAGCGGATATAACCGGAGCGCACGGAGTAGGGATGCATCAGGTTTTCTACAATGTGACAGAACGGACAGCTTTCCCTTTCCTCCCTACTTATCACATCCATTCCTTGAAAGAATTAATGGATTTATTATAGGTTTTCTGGATTAAGTCGTATTTTTGTTGCGTTTTAGTTTTGCATAAAATACGATATAATCATGGATAGTACGCTTCTGCCTTTCGCCTTACTTTGTTTCACTTCATTCTTCACGTTGACCAACCCGTTGGGAACGATGCCTGTCTTTCTTACCATGACTCATGGTATGACGGATAAAGAACGTCAGTCTATCGTACGTCGTGCTACTATTGTGTCGTTTATTACATTGATGGTATTTGTCTTTGCCGGGCAGTTTCTTTTCAAGTTCTTCGGTATCTCTACCAATGGTTTCCGTATTGCCGGCGGGGTGATTATCTTCAAGATAGGCTTTGATATGCTTCAAGCCCGCTATACACCGATGAAGTTGAAGGACGAAGAAATCAAAACGTATGCGGATGATATCTCTATTACTCCTCTCGGTATTCCTATGTTATGCGGTCCCGGAGCGATTGCCAATGCAATCGTTTTGATGCAGGATGCGCATTCTTATGAAATGAAGGGGATATTGATCGGTACTATCGCCCTGATTTATCTGCTGACTTTCTTTATTCTTCGTGCTTCCACGAAATTGGTAAAAGTCTTGGGTGAAACGGGTAATAATGTGATGATGCGTCTTATGGGACTGATTCTGATGGTGATTGCAGTGGAATGTTTCGTTAGCGGATTGAAGCCGATTTTAGTGGATATTGTGAGAGAGGGGATGCTTCCTTGATGATAAAAGATAGAAGGGCTGAAGTGTCCTTAAAATAATTTATCTTTGCTGTAAAAAGGGACTGCCCTCCGAAAGTTAGATGCAAAAACTTTTGGAGGGCAGTTCTGTTGTAACAGGGAGAGGCTCTTTAAAACAGTTTTATATTTATATATTTTGATGCTGTTTTGTCGCTATTTCCCTAAGAAGTAAATTATTTATGGATTCTGATCAGTAGCAATATTTAAGCTTTCATTACCGTCGAACTCGGTCATTGGAATCATCATCGTCAATTCCCAATTTTCCGGATCAACATATCGTCTGTAATCTAATAGACGCACTCCTTCTCCCCATAATTCGATACGACGTTGAAGCAAAATTTCGTCAAGTAAAGTTGTTGATGTCGTATTTTCTTCTGTCAATGTAATGTTATTGCTTTCTTGCAGGCCATCTACTTTATTTTCATATTCGGAAGGATCTTCATATTTATAGCTAACTACTTCTTTGAGCAGAGATTTAGCTTTAGAAAAATGTTCGTTTCCCTGTCTGCATTCAGCTTCAGCTGCAATCAAGTACATTTCTGCCATTCTCATGTAAATATAATCGCTATTCCATGTTCCTATAGATTTTACTCTGAACTTCAATTGGTTGTAACTGACATCTTCCGGTTTTAGGTTGGCATCCTCATCTTCTTCATCAGGTGTCATCCCAGTGGGTGCTGTAAACCACTTTTTACGGGTGTCGTTGTCATCTATAGCATCATACAACGCTGATGAAATGATTTTGCGGCATGTTGCTGCGTGACCTCCTGCGGCTGCATCCATGTGATTGAAGAATGAATACCAACCGGTAGCTTGAGACTCAAAAATTTCTGAACCCCACATCCATTCCTTATTGGTAATACTGTTAAAGCCATTTAATAAATCATCATTTCCCATAAGTCCCAGACCGTCCTTCTTCATTGCTTCTTGTGCAGCTGAAGAAGCGGCAGCCCAATCTTCTTGAATAAGAGCTACACGAGCTTTTATTCCGTAAGCTACATATTTATCAATATGAGATTTGTGACTTTGAGTTAATCCGGCTTCTTCAAACAACTGAATTGCGTCTTTCAAATCATCGTTTATTCTTTTATATACTTGCTCTACAGTACCACGACCATTGCCTTTAGTTTCGATACTAGTAGGTTCTGTATAAATAGGAACTCCCGGTGATGATTCATGTCCTTTATAAGTTAATTGGTATAAAGAAACCAAATTAAAATATGCATAAGCCCGTAATGATAATGCTTGTGCTTTCAAATTCTTTTGTTTTTTGACTTCTGAAGTCTCTATTTTGTCAAGGCTGGCTATCATCACATTTGCATTATTTACAAATTGATAGAACATATTCCACCATACATAAGGACGGTCTGATTTATTGTTGATTTCCGTACGTGTCCATCGTAAGAAATCGTAAGCAAACCAATAATTACCGAATTCACGAAGTTGCATATCATCTTGGGCCATTAGGTCTCCTGCAAGAGCAACAGAAGAAGGACCGAAATTTTCGGTCGGATATCCTTCCGACCAGTCTGTTTTATAGAAACTACGATATACACCATTTAAAATAGCTTCCACACCTCCAATGTCACTTAGTAGCTGTTCTTGGGGGAGTTTATCTGTGGGTTCTGTGTCGAGGTCGCATGAAGCAAATCCCATTGCTAATATTCCTACGCACAAAAATTTATATATATGTTTTTTCATTTTTAGCTAATTTTTATTCGTAATTAAAATTTTAAATCGAATCCAAAAGTAATGTTGCGTACTGGAGTATAAGTATAGTCTTGTGAACCAGTGAAGTTATACTGCGGATCCATTCCCTTCAATGCCGATATCAAGAATAAATTGTCTCCTGTTGCGAAAATGCGGATGTTGCTTATACCTGCTTTTTGTAGCCATTTCTTCGGTAGGTTATAACCTAATGTTATATTCTTGAGTGATAAATAAGATGCATTTATAAGGAAACGATCGCTTATTTGATCATTAGCTAGTAATACCATTCGAGGTACGTCGGTGATATCCCCTGGTGCTTTCCAAGCATTGAGCATATCCTTATGGAAATTTTGTCCGACATTACGAGTACTCATCAGATTAGCATATTTGCTGTCGTAGACTTTTCCACCAACGGAGAACGTAAACAAGAATGAAAGATCAAAATTCTTGTATGTGAAACTATTGTTCCAACTGCCATAAAAATCAGGAATACGGCTTCCGCATAATTGACGATCTGTTGAATTCGCTTTATTATAATTACTGTCTTTTACCCAATTTCCTTGATCATCTTTTATCCAATATAGCATACTACCGGTTTCGGGATCAACTCCGGCTGATTTGGCCATATAGAAGGAACGGATTGGTTCACCTACTTTCAGAATAGTTGCACCTAATACAATTTGTTCTGTACCTGATGTTAATTCGGTTATTTTATTCTTAAATGAACTGAGCATAATACCCATTGTCCATGAAAAGTCTCTTTTATTAAATATATCTCCGGAGATACTAAGGTCAATACCTTTGTTTTCCATCGCTCCTACATTGTCATAATAACCGTTTACCCCTGTAGACGTGGCTTTCGGTTTCATTAAAAGCAAATCTGATGTCTTTTTTATATAATATTCCAAAGAAACGCGTAAACGGGAGTCTAATAATGTACCTTCTATACCAATATTCAAGTTCTTGTTTTTTTCCCATTTTAATGATTTATTTTCAAGAGAGTAGAGCAATGCACCGGACATACTGGCATTTGCATAGTCCATATCATACAAACTTTGCCAGCCATAATAAGTTTCATATCCGTCTTTGTCTACAATTGCATCATTTCCTTGTACACCATAGCTTGCCTTTAACGTTAAACTATTCAACCATGATTTAGCTCCGGACATAAATGCTTCTTCTGAAATGCGCCAGGCTCCGCCTAATGACCAGAATGATCCCCATCTGTTATCTTTATGAAAACGTGAAGAACCATCTGTACGGTAACTTCCTGATAAATAGTAACGGTCGGAGAATGAATAATTGATACGTCCGAATACTGACTCTATTTTATATATATCTTTATATGAGGTGCCACCTATGATTTGAGCACCATTAGCCAGTTCCTGTAAGCCATTGAATGGAAAACCTTGTCGTTCGGCACTCAATAATAGGTTCTCATAAGAATAAAATTCGTGTCCTACTAAAACGTCAAGCGAATGCTTGTTGAATGTTTTGTTATAATTTAATAGTTGATTAAACGTATAACTAAGCATTCTCGTTGCAGATCTATAGGAGTCACCACCCACACCGGCAGCATCTCCCTCATCCGGATTATAATAATTTAATGTATTTCGGTTACGATAATCAATACCTATATTACTAGTCAAGGTGAAATCTTTAAAGAAACCCAGTTCTTCGTAATCCTTCCCTGACAATGTAACATAAGCTCTTGAACTTAAGTTATCAGATTTGCGCTCACGTTTGTCTTGATAAAGGGCGGCAATCCAGTTCATGTTACTGAATGAAGGACGATTTACACCATAATCATATTCTTTTTCTCCATCAACAAGCAGGTTGCTGCCATCTGCATTTTTCTTGTATACGGGATAAATGGGAGCGATCATTTCTGAAGAATACCAGATATTATAAAAAGCAGATCCTCCATCTTCAAAAGTGTAATCTTGTGTTGTTGTTGAGAAAGAAGCGGAGAGACCGGATTTCAACCATTTCTTTATTTGTGAATCAATATTCATTCTACCGGAGAAACGTTCGAATCCTGTATTTACAGCTAATCCGTCTTCATTCAAATAGCCCAAAGAGAAATTATAATTTGTATTGCTATTACCTCCTGATACTGAAAATTGATACTCTTGTCTCAAAGGGCTGTCTTTGGTTGCCTCATCCATCCAATCATCTTGATAAAGTAATTGAGCATTTGAATTAACTCTTCCGGTTGTCGGATCGATTAGCTGGTCATTCGATACATTAAATGGATTATATCCTCCTAATGTAGGAATCAAGTCGCCTGCTGCTATTTCTCTGGCATCACTATCGGTTTCTCCATCATCTAGAAGATAGTTCTTATATCCTTCAAAAGTAGCTTCCATAAATTCTTTAGCGTTGACTGTATTGTAACGTGGAAATGCTCTGGAGGTAACTCCCCATGATGCTTTTAAATTGACAGTCGGTTTTCCTTCTTTTCCTTTTTTGGTAGTAATCATGATCACTCCATTTGCACCACGTGCACCATAGAGAGCTGCGGATGAAGCATCTTTGAGTACAGACATTGACTCTATGTCTGCAGGATTGATAGAACTTAAATCACCATCAAAAGGAATACCATCAAGAACATACAACGGGTTGTTGCTTGCATTTATCGAACCAAATCCACGGATGACAACTTTAGAAGCCTCGCCTGGCTGCCCGCCTCCGGAAGTCATTTGAATACCGGGAGCTGTGCCTTCTAATGCTTTGCTCAAATTGGCAACAGTACGTTTTTCTATCTGATCGGATTTTACCATGTCGGCAGATCCGGTAAAGGATTGCTTTTTAGCTGTACCATAAGCAACTACCATAACCTCTTCAAGCTGTTGTGCATCGGCTTTTAGTATTACTTTCAATTTAGGTTTGATAGCTACTTCCTGAGTCTGCATGCCAATATACGAAATCTGCAAAGTCTTTGCAGAACTAAATACAACTATAATATGTTGATTGCTAACAATATATATGATATTTACTTTCCTTCGGAAATAAATCTTTTATTGTAGTTATTATGCAGATTATCAATATATTAAGCACCTACCA
>ENA-UEPJ01004572-UEPJ01004572.1-human-gut-metagenome-genome-assembly--contig:-NODE-4572-length-10659-cov-3.326687_pt1 | contig 10659 bp, 8 predicted proteins | sample MGYA00242890_ERZ507896 | MGnify/ENA primary metagenome ERZ507896 (study PRJEB26167, sample SAMN06115508) | human gut metagenome | host: Homo sapiens | place: China:Qinghai | collected 2015-08-20... | reverse complement strand
GTAAAGGTGTACAATCTTTATGGCGAAACCCTCGGCAAGGCTATAGAGGTTGATTAAGTCAATATTAGACCCTATATGACTTTTCTGAAAAAAAGCCACATATTCCTTTGTATAGTTTATACGCAAATGCCCGCTGTGTAAAGGAAAAACAGAAGAAAATATTAAGAATTGTGCGCGCGTATTGCAAGAAAATTTACTTTTGTGATATACTTTCTTCTAATATAAATAAAAATATACCGGGAGTTGATTGGATGCAGTTAGACAAGGATACGCTCCGCAAGCTGCGGGGCTTAATTATATTTACACTGGTGATTCTGGTGGGGCTTTGGCGGTTTAGCATTGTGCTGCAGGCGGTAAAAACGATTTTGCACATCCTGTTCCCCTTCCTTCTGGGGGGCGCGATTGCATTTGTGCTGAGTGTGCCGATGAACCGCATCCGGAAGCGGCTGTTTGCAAACGCAAAGGAAAAGCAGAAAAAATTTGCCGCGCCCGTCAGCCTGATTCTGACGTTGATTTTTGTGCTAGCACTATTGAGCCTTGTGACGATTGTGGTTGTGCCGGAGCTGGGAAATACCATTGCTACGCTTGGGAAAACACTGCCCGAAAAGGTGCCTGTACTGATGAAAAAGGCGGAACAGCTTGTTTCCAACCATCCTGAGCTGGTGGACTACATAGACGAGGTACAGGCACAGCTGAATTGGGAGGAAATTCTGAATCAGCTTGTGACATTCTTCCGCATAGGGGCAAATTCCATGCTGAGCTCTACCATCAGCGTAGCGACAGGAATTGTGAGCGGCGTGGGGACGTTTTTCATCGGTCTTGTTTTCGCCTGCTATATCCTGTTGCAGCAGGAATTTCTGAAGCGGCAGATGAAAAAGCTGATTCTCGCCTATCTGAAGGAAAAGCACGCAAACCGTTTTCTGCAAATCTGCGCGCTGACGTATCGCACGTTTTCAAATTTCCTGACAGGGCAGTGCCTAGAGGCGGTGATTCTGGGGATGATGTTCTTCGTTTCCATGACGATTCTGCGGTTCCCCTTCGCCGTTCTGGTTGGGGTGCTGATTGCATTTACGGCACTGATTCCCATTTTCGGGGCGTTTATCGGCTGTGTCGTAGGGGCGTTTCTGATTTTGACGATCAGCCCCTCGCAAGCAGCGGCGTTTATCGTGCTGTTCCTTGTGCTGCAACAGATTGAAGGAAATCTGATTTATCCGAAGGTGGTCGGCGGTTCGATTGGACTGCCTGCAATCTGGGTGCTGGTTGCGGTGACGCTGGGCGGCAGTCTGTTCGGGATTGTCGGGATGCTGGTGTTTATCCCGATTGTTTCGGTGGTGTATACACTGCTGAAGGAGGATGTGAATAAACGGCTGATTGAAAAGGATATCACTATTGAGTAATTAAAAAGTCCCCTTTCGGGGACTTTTCTTATTGCTTCGCACCTTCAAGGTACGAACAGATAGCCTTATAATACGCCTCTGCGGCGCGCTGACAGCCCTCCTCCGTGCCGAAGCTTTCCACATCGGATGCATTGGTAATAAAGCACTGCTCCGCCAGAACCGCAGGGCAGCTCATATTTTTGAGCATACCAAAGGTATCATAGGAATAGACCGTGGTATCGCTCGAATCGCGCAGCAGCTTATTGCCGTTTTCATCATAATAGCCATAGCGCACGCCTGCGATGCCCGTACCACGGAGATTTGCGCCTATATTCTGCATTTCCTGCGCCAGACATGCAGCAAAGGCAAGGCTTTCTTCGTGGTTTTCATAGCCGGGAGGCGAAGGATAGCACTCAAAGCCATTGGCACTGCTGCTGTCGCTTGCGTTGCCATGGACAGAGAGCATTAAATCGGGGTGTCTGCGGCGGAATTTATGGTTACGCTCGGTGACGGTTGCACCCTCGCCTGCCTTACGAGACAGCACCACACGGAAGCGTCCGTCCTCCTCCAGAAGGGTTTGCAGCGCGGCTACAGTCTGCTCCGTCAGTGCGACCTCCTGTATCACGCCCTCTGCGCCGACATCCGCCCCGCCATGCCCTGCATCCAGTGCAACGGTATAGGGCTTGCCGAAATTATAATAGACCAGAAAGCCGACATAGCCAACCAAAAACAGCACCACTGCGAAACGCAGCTTGCGCAAAAGTCCGCCCTTTCTTCTTCTGCGCCGACGGCGCTTCGGCGGTTCATATTCCCTCCAGTTTTTTCCCTTCATTGCCTTTCCTTCTTCCGCTAAAAAACTAAGCCACAATCGAAATCAGGATTTCGACCGATTCTTTTCTATCCTTAGTATAAATGAAATTCCGCGGAAGAACTTGAAGATTTCCTTAAGAATTTCCGTTTAAATTTCAAATTTTTCGTTTTCCTGCGTGATTTCCGCAATCGTTTCGCCATAGCCAAGCTGACGCAGCATCGTGCAGACATCAAAGCGTCCCCAGAAGTGCATGGGAAACAGCCTTTTTGCGCCGACGGTCTTGAGAAAATAATTGACCGCCCAGAAATATTTATCCTGCAGGCGCAAATCCGCAGGGACAAAGGCAACGTCTATTTTCTCGCCCTTCAGCCGATTGATTTCCGTCGTATAGCTTTTTTCGATATCGGCGTTGAACGCATCGGGTTCGCCATTCCAGTGCCACCAGTTCAAATCGCCTGCGTGGTAGATGGTTTTGCCATCCGCCTTGACCAGAAACGCAACACCCTCATCATTGGACCTGAGCGTTTGGATGGAAATGCCGTCAAAATCGTATGTCCGGTGCGGCTCGGCGCAGAGGACTCTGCCTTCAAAGCCTGCTTCTGTCCGCACATCAAAGGAAAGCACATAGCGGACATTGGGGAGCTTTGCCCAGGAAAGAATCCGTCTGTCATAATGATCCTCATGCGCATGGGAGACAAAGACGAAAACTGCTTTATCGGGGTATGCGGCGGGGTCGAAATACGCTTTTCTGCCGCCCTCTGTATAATAATCAAACAAAAGCACCTTTGTTTCGGTTTCAACGGAAAAGCCGCTGTGGTGCAGATAGGTTATCTTCATTGCAGTCACTCCTTACTTTCTGAAATGTCATTAGTATAGCACAGGAAAAAGAGGCGCGCAATGTGCGCGCCCTTTGGGGGATATCGACAAATCAGGCGGCCTTTTTCGACCAGAAGCCTTCTCTGCCCTCGGTGATTACGGTGTTTCCGTTTGCATCTTTCCCGAAGAACAGCGTCACGCTCTGCCCGACCCTTCCGCTTTGCAGACGGAAAAGCCATTCCTTCGCGTTCAGCATGGCAGGGGCTTCGCCTGCGCCGCCAACGGTAAAGGCTGCATCCTCCGCAACGGGGAGGGTGGTCGTATAGTCAAGATTCAAATCGAAATAGCCGTTATTCGTTCTGCCTGTGGCATCCTCGATACGGATTTTTCTGGCAACGGTGACGGTATTCGCATCCTTGGCAGGGGTAACGGTACAGAACCAGCCATCCGCAGGTGTTTCGTCATACCAACCATCCCAAGCGGGATTTTTCTTGTGAAAGGTAATCCTATGCGGATCGAAATCATCATTATAGAGATGGAAGGTTTCCGGATAGCAGGTGTCCTCATTGATTTTCTGTGCATCTGCCTGCACCTCACAGGTAAAGCGGAAATAGGTATTTGCCTCTTTTTCTTCATAATATTCCTTATAATACGTCTGATAGATAGACTGTCCAGCCTCCTTCGCGCGCTTGATATAGCCTGCCTCATCGGGATCGCGGAAGGGATTTCTATGCTGAATATTCAAGCCGAAATCCACGGTTACCTGCTCTCTGCCGTTTGAAAGAGGGGTGCGTGTCACATTGATGCGGTTAAAATTGAAGGCCTCCAATTCATACACATCCCAACCGCTCTGACTGATAAAGCCGACCACGCTCTGCGAAAGAAAGTCCCAAATGCCTTCGTCCAAATCCGATTCCGTACGGGAAACGGTGGGATGCACCTTGCCGTCCTCCCAATAGTCATTGGAGGTGAGATAGCCGGCGACAACGGTTTTTCCGTTTTCCTCCCCGAATTTCAAAAGCTCCTTCATGGTGTAATAAGCAGGCTGGCTATCCTGCATGGTATAGGTAATCATGGCTGCATTTTCGCGCTCCTCGATGGTATAGGAATCCACCCAGGGGCTGGAGTCGCCGATGACATAATTCCAATCCTCGCCACCAAGCGCCTTCTGCTCTGCGATAAACTGCGCCTTGGCAGCCTTGCCCATCTCTTTATAGCGGATTTTGCCATCTCTGTCGGAAAGAGCCTCTGCCCACCGTTCAGTCAGCTTGCGCTGTTCTGCGGTTAGGGTGCCTTGGCTTGCTGCTGTATCCTGCGTGGACTCCGATGCTTTCTCGTCCTTCCCACAGCTGATGAGGCAACCGCAGGTCAATGTCAGCACAAGCATAACAGAAACCAGTGCCATGCCCTTTTTTCGTTTGCTTTGATTCATAATCTCCACCAGCCTTTCCTGCAATGCCCGTTTCCCATCGGTGAAGCAGGTTGTCAGCGCTGCCTGCTTTTCGATGCTGCGCTCCGCCTCCTGCAAAATCATCAGACCATACGCCTTGCGATACGCCGCATCCCTGCCCTGCACCGCCATGCTGTCGCAGGAAATTTCCAAATCCCGCTCTGCGCGATTTGCCATCCGCCAGACCAGAGGGTTGCACCAATGGATGCTTCTTGCGGCAAGCAGCAGCAGCTTATACCACAAATCCTTCCGCCGCCAATGGATCAGCTCATGACGGAAAATCATTTCCAGCTCCTGCACGGTGTAGTGCTCATGGGGCAGATAGACAGTTGTGTGGAATAAACCGACCGCCATAGGACTTTCCAGCACAGGGCAAACCATGAGCCGCGGCTGCGTTTTGCCTGCCGTTTCGGCGAAAAACGCCTTTGCTTCGGCAGAGGGCTCTTTCTCCCAACGGCGGAGCAGCCTTTTCATCCGAAAAACGGAAACCGCTGTCCGCAGGGCGAAAAACAGCACGCCTGCCAGCCAGAGCGCAAAGCCAATCTGCAAGGGCTGCAAGGGTTCGGCTTGGGGCTGTGTCTGCTTTTGTGCTGCGGCTGCTGCGCCTTCTGCCTTTGGCGGTGCCTGCACGGGATTGAATTTCGCCTGCACCCATTCATTCGCCTGCTCCTCGGAAATTGCCACATGGATGGGGGCGGTTTCCTGCGGAAGGGTCAGATTCCACGGAATGAGCAGACGCACGGCAAGCACAAGCCAGATGACATAGGATACCTTAGCGGCATACCGCTTAGACAGGCGCGGCAAAAGCCAAAGTGCCGGCAGAATAATCGGAAGCATCCAAAGGCCGACCTTCAAATATTCCAGAAAAATACGCATGGCAGCTCACCCCTCCGTTTCGTCCTCGATAAACGCCTTCAATTCTTCTAAGTCCTCTTTTGTAACCGAATGATTGACATAAAGACAGGCAACCAAATCCCTGAGAGAGCCACCCGTCCATTTCTGAAAATAGCGGCGGCTATCCTCCGCGAGATAGTCCTCCTCTGTGACGAGGGGGGTATAATAGCGGCTTTTGCCCTGCTTCTCCGTCTGCAAAAAGCCACGGCGCACCAGTCTGCCCAGAAGGGTCTGCAAAGCGGATAAATTCCAAGGGCGTTCCTTTTGCAGCTCCTCGCGGACGGCAGAGGTGCTGGCAGGGGGTTCGATATGCCAGATTGCCTGCATGACCTTGAGCTCTGTATCGGGTAATTTCTGTTTTTCCATGGGGTTCACCTCTTTTACCTACAAGTGTATGTTTATTTATAACATACAACTGTATGTCCATTCTGTCAAGCGGAATTTTATAAATTTTCCATAAAAGAAAAAAGCCGCCGTTCGTAAAGCGAAAAGCGACTTTTTGTATTTTATTCTTTTCTCTCGGAAACGCCGCGGACTGCGCCTGTATGGGGGTCCATGATGAAGCCGAGCACCTCCAAATCCTTAGGCAGCAGCGGATGCTCCCGAATGGCATCGACGGTGCTTTGCACAGAATGATTGATATCCCCGAAGCCGGTCAGCCATTGCTCCACGTTTTTATGGTTTTCATCCACATGGTCAATCGCTTCCTGCGAAATGCCGCGTTCCTTCATCTTGGCAATCATTTCCTTCGGGTCAAGCAGGCGACCGCCGCAATCATCATGCCCGATGACAACGACCGTATCCACGCCCAGCTCATAGACTGCAACCAGAAGGCTGAAAATGACACTGCCATAGGGGTGCATCACGCGACCGCCTGCGTTTTTAATCAGCTTGACATCGCCGTTTTTCAAGCCAAGGGCGGCAGGCAGAAGCTCCGTCATGCGGGTATCCATGCAGGCAAGAATGGCGATTTTACGGTCCGGATACTTGGTTGTGGTATACTTTTCATAGAGACCATGCTCCACGAAGGCACGGTTATAATCCAACATCTTCTTTACGAAATCATTCATAAAAGGGCTCACCTCGTTCATCGTTTTTTCATATTATACTCTTTTTTAAGGATTTTGTCTCTTTTTGTATGGCAAAATATTACAAAAAAACAAAAAGACACTTGCCTTTTTATGCAAATATGCTATTCTATACTTATACAAAACAATGTAACTATTTTTATTTCTGTGCGGACGCAGGAACGGGCGTATGTACAGAAAAAGGCACAATCGGTGAAAGCCGATGTCGCAAAGCCAAGGGTCTAAACGGCGAAGGGATTTGCCGCAGGACAGCCGGCTACCGAAATACATATTGTTTCCCTGTTCCGAAACCCGCAGACAGGAAAAGGGGGGTTTTTATGACAGAGAAAAGCAAAGGCAAGCAGCCTCTCACTTCGACATTGGCACTTTCTATGACGCTTGCCCTGCCGCCGGTTGGGGTATTCGCAGAGGAAGGTGTCGGGGGCGAAGGCTCTCAGCAGACGAATACCGCGTCTGCTACAGAACAGCTTGGCGGCTCGTCCAATGAAAGCGGAGCAAGCAACAACAAAGAAACAAAACCAGTAGGCACACCTGAGAACGGCGGACAGAATACCCAAACTGCCCCCCCCTCAGGGACACTTGGTACTTCTACTCCTTCCGGTGAGGAGCAGAACGGTAAAGATGAAACCTTAACGCCAACTGTAGGCGGTGGAGAAACTAAGGAAAGCGAAAGCAACCCTGCTCCTATCAAGGGTGAAGGTGGAAGCGGAAGCGAAAGCGAAAGCAACCCTGCTCCTACCGAGGGTGAAGGTGGAAACCCGAGCGAAGTAGAGTATGCGGCAACCATCGGTGAAACACAATACAATACGTTGAAAGACGCAATCGACGCGGCTCAAGACGGCGATACCGTTGTACTGGCGAAGGATGTAACCGCAAACATCAGTATCAACAAATCTATTACCCTGGATTTGAATGGGAAAACCTTAACAGGCTTAGGTGACGATTCCGTTGTAACCATTACCGGCAGTGACACAGAAGTTACTGTAACAAGCAGCGCGGAAGAAAAAGGGGTTATTACCGGTGGCAATAATCCTTCTAATGGTGGCGGTTTCTCTATTCAAGATGCAACCGTTAGCTTACACAACTTATCCATTACTGAAAATAAAGCAATCGGTGACGGTGGAGGAGTCACAGGCGGTGGTGGTATCTATGCAAAGGGTGCAAAGCTAACCTTGGACAATGTTCACATTTATGAAAACACCGCTGATTATGAAGATCACGAGGCTGCTGACGGCGGTGGCATTTTGTCTCTCGGCGGTGCTCTAACCATTAAAAACAATTCTGTTATCGAAAATAATACTGCCATAGATGACGGCGGTGGTATTTGTACAAGCAATACTTTGGTAAACATCGAGGCTTCTGTAATTCAAGATAACCATTCCTTATATGGCGGAGGACTTTATGTTACTGGAAAAAACTCTTGTACAATTACCCAAAACACACGTATTCAAAATAACCGTGCAGAGTATATGACCCCTAAACAAAAAGAAACTGAATTCATGGTTCCTATTGGCGGAGGTATCTACTGTGGTGACGGACTTGATTTGACGATTCAGAATTCTACTGTTGCCTTGAATATCGGCGGTGAACAAGGCGGTGCTATCGTAGCTTATAGTATAGGTGAGCTAATCTTAGATCATGCTGAAATTACCAATAATAACGCAACTGTTGGCGGTGGTATTTTTGCTTTGTGTACTGCCGCAGCTAATACCCATATTACTTTACGGAACGACTCCTCCATTAACAAAAACTCTGCTACATCTTTCGGTGGTGCTATTTACGGAGCTCCTGTTCTTAAAGGTATACCTTTAAGCATAACTGTTGAAAGCAGTTCTATTTATGATAATGAAGCTGCAAATGGTGCTGGCATTGCAATTTACAATCAATTTGATAAAAAAGATGCAACGATTACTATTAAATCCGGTAGTAAATTGTATGGTAATAAAGCAACAAATGGTTATGGTGGTGGTATTTACAGCCAAAACACAACCATTACTGTCGGTGAAAATACCACAAATTCGGATTCTAATGAAGAGGAACCTATTACAAATAATAACGGTGCTTCTATCTGCAACAACCAAGCAAGCGTCGGCGGCGGTGGTATTTATGGATTTAACTCAAATATTATACTCGCCGAAGACAATGCACTGTATAACAATGCTGCACAAAAAGCCGGTGATGATTTATTCACGTTTGGCACTAATAGTATGATTTCTCTTGCAGATGCAACAAAGATGTCGGGTGACAGAAAACTTGCTTCTGATGGCGAAAAAATTACAGGTTGGTTCTATGACGGCTATAAGGATGGTTGGTGTTCTCGTTGGGGCGCAGAAACAGAGAATGGTCAAAAATATTTCGATGCCTATGTAACAGATGAAACCGCTCCTGTCCAATTTGGTCTGAAAGCGGCATACAAACCCGCACCTCCCAGCGGTGGTGGTGGCGGCGGTGGCGGCGGACATCGTCCCAAGCCCAAGCCGACAGTAGAAATTCCTGATGATGACGCACTGGGTTTGAACAACACTGACCACTTTGCTTACATTGTTGGTTACGGGAATGGCGAAGTACAGCCGCAGAATTCCATCACCCGTGCAGAGGTAGCAGCAATCTTCTTCCGTCTGTTGGAGGATGGTATCCGCAATGAAAACTTCACACATCAGAATGATTTCTCCGATGTGGCGGCGGATGCATGGTATTGCAGCTCCGTTTCCACGCTGAGCAGGATGGGCATTATCGCAGGGTATCCCGATGGGACATTCCGCCCGAACGCACCCATCACGCGTGCGGAATTTGCGGCAATCGCAACACGCTTTGACAACAACGGCGACAAAACGCCCGTAAGCTTCACCGATATCATCGGGCATTGGGCAGAAGGCGAGATTACGGTTGCGGCGAACCATGGCTGGGTAAGCGGCTACGGCGACAATACATTCCGTCCCCAGAATCAGATTACCCGTGCAGAAACCATGTCTCTGGTAAACCGTGTGCTGAAACGTCTCCCTGAGACTCCGGCGGATTTGCTCCCCGACATGATTACATGGACGGATAACGCTGATACAAGCAGCTGGTATTACCTGCCCGTACAGGAGGCAACCAACAGCCATTACTATGAATTCAAAGAGAATTCCAAGTATGAAAAATGGACAGAACTGCGCGAAACACGCGATTGGTCTAAATTAGGATAAAAAATAAGGGAAGGACTTAGTCCTTCCCTTTTTATTGCCTTAAAACACTCAGCTTTCAGCCAAAGCAAGCTTTATGGTTGTATCCGCATAGGGTACTTTTACCTCCGGCGAGCCTGCTGCGTAAGGCAGAATATCATAAGGATTATAATACAGCACCAGTGCGTCCTCCGTCAGGCAGAAATTGACTGCGGAGAGTGCTTTCTCGCTGTTCTGCTGATAATACTCAAGCAATTCGCCTACGGTTTCTTTGACATACGCGTCAAATTTTTCCTTCACATAGCTGTCTGTATCGGCGGCATTCTTCCCCAGAACCTCGCTCAGCGTAAGCGCTTTATTTTCCGCCAGATTGAAGGTCTTGGAGCTTTTCAGCGTATTGGGAGCGTGTGAAAACCATTGGATGGTAATTCTTGCCCTCGGAAGCAAGGACTGCCGCGGCAGAATCCTTAAATTCCGCTTCCGCTTCGGAAATAGCAGCTTCGGCATCCTTTTTATACTGTTCATTTACCGCTGTGATAAAGGCGTTATTGTCCTTATTTTCAATGACAGGGTATTCAAACGCTATCGTAATCAGGATATTTCCCTTATCATCTGTTATATTCTTGGAAATATGTGCAGAGGAAACTGCGTACTGCCCCTGTTTTTTCTGAATATCCACGGTTTTGGTATCGGCAGACCACTCAACGGTGCAGTCCAGACCTTCGGAAATGGCTCTCAGCGGCACAAGGGTTCTGCCGTTTACGATTTTCGGCGCAACATCCAGCTTCTTTGTTTCGCCATCAACGGTGATTTCGTTTTTGCCGATTTCCAGAGTGATCCATTTATTGCCTCTGTTTGCCGTAACCACCTGCGCGCCATTCTCCTTCGTATAGGAAACGGCACAGTCCAGTGCTTCAAAAATCTTTCTGAACGGCACAAGGGTTCTGCTGTTTTCAATCACGGGATTTACATCAAACTCCATCTGACTGCCGTTCAGGTTTACCGTAACAGCATCCGCCGCATAGACAGGCACTGCACCAAAAACCAGCGCTGCGCCTAAGGC
>ENA-UEPJ01004565-UEPJ01004565.1-human-gut-metagenome-genome-assembly--contig:-NODE-4565-length-10670-cov-87.510526_pt1 | contig 10670 bp, 10 predicted proteins | sample MGYA00242890_ERZ507896 | MGnify/ENA primary metagenome ERZ507896 (study PRJEB26167, sample SAMN06115508) | human gut metagenome | host: Homo sapiens | place: China:Qinghai | collected 2015-08-20... | reverse complement strand
GGCGGCGAGGTGAACGGCCTGATTTTGGTTTTATCTCTGATTTGCGGTGCGGCCAGCATAGGCGCTGCCGTATGCGCAGTGCTGATCCTGCGGCTGCTGCGGGAGATCAAAGCCCCCTCCCCCACGGAACCGGAGAAGCCGGAGGCGGAGGAGCCTACGGACCGGCAGAAAAGCGTGGAACAGGGCATTGATAACCTGATGACCTACGATCTGAACACCATGAAAGCCAGCCTCAAGGGGCGGGAGGTGTGATATGGCGGTTACGGTACAGCAGATTTTTGACATCGCCATCCACCTGATGGATTCCCAGAACGAATCCACCGGCTCCACGGACACGGCGGACACCAAGGAGTATAACCTCCGGACGGTGAGTTTGCTGAATAACAATCTTGACGAGGCTTTTTTGTACAGTGACAACTATCGCGAGGCGGTAAAGACCGGCAGGCGGCCTATCTGCCCAAAGGTGACATCCATGGCAGATGAGGTGCAGTTGGATGACGCTATTTGCTATGGCCCATTGCCAAATCTGCTGGCAGGGCTTTTACTGCTGGAAGAAGATCCCTCAAGGGCGAACTTCTTCATGCAGAGATATGCTGAATTGCTCAAAAAGCTCCGAGACAGCCTTCCGGCGGTGGAAAGCACTGTGGAAAACCTATACGGCGGCATTGAACACGGGGAGTTTGGAGCATGGTGGTAGATGGGACGTGGGTCTACCGCTGCCCTATCTGCGGGAAAGCGCTTCAGCACATCGAACCGGGCAGCGTGATCTACAACACGCCGATTTACTGCCGAAGATGCAAGGTGAGCCACTACCCCACCATTTTTGAGGGGCGGGAGCTGGATACAGACGTCCCCTTCCCCATCACACATGTACAGACGGAGGAATGACAATGAAAATGAAAACCTACATCGGCACGAAAATTGTTGAGGCAGTACCAAGTATCCGCATGGCTGGTGCTACGACAGAGGGCGGCTACAGGGTGCGTTACCCGGACGGCTACGAGAGTTGGAGCCCAAAGGCCGTGTTCGAGGAAGCGTACCGCCCCATCGACGGCATAAACTTCGGTTTGGCTATCGAGGCTATGAAGAAGGGCAAGAAATGCAGGCGTGCAGGCTGGAACGGGAAAAACCAGCACATCGAATTGGCATCAGCCATCAGCTATACGAGCCCGGAGGGCGTGATTGTCAACGCAGAACACGATGCTATCGGCAACAAAGCCATTGCTTTCTGCGGCACTTCCGGCATCCAAATGGGATGGTTGGCAAGTCAGGCGGATATGCTGGCTGATGACTGGGAGATTGTGGAATAATTCTCCAGCAAACTGAATAAACGAGAGCCCAACGAGGCCATGAGAACGGCGAAAGCCGTTTCTTGTGGTCTCGTTTTTGTTTTGTCAGCAAAGCCAGACCAGGCTTTGGAAATACAAAAAACCGGCCAGACAAGGCTGGGGAAAGAGGCCAATATGGACGAAAACATGAACCAGATCCCCGAACAGGAGTCCGAAACTACGGACGCCTTTTTGGACGATTGGGACGGCGGCGCGGAGATGACGGCAGACCAGCCGGAGGAAACCGCAGAGCCGGTGGAGACTGGCGAGGAAACGCCTGTCGAGGACCCCAGTGAGAGCGCGGAGACGCCGGAAGAGGGCACCGAGCCTCCCGCAGATGCGGAACAGGCAGCCCAGACGCAGCAAACCGAGACAGAGACCGTGGACGCACGGCCCCAGACATGGGAACTGCGGCACATGGGCGAGGTGCGGCAGGCCAACGAAGCGGAAATGGTGGCACTGGCCCAGAAGGGTCTGGACTATGACCGCATCCGCAGCCAGTATGACGAATTTAAGCCTGTGATGGAGATGGTCAACCGCTTTGCAAACCAGCAGGGGTTGAACACCAAGGACTACATTTCCATGCTCCGGGCGCAGGCAAAGCAGGCCGAGGGCCTGAGTGAAGCGGACGCGCGGCGCTCCGTGGAGCTTGAGGACCGGGAGGCCGTTGTGGCCGCCGCAGAAGCGGAGCGGCAGGCCCAGCAGGACGCCATGGCGCAGGCCCAGCGGGCCGAGGCCGAGGCGGCAAGCCGCCGACAGGCGGACATTCAGGAATTTCAACAGACATTCCCCGAGGCAGCAAAGGATCCCAACAGTATCCCACCCCAGGTTTGGGCAGACGTGCGGAACGGCTCTTCTCTGGTAGCCGCCTACGCCCGGTACGCCGTGCAGCAGGCGCGGCAGGACGCGGCAGACGCCAAGCGGGAGACCGCCTCCGTACAGCAGAACCAGCGGAACGCGGAGCGCTCCACCGGCAGCATGAGAAGTGCCGGGGACAACTCCAAGACGCGGGACGATTTCGGAGACGCCTTTGACAGTGCCATGTAACGGCTCTTTTGCCTATGGGGAAACCGGACGAAAGAGAGGTTTTTACCTATGGCTATCAACTACGCAATTAAGTACGCAACCAAGATCGCGGAGCGCTTCAAGAAAGCCTCCATCACCGCCGATGACTGCGGCAACAGCTATTCCTGGCTGAATCCCAACAGCCGCACCATCCGCATCGGCAGCGTGAACACCGTGCCCGAGACCCAGTACACCCGCAGCGGCTCCAACCGCTTTGGCGAAGTCCATGACGTGGGCGACACCCTTCAGGAGATGACCTGCGAGCAGCAGCCCGCCTTTTCCTTCACCATTGACGCGCTGGACCAGACCGATCAGGCCATCCAGAAGTCCGCAGGCAGCGCCCTGCGCCGCCAGCTGGACGAGGTGACCATCCCCGGCATGGACAAGCACCGCATCAAGAAGTGGATCATGGGCGCGAACATCGCCGTCAAGGAGACTACCGCCCCCACCAAGGCCACCATCGGCGGTCTTATCATCGACCTGAACGCGAAGATGACCGACGCGCTGGTGCCTCTGGAGGGCCGCACCCTCTATATCGCCACCGAGTATTACAAGCTGCTCAAGCAGATGCCCGATTACATCGGCGTGGACGCTCTGGGCAAGGAGGCTCTGGCAAAGGGCGTTGTGGGCGAGTTCGATGGCTGCCGCGTGAAGCCCATCCCCACCAGCTACATGCCCGCCGGTGTGTACTTCTTCATCAAGCACAAGGGCTGCACCGTGGACCCTGTGAAGCTCCAGAAGTACAACATCCTGACCGAGGTGCAGGGCTATTCCGGCCCCGTGGTGCAGGGCGTGACCTACTATGACAGCTTCGTGCTGGGGGCCAAGGGCGACGGCGTGGCTGTCTGCGGCAATGCCGCTATTCTGGCGACACCCGTGATGTCTATTACCGGCCATGCCGTCAGCATCACCGCCGTGTCCGGCGTGGTGTTCAAGTACACCACCGACGGCACTAATCCCCGGTACTCCAACACCGCCCAGATCTACACTGCTGCTGTGACCCTGACCGCCGGTCAGACCATGCGGGCCGTAGGCACCAAGGATGGCTGTGTGGGCATCGAGGGCTCCAAGGATTACGAGTGATCTCATGGGAGGGGGCTTCGGCCCCTTCCCGCCTATATGGACGGAGCGGGTGCATGAACCCGGCCCGTCCGCCAGATATAAGGAGCGGTTATGCCTCGATATAAACAGACAGCAGGCGGAACGGTACAGGTGGATTTGGGGACGCTGAACCCCAAGCAGAAGCAGTTCTGCCAGTCCCGGAGCCGGTACACGGCTTACGGCGGTGCCAGAGGCGGCGGCAAGACACACGTTCTGCTGCGGAAGGCGGCAGGCGGCGCGCTCACCTACCCCGGCATCAAGATCCTGATCGTGCGCCGGGAGTACCCGGAATTGGAACAGAACATCATCCTGCCTATGCAGAAGCTGATCCCGCCGGAGGTGGGCAGCTACAACGGCAGTATGCGGATGATGTTCTTCTGCAACGGCAGCATCATCAAGTTCGGGCACTACGGAGCGGGAGACGATCAGGAGTATCAGGGCCTTGAATTTGACTGGATCTTCATGGAGGAGGCCACCCAGTTCTCAGAATCCCAGTTCCGCACGCTGGGCGCGTGCTTGCGCGGCGCGACCAAGTTCCCCCGGCGGATGTACCTGACCTGCAACCCCGGCGGCATCGGCCACCTGTGGGTAAAGCGGCTGTTCGTGGACCGGGAGTACCGGGAGGGGGAAAAGGCCAAGGATTACACCTTTATCCCTGCCACGGTGGACGATAACCCCCAGCTTTTGGAGGCGTCCCCGGAGTACAAGCAAATGCTGGACCTGCTGCCGGAGGATGTACGGCGGGCGTGGCGTTACGGCGACTGGAACGCCATGGCAGGCACGTTTTTCCCGGAGTTCCGCAAAGAAACTCATGTGATTGCGCCTTTTGTACGGGTGCCCCGTGAGTGGAAGAAATACCGGGCGTTCGACTACGGCCTTGATATGTTCGCCTGCCTATGGGTGGCGGTGGACTTTGAGGGGCGGGCCTATGTGTACCGGGAGGTACAGCAAAGCGGATTGATCGTCAGCGAAGCGGCAAAGCTGGCAAATGCCCTGACCCCGCCGGAGGAACACATTGAGTTCACCATTGCCCCGCCGGATATGTGGAACCGGCAGAAGGACAGCGGGCGGAGCATGGCGGAGATCTTCGCACAGTACGGGTTAGGACTGCTGAAAGCCAGCAACAACCGCGTTCAAGGATGGATGGCCGTTAAGGAGCTGCTGAAGCCCATGAAGAGCGACACGGACCGGCCCGGACTGCTGGTGACGGAAAATTGCGTGGGCCTGATCCGCAATCTGCCCTCCATCCAGCATGACGAGAAAAACCCCTCGGACTGCGCCACGGAGCCCCACGAGATCACCCATATCTGCGACGCTGCCCGGTATTTCTGTGTCACCCGCGTTCTGGGCGCGCAGAAAACCGTGGAAAAGATCGTGGACGATTTCGATGAGGGCGAGGACTACGATGACGTAATGACGGGCGGGGAGATGACCGCCGGTTATCTATCCTACGGATAAAGGAGGCCCGGACGATGGCTCAAATCACATCCAGCAACGATATTCAGGTGTTGAAGATCCGCCAGTTTTTGGGCCTGAACGAGAACCCGGACGGGGATACCAAGATCAAGAACGGCGAAATGAGCAAGATGCGGAACTTCCGTGTAACGCGGGAGAAGCACTTGCAGCTGCGCCCCGGCACTAAGACGGTCCTGAACCTGAAAACGGCATGGGACGCATGGTGTGCGGAGAGCGGCCACACGGCCCCCACAGCAAACCCGGTTTTCTCCGGCGCGTGGGAGGGCGTGGTAGACAGTAAGCAGCGGACCCTTGCCGCCTTCGGCGGGCTGATCTTCTCCCTGGACCCGGCAGCGGCAACAACCAAGGTTGTGGGCCAGTGTACGCAGGACCAGACCTCGTTCTTCGGGTTTTCCAACAAGGTTTACCTGCTGAACGGCCATGAATACATGAGCTGGGACGGCAAAGAGGACAGCAGCTTTGCGGCGGTGGAGGGCTATATCCCCACGGTGATGAACGCCACCACGCCTGCGGGCGGTGGGTTCCTGCTGGAAAACGTGAACCGGCTGACGGGCAAGCGAAAGGTGCTGTATTCCCCAGACGGAAAGGAGACGGTTTTCCACATCCCGGAAAAGACGGTGGATGAGATCATCTCCGTGAAGATTGGGGACACGGCGCAGACCTACACCTCCGACCTGACGGCACGGACCTTTACCATTACCCCTGCCCCCGCTGCCGGTGTCAACACGCTGGAGCTGATCTACCGCAGCGGCAACGGAGAACGGGCGCAGGTAACGGGGATGCGCTTCTCCGAGCTTTACAACGGACAGACGGACAGCCGTGTGTTTCTATACGGAGACGGCACCAACAAAACCATTTACTCCGGTATTGATTCCGCCACCGGAAAGCCCTCGGCGGAATACTTCCCGGATCTGTACGAGGCGGAGGTTGGCGAGGCCAACACGCCTATCACCGGCATGGTGCGTCACTACGCACGGCTGGTGGTATTCAAGCAGGACGCTACCTACTCCATGAGCTATTCCACGCTGGTAACGGCTACGGACGTCACCACGGCGGCGTTCTATGTGACCCCTGTCAACCGGCAGTTCGGCAATAAGGCTCCGGGGCAGGTGGACATTTTGGAGAACAACCCCCTGACGCTGGACGATCAGGCGGTGTACCGGTGGCGGAGCGTATCCACCAGCGGCAATATCACCTTTGACGAGCGGAACGCGGAACGGATCTCCGACCGGGTAGAAGTGACGCTGCAAGGTTTTGACATGAAAGAGACCCGGACCTTCAACCGGAAATCGGCGCAGGAATACTGGTGGATGTACGGAGACAAGGCGCTGATTCTGAACTACGGCGCGGACGCATGGTATCTCTATATCGGACTGAGCTTCCGGGCCATGGTGGAAGTAGGGTTGGAAACTTACGGCTTCCGGCCTGACGGCGGCGTGGTGCATCTTTCCCGGCAGTACCGGAACGATGACGGCAAGGACATTGACGCCTACGCCGCCACCGGCTCCATGGATTTTGACCGGGACTGGGTGCTGAAGTACAGCCCGCTTATTTTCGTGGCGATCCAGCCGGAGAGCAACGCCCGGGTTCATGTGACGGTGGAGACCAACCGCCGCAGCGACTACCCGGAGAAAATCGTGTCCTCCGGCCTTGCCACCTTTGCCCATGCGGATTTCGCCCACTGGTCTTTCGGCACCAACCGAAAGCCGCAGGTGCGGCGGGTGAAGATGAAGGTGAAGAAGGCCACCTTCTACAAGCTGGTATTCAAGAGCAAATCGGCATCGTCTACCGCAACAGTGCTGGAGACGGACGTGCAGCTCCGCTATACCGGAAATGTGAAATAAAGGGGTGAACCCATGAGCAAACAGACGATGACCCCGGAGCGGGTCGGCAAGGAATACAACGCGGGCATCAGCTTCAACAGCGGCATTGACCTCTATGACTGCGTGGAAACCAACGAAAATTTCTTCATTGGTAAGCAGTGGGAGGGGGTGCAGAGCAACGGCCTCCCCACCCCCGTATTTAACTTTTTGAAGCGGGTTGTGCTGTTCTCCGTGGCGAATATCTCCACGGACAATCTGAAGCTGTGGGCGCGGGCCATGTCCTCCAGCGGGGAGCGGAACACGCAGACTTTGGAGCTGGTGGCCGACATTCTCAACGATCAGTTCGCGTCCATCTTCGAGCGCAACAGCATCGGCGGGCGCATCCGGGAGTATACCCGCAATGCCGCCGTGGACGGTGACGGCTGTATGTATACCTACTGGGACGATACGGCGGAGACTGGGCAGGCCAGCAAGGGGGCCATCCGCACGGAGGTTCTGATGAATACGCAGGTTATGTTCGGCAACCCCAACAACCGGGACGTGCAGAGCCAGCCCTACATCATTCTGGAACGGCGGATGCTGCTGAGTGAAGCCCGGAAGCGAGCCAAGCGGTACGGCAAGGACCCGGACGAGATCCAGCCGGACAACAAGGACTGCGGCAACAACTACATGGATTCCATGAGCGGCAGCGGGAACAAGGTGACGGTGCTGCTCCGGCTATGGAAGGATGACGAGACCGGCACCGTCCACGCCTACGAGTGCACCCGGCAAGCGGAGATCCGGGGCGATCTGGACCTCGGTATCAAGCTGTATCCCCTGACGTGGATGAACTGGGACTATGTGCAGGACTGCTATCACGGACAGGCCATGATTACCGGCCTTCTGCCCAACCAGATCTTTGTCAATAAGCTGTTTGCCATGTCCATGATCTCCCTCATGACGCTGGCCTATCCGAAGGTGGTATACGATTCCACCAAGGTAGCCAAGTGGACAAACAAGATCGGCGGGGCCATTCCGGTAAACGGAAGCGTGGAGGGCGTGGCGAAGATCATTGACCCGGCCAGCATCTCCCCCCAGATCAGCCAGTTTATCGACATTGCCATCAGCTACACGCAGAAGTTCCTCGGCGCGTCGGACGTGGCGCTGGGCGATACCCGCCCGGACAACACCTCCGCCATTATCGCCTTGCAGCGGGCGGCGGCAACGCCTATGGAGCTGACGAAGCAGAACCTTTTGCAGAGCATTGAGGATCTGGGCCGCATCTACATGGAGTTCATGGGCGAATACTACGGAGAACGGTATGTGGAGATCTCCAACCCTTATGACAACAGCAAATTGGTAGTTCCCTTTGACTTCTCTATTCTGAAGGAGATTCCCTTCACCATCGGACTGGATGCGGGGGCGGCTTCCTACTGGAGCGAGATCGCCGCCATGCAGACGCTGGACAATCTGCTGATGCAGGGCAAGATCTCCACGGTGGAATATCTGAAACGGCTGCCCGCCGGACAGATCACCGACAAGGAGGCACTGATCCAAGCCCTCCAGCAGCAGGAACGTGCCATGATTGGTGGTCAGCCGGGAGCAGAGGGCGAACAGCTTGTTACCGAGGAGGAAGCCGTCCCCATTCGGGGCGGGGCCGGATACGGCCAGTTGCAGCGGAAAATCAACGAGACCGGCGAAGTGCCGAAAACGGAGGTAGGTGCTTAAATGGAGAAGCGATTGACAGCGGATCTGAACGTGGTAGCTAACTCCAATCTGGAAATCCAACTGCTGGACGGTGATCTGAACATCATTCAGAAGCTGGATGACGAACCCAACGATGTGGGCGGTCTGACTAGTGCGGAGCTGAAAGCCAAGTTCGATGAATCCGGCAACATTATCAAGAAGTACATCAACGAGACCCTGATCCCGGCGGTTCTGACGGATGACGCCACAGAGGAGAGCCGCAAGCAGGCGGAGGCGGCGCGTGTCGCAGCAGAGCAGGGGCGTGTGACCGCCGAAGAGGGCCGGGTCTCTGAGGAATCTACCCGTGTCCAGAATGAGAACCAGCGGGTTTCGGCAGAGGGCGCTCGGGCGGCTGCGGAAGCAGCCAGAGAAGCTGCTGAGAAGGCCAGAGCCGACGAGAACACCGGCATTGTTGCCCAAGCCACAGTGCAGGCCAATGCAGCGGCGGGGAGTGCGGAGAGCGCATCTGCCAGCGCCCAGACGGCTCAGAGCGCTTCCAGAAACGCAGGGACAGCCGCCAGCACCGCCAGCAGCGCGGCAAGCACGGCCAGCACGGCAGCGGAAGCAGCATCCGGCTCCGCGTCTCAAGCCAGCGCGGCAGCGGCAGCGGCGGCGCAGAGCGCGGCCAGCGTGGACGGTATCAACAAAACCGCGCAAAGCTGGGCGGTAGGCGGCACAGGGACCCGACCCGGCGAGGACACGGACAATGCCAAGTATTGGGCGAAGCAGGCGGAGGCGGTTGTGGGCGGTGACTTTGCCACCAAGAACGAGGCACAGGGCTATGTAACGGCACATAACCAGAGTGCTGATGCCCACAGCGATATCCGGGAAGCGCTGGACGGGAAGGAATCGGCGGGTGCGGCGGCGACGGTACAAAGCAATCTGACGGCCCACGCCGGGAACACCACGATCCACGTGACCGCCGCGCAAAAAACCACGTGGGACGGCAAGGCGGCGAAGGCGCTTTCCTTTACAGTGACGCTGACGGCTGCGGGGTGGAATTCAAGCACCAAAAAGCAGACCGTCACGGTGCCGGGGGTGCTGGCGGACACCAGCAAGCAAGTCATCTGGGTCACACAGACCACAGAAGCGGCCATTGACGCCTATCTGGAAGCGGGCATTGTCCCCGTAGCACAGGCGGCGAACGCCGTGACTCTCCGGGCAGACACGGTTCCCACGGCGGATATCCCGGTCAATATCGTGGTGCAGGAGGTGCAGTGATGTTCTGGATTCCACCCAGAAAACGGGACCAGTATGACCCAGTTTTCGCCAATAATACATGGGCCAAGATCATAAAAGCCTGCCAAAACAAAGAAGTGCCGGAGACTTGGACAGTGGGCAGCCAAAAAGCTATGACGATTAACGGAACGGCTTATGTTATCGACATCATTGGTAAAGGCCATGACGATTATGCTGATGGTTCCGGGAAAGCACCACTGACCTTCCAACTGCATGACTGCTACGGTGAACTATATGCAATGAACGATACTTTCACCAACGTAGGAGGCTGGACGAGCTGCGCCATGCGGCAAACGCACCTGCCTGCCATCCTGAGCCAGATGCCGACGGAGGTGCAGAACGGCGTCCGGGAGGTGAACAAGCTGACCTCGGCGGGCAATCAGAGTGCCACCATCAACACCACGGCGGACAAGCTGTTTCTGCCGAGCGAAATCGAGATTTTCGGCAGCGTCAGCTATTCCATTAGCGGCGAGGGAACGCAGTACGCCTACTACAAGGAGGGCAACAGTAAGGTAAAGAATGACGTATACGGCTACCCGAACAACTGGTTGGAGCGCTCTCCGGCTGGCAGCGAAGCTGGCGACGAATCCGGGTATTTCTGCATGGTCCTTGCCGACGACGGCGAAGCCATCTACAGCGATGCGGACACTATGGAAGGTGTGCCCTTCTGCTTCTGCTTCTAAGGAGGTGGCATGATGGGCAAGGTGATTATGAGCGGCATTGTGCCGCTGCTGAAAGCACCGGTGAATGTTGATCCGGTGCTGAACAACAACAGCTGGGAAACCATCAGCAAAATCAGTCAGGCGGGGTTGGCGGCGCAGTACTGGAACGTGGGCGACACGAAGGACATTGTGATCAACGGCACGGTGGGAAGGACAACCTTTACCAACCTGACGGTGCAGGCGTTCATCAT
>ENA-UEPJ01004561-UEPJ01004561.1-human-gut-metagenome-genome-assembly--contig:-NODE-4561-length-10679-cov-5.015469_pt1 | contig 10679 bp, 6 predicted proteins | sample MGYA00242890_ERZ507896 | MGnify/ENA primary metagenome ERZ507896 (study PRJEB26167, sample SAMN06115508) | human gut metagenome | host: Homo sapiens | place: China:Qinghai | collected 2015-08-20... | reverse complement strand
GCAAGAGCATTTTAGAGAAGGTGTTGATTGGAATGAAAATATTGTTGGCAATGTTTGTGTTTTTCAAGAGAGTGGTGCGGTGGATCTAAGTGGCGTGGATTTTACAAAGGAAATTGATATGGCTGAGGCTTTTGACGGAGGTACATATCCGGCAGGAGTTATTCTTGGACCCGGGACTTTCATGGATTGGGTAGATATTGTGACAGATCAAGAAGGACGATTGTATTCCCGATTAAAATCGGTGAGTACCGTCTATAATACGGACTATTTTTTGCATACACCATTATCTTGTACGGGGGAAACGGAGCCATTGAGAAATTGCACGGTGATTCCCGGATATTACAGATCGAATCGTACGGGGTATAACTTCGTCTATGATGGAGAGAATAAGCGATTGCTTTATGTGACGAATGGAGGAACTAATTGGGAATCCGATTTACAAGGAGCCGGTAGAGTGACTGCCTTACCGGCTTGTGGAGAGAATGATGATATCGATAAAATCATTCCTTTGAACGATATGAAAGGGTATGAATTGCTGAAAGCAACTATGTTTGGATTTGGATACCCGAATTATGGTGTCGCTTTGTTATTAAAAGAGGAGGCAACGGGAAAAATATTTTTGCAACGTGTTAAAATTACGGGAAGTAATGCTAAGCCTAGAATTTTGGAAATTTTTAAAGATGAGGTGATAGGTCTGCCTGGAATTCCAACGGTTTCCGCATTACCATTAAATGGACCGGAGTATATGTTTTTTGCTGTTGATAAGAATGTTTATTGCTTGGATTTGAATAATATAACGAAACCGGTAACCCTTTACAAGAGTTTTGATGCCAATGTTGTGGCCATGAATGCCGAATCGGAAACATACTCGTGTGCTCACATGGCGGTCGGGTTGGAAAATGGAGAGTTTTATATATTAATGATTTACGGTGCTAAGAATCTTAGTGAAGAGGAAAAAGTGATCTATCCGAAACATGGGGCGGCTTATCCTGCAGAGGAACGCATGGGACGAATCGTGGATATTAAATATAAACAGTTGGATCATTGGAACTATTGATCGTTTCTAAATGACTGGTTTGACGTTTTTTGCAAACCTTGCAGGCATACCGAATGCCTGCAAGGAATAGCAATCCGTGTGTTGAAATTGTCGTTTGGACGAGTATCGAGAGTAAGTGAATCACAAATGAAAAATTATATGGGAAGTTCGATTGTATCAGTAAAAAATCTGTCGCATCGCTACAGTGTGCAGTGGGCGATAAAAGATATTAGTTTTGATATTACTAAGAAAGGGGTCATGGGCTTGCTGGGATCTAATGGAGCCGGTAAGTCAACCACGATGAATATTATTTGCGGGGTATTGAATCAGACGGAGGGGGAAGTGTTTATTAATGGCATCAATTTGCGAGAGAATCCGGTGGAGGCGAAGCGGTACATCGGATTCTTACCTCAGCAACCGCCCTTGTACACGGATTTGACCGTGGAGGAGTATTTGCGGAATGCCGCACATTTGCGGTTGATGGAAAAGTCGGAAGTAAATAAAGCCGTGGATGTGGCTTTAGCGCGTTGTTCTATTTCTCATTTCCGGAATCGGTTGATCAAAAATTTATCCGGGGGGTACCAACAACGGGTTGGGATTGCACAGGCTATCGTGCATAATCCTAGTTTCGTGGTGTTAGATGAACCGACGAATGGTTTGGATCCCAATCAGATCGTAGATATTCGGAACTTGATCCGGGAGATCGCGGAGGAACATTCCGTGTTGTTATCCACTCATATCTTGTCGGAAGTGCAGGCAATCTGTAATGACATCAAGATGATTGATAGTGGGCATTTGGTGTTCTCCGGTTCGATGGAGGATTTTGATAATTATATCGCACCCGATAGTTTTATTATCGAATTGAATCATTCTCCGGGTAAGGAGGTGCTTGCCGGGTTGGCTCCTAATAAGGGAATCGAGGAGTTGTCGGAAAATCGTTTTAGAATATTCTTCAGCGGGGATAATAGTATCACGGAGCAATATATAGAAAGAAGTGTGACAGGGAATTGGGATTTGAAAGAACTTTTGGTTGAGAGATGTAGTTTGGATCGGATTTTCGCACAATTATCCGGTAAAATAAAAGAATAGTGTGGATATGAGACTAAATAAGAATATAAGACAAACATTGAGAATAGCTAAAATAGAACTTAGTTCTATGTTTTATTCTCCGGTAGCATGGTTGATTTTGGTTATTTTTGCCTTGTTGATCGGATATGATTATGCAAATGTTTTTGATGGTCAACTACATTCGCAGTCTTTAGGCAATAATTTGTGGAATGTGTCATCGGCGATCTATAATAGTTGGATGACGGGAATTTTGAAACCGATATTGAGGAATCTTTACTTGTACATTCCTTTGATCACGATGGGACTGATGAGTCGGGAATATCAGTCGGGATCAGTGAAGTTGTTGTATTCTTCGCCGATTAAGAATTCTTCGATTATACTCGGGAAGTATCTTGCTATGATGTGTTATGGTGCCGCTTTGATGTCCATTATCGGGTTGAATGTGTTGTTTTCTTGGTTGACTGTGGACAATTTCCAGATTTCCATGCTTTTGGTGGCGATGTTGGGTATTTATTTACTAATATTGGCTTATTCGGCGATAGGTTTGTTCATGTCAACGCTTACGGCTTATCAAGTGGTTGCCGCTATCGGAACGCTGGCCGTTTTGGCGGTATTGAATTTTATTGGGGATGTCGGTCAGGGGATTGATTTTGTACGGGATATTACTTTCTGGTTATCTATTTACGGGCGTTCGACTTCTTTTATTGATGGGTTATTGCCTAGCGCAGATGTCATGTATTTCTTGATTGTCATTGGTTTGTTCTTAGCTCTTTCAATTTTTAAGTTGAACACGGAGAAGAAAATCATGTCTATGCGGACGAAGGTGTTGAAATATAGCATGATTGTTGTGTCTGCTTTATTATTGGGGTACTTGACTTCTCTTCCGCAGATGAAGTTGTATTATGACGGAACTTACACGAAGACGAATACTTTAGCCCCGGAGAGTCAGAAGGTGATTCAGAATTTGAAGGGACCGCTCACGATAACGACGTATGTGAATATTTTGGCCCCAGATTATTTTTCTGGTCTGCCTTTTAATCGGAATTATGATCTGGCACGTTTCGAACGTTATATGCGTTTCAAGCCGGAGATTAAGATGAAATACGTGTATTACTATCATAATGCGAATAATGCGGAACTGGATGCTCGTTATCCGGATTTGAATGACGAAGAGAGAGCTAGAGCTCTTTGTGATATTAGTCACTTGAATTTTAAGATGTTTAAATCTCCGGAAGAGATTGATAAGATAATTGATCTGAGTGGAGAGGGCTATCAATTTGTCCGGATTGTGGAACAGGAAAATGGGCGTAAAGAGGTTTTGCGATTGTTTAGTGACAATGAGCGTCACCCAAGAGAGGGTGAGATCACGGCAACATTGAAACGCTTTGTTGCGAAGGCTCCCATGGTTGCGTTTTCTACGGGATATGGATCTCGCAGTATCAATAATTACGGGGGACGGGGATATTATTTGTTTGCCCGGGATTTGTGGTTCCGACATTCGTTGTTGAATCAAGGGTTCGATACACGAGAGATTAATTTGGACGAGGAGAAACTCACGGATGATATTTCCGTGCTTGTGATTTCAGATTTAAAGGAAGCTCTTTCGGAGAAGGCGTTGGCCAACGTGAAAGATTTTGTAGATCGTGGTGGTAATATGGTTATCTTGGGAGAGTATGAGAGAAGCGAGAATATGAATTCTTTGGGTGCTTTGTTCGGTGTTCATTTCTCAGATGGGGTTTTGGCTCATCCGAATAAGTTGGGAGCTCCCGTGGTTCTGTGTGCATCGTACACGGATGAGGCTGTCGAAAAACATTCGGCTTTTAATCGTATGCAGGCTTGGGGATATGGAGTGTCTGTACCTACTGCTGTTGCGTTGGACTATTCGCAGGTAAAGGATTTTGAGGTGTATCCTGTGTTGGTGACCGGTGATAGTGCTTGGATTGAGCATGAAACGAAAGATATGGTTGATGGGGAATTTGTTTGTAATCCAGCTGCGGGAGAGAAAGAAGGAAACTATGCAGTCTTGATTAATTTAAGTCGTAAGATAGGTGATAAAGAGCAGCGAATTATTATTTCTGGTGATAGTGATTTTATCACGAATGAAGAGTTCGGGCTTACACGTCCGGGAATGGAAGTGAATAATTTTGAAGTTATTACGGGTTCATTCCGTTGGCTTTCGTATGATGCTTATCCTATTTATACCGATCGGATCGGAGCCATAGATAACGGGATCAATTTGTCCGGAGGTTGGCGAGTTTGGATCAAGTTGTTCTTTATGATTCTTTTCCCGGCATTTCTTGTAGGGACGGGAGTCACGATTATATATCGCAGACAACGTAAATAGGGTGATTTTGTATGTTGTTACATTAAAATTTAAAAGTATGTCAAATAAAATAGTGGAAGTTCGGCATCTGTCTCATAGATATAGTGTGGATTGGGCTATTCGTGATATAAATTTCGAGATAAAGGAGAAAGGCGTGTTCGGTTTGCTTGGTTCGAATGGGGCCGGTAAGTCTACGACGATGAATATTATCTGTAACGTGTTGACCCAGACGGAAGGAGATGTCTTTATTAATGGAATAAACTTGCGGAAGAATCCAATAGAGGCAAAGAAGTATATCGGTTTTTTACCCCAGAAGGCCCCTCTTCACACGGAGATGACGGTAGACGAGTATTTATATCATTGTGCAGATATTCGGTTGATGCCTAAGAAGGAGATCCCTGCGGCTATTGATCGTGCAAAAGAGAAGTGTGGAATCACGCATTTCAGTAAGCGTCAGATATGTAATCTTTCCGGGGGATACCAACAACGGGTGGGTATAGCACAGGCTATTATACATGATCCTTTATTTGTTATTCTTGATGAACCGACGAATGGACTTGACCCGAATCAGATTACAGAGGTCCGGCATTTGATCAAGGGTATTGCAGAAGATAGAGCCGTGTTGATTTCCACTCATATTTTGCCGGAGGTGCAGGCTGTTTGTGATTATATCATGATGATCGAGCATGGACAGAAAGTTTTCGAGGGAACGATAAACGCTTTTAATACCTATATGTCACCGAGTGCCTTGATGACAATTATGCACAATGCACCGACGACGGAGGAATTGTTGAAGATTGAGGGTATTGTTCGGGTGGAACGGTTGACGAAAACCCGTATCCGGTTGCATTTTAAAGGGGATAATGCCATTGTGGGACGTGTGGTGAAACAAGCTGTTGAGAATCAGTGGCACTTGAGGGAAATCTCTTTGGAGAAGGAATCCTTGGATAAGGTATTTGCAAAACTGTCTGGCAAAGAGGTGTGACGGGAGTTGATATGATTATACGTTATTTAAAAAGATTACAAGAATGAGAACAATTATACGGATTACAAAATCAGAACTTCGGGTGCTGTTTTTCTCTCCTATTGCATGGCTTATACTGATCGTTTTTAGTTTTCAAGTGGGTATGGCTTATTGTGATGTACTTGCACAGCAACTTCAATCTATGGAATTAGGTTACCGGACACCTGCGGTTACATCTTCTTTGTTTGCCGGTTACACGGGAATATTTTCAGGGTTATTGGATAATTTATATCTTTACATTCCTTTGTTTACCATGGGATTGATGAGCCGGGAATTGAGTAGTGGATCTATTAAATTACTCTATTCGTCACCCGTGTCCAATCTTCAAATTATATTGGGTAAATATTTAGCAGTTGTCGTTTACGCTTTGTTGCTGTGTGCGATACTGCTGGGGCCGGTGATAAGTACCTGTTTTTCGATTAAGGCTCCGGATGTACCCATGATGTTTACGGGTATTTTAGGGGTGTTTTTGACGATATTGGCGTATGGTTCTATCGGCTTGTTCATGTCTACCATAACGAAATATCAGGTGGTGGCTGTTGTCGGGACACTGGCAATTCTCGCAATATTGAATTTTATCGGGGGTGTTGGACAGGAGTACGATTTCGTGCGCGATATTACTTATTGGCTTTCTATCTCGGGGAGGGCAAAGGTGTTTACCAATGGAATGATTAGTACGAAAGATTCGCTCTATTTTGTTTTGGTGATTTTTATGTTCTTGGGACTTTCCGTGATTAAACTTCAAGGTGAACGGTTGAGGTTGTCTAAATGGAATACATCATTGAAATATGGTATAGTGTTGTTGATCATGTTGTCATTGGGTTATATCTCGTCATTACCGGGCTTTATTGCCTACTATGATTCCACGGCAACTAAGGCGAACACGCTTACAGAAGAAAGCCAGGAGATTCTTAAAAAGTTGAAGGGTGATTTGAAGATTACGACTTACGTTAATTATTTGGATGAGACCTATGATCGGGGGGCTCCGCGGAATAGGATTTATGATCTTGCAGAGTTTGAACAGTACCTGCGTTTCAAACCAGAGATAGAACTTGAATACGTCTATTATTATGGCAAAGGTTATCTTCCTTACGCCAAAGCTGCCTATGATACGATGACCTTGGAACAGGTCGTGGAGGATAAATGTAAATATTCAGGACGAGATCCTAAGAGTTTCTTGTCGTTGGACGAGGTTTTAAAGATGGATGATATATCCGGAGAGAATGGTCGTTTTGTTCGAGTGATAACAGCTGCTAATGGGAAAAAGGCTTTCTTGCGTATTTACAAGGATAATCATGTTTATCCATACGAGTCGCAGATTTCTACGGCGTTGAAAACGTTGCTTCAAGAGGCTCCGATGGTGGGTTTCGTTACCGGGCACAAGGAAAGGAGTGGGATGGATATGGGAGAGAAAGGGTATGGAACTTTTGCCTCCAATAAAACTTTCCGTTATTCGTTAGAGAATAGTGGATACGGTGTTCGAGAAATATCCTTGGAGCATCCTGTGGCAGAAGATATTAATATTATCGTGCTGGCTGACATGAGAAGTGATTTCACGGAGGAAGAATTCCGGAATTTTGATGCCTATCTGGAGCGTGGAGGAAACTTGTTTATCTTGGGTGAACCCAAGCGTCAGCAGTTTATGAATCCGGTGATCGAGAGATTGGGGTTACGTTTCGCTGATGGAATTATTGTGTCACCTTCAGAGGTGAACTTGGATGATCTTGTTGCGGCAAATATAAAAGAGGGTGCTGCAAAAGTATCTGAGAATTATATACGGTATTTTAGAAGTGGATATTCGATCATGACTCCTTCTGCTTGTGCGGTAGAAGTTATCGATTCGGCTAAGGGATTTGAAATCACAGAGGTGTTAGCTAGTGCCGGTAAGGGTTCGTGGGTTGAAAAAGAAACAACGGATTTTATTAATGAAAAATCAGTGTTGAATCCGGCTGTGGGAGAAGTGGAGAAATCTAACTCTATTATGTTGTATTTGACTCGTCCCGTGAATAATAAAGAGCAACGTATCTTTGTTATAGGAGATGCGGATTGTATCAGTACGTTGGAATTGTCTCAGAATAGACCTGGGTTTAGAAGTTCGAATTTTACGTTGATCACGGAGACTTTCCGTAATTTGTCTTATGGAGAGTTCCCTGTAGAGGCAAGTCGGGTGAACCCTCCGGATGATCGGGTATTAGTTACACGGAACGTGATATTTGGTATCAGGGTGGTGTTGATGTGGATTATCCCGCTGTTATTTGTGACCGGTTGTATAACATTACTGATTAGGAGAAAGAGAAAGTAGTTTTATATTTATTAGTAAGTGTGCTTTTTGAAAAATGGTCTGTTGATTTTTCGACAGACCATTTTCTATTATTCGTAATTTATTTTACACCTAAAATTAAGATCTCGTGTGATGAATTAAGAAAACTTTTGTTGATGAATGATCTCGTTTTAACATTTGGAAAAAATGTTTTTTGGGGAAAATTAAGTGGAAATGTTAAAAATGGAAGTGTCAAGTTTGGGTTAAAAAGATGAAGAATTAACAAAGAATTAATGTAGATTCATTTTGAATAACAAAATGAGAACTATAATTTTGTTGATGGAAATAGTGCGTGATCTTCAGAGATCAAAAATTAAATGATTAAAACAATTAGAGATGAAAAAATTAGGATTGATTATTGTTAGTTGTATCTTCTCGCTGTTATCGGTGCATACAACGTATGCGCAGGAACAGGATAAGTTGTTACAACTATTGAAACAAGAGTTGGCAGCTGATATGCAAGAGCTGCAGAAACAGGAGAATCCTCCCTATCACATGAACTTTAGGGTGATGGATGATCGAACGGTGAATATTTCGAGTTCTTTCGGGGCCACGATGATGTCAGTGGAACAACATTCTCGTTCAATGGTTCCACAAATTCGGGTGGGAGATACTATTTTAGATAATTTTAAATATAATGCAATGGGTGCCCCGGCAGATCAACGTGGTAATGTACGGGTGGCTTATTTGGGATTGGATGATGAAAAAGGTGCTGATGCAACTCGTCAGGCAATCTGGGCTGAAGTAATGAAACGTTATGATTTTGCCGTGGAGGCTTACCAGAGAGCGAAAACTCAAAGTCAGGTGAGTGTTGCTGATGAGGATAAAGCTCCTTCATTCTCTGCTGCTCCGGTGGAGAAATATTACGAGGCACCTCTTCCTGCTGAGAAGTTGACGGTTGACCAAGCTGCTTGGGAAAAGCGTTTGAATGAAGTTTCTGCGGTGTTTAAAGCATATCCGTTATTACAATCGGGTGATGTTAGTTTGACGTTCCGAGTGCTTCGGAATTATTTTGTAAATACGGAAGGAACTGAAGTTGTGCAGAATAGAACGTATGCACGAATCATGATCAGTGCTTCCATGAAGGCAGAAGACGGTATGGAGTTACCGTTGAATATGTCATACTTTGCATACGATCCGAAGGACCTTCCGTCTAATGACCGGATGATTGCTGACGCTAAGGATATGGTAAAAAGATTGACCGTGTTGCGTGATGCTCCGGTTGTTGATCCTTACACGGGACCCGCTATTTTGTCCGGTCCGGCTAGTGGGGTGTTCTTCCACGAGATTTTCGGTCATCGTATTGAAGGTCACCGTTTGAAAGGTGGTGGTGAGACTTTTAAGAAGAAAGTAGGAGAGTTGGTTTTGCCTGCAGACTTTCAAGTGTATTGCGATCCGACTTTGCGTAGTTACGCTGGGGAAGAGCTGAATGGTTTTTATTTGTATGATGATCAGGGAGTGAAAGCTCGCCGGGTTGATGTTGTGAAAGATGGTATTTTGAGAGAGTTCTTGATGAGCCGTGTGCCGCTGGATGGCTTCCCGCATAGTAATGGGCATGGACGTACTGCCGGAGGTGGTGATCCTGTATCTCGTCAATCTAATTTGGTGGTGGAGACAACAGCGCCTCACACGGAGGCTGAATTGCGTTCCATGTTGATTGAAGAGGCTAAAAAACAAGGAAAAGAATACGGGTACTATTTTAAAGAAGTAACCAGTGGTTTCACGTTGACCGGGGAAGGTGGTAGTTTGAATTCATTTAACGTGACTCCCTTGGAAGTGTATCGAATCTATGTAGACGGACGTCCGGACGAGTTGGTTCGCGGGGTGGATTTGATTGGAACCCCGTTATCCATGTTCTCTAATATTGTATGTGGAGGTGATGCTCCCAGCGTGTTCACGGGAGAGTGTGGTGCGGAATCCGGTTGGGTGCCTGTTACGGCTAGTTCCCCGATGATTCTGGTAAATAAGATCGAGACTCAACGTAGACAGAAGTCAAGAGATTTACCCCCGATCTTACCGGCTCCGCAGAACAAATGAAATGGAGAATTGAAAACTGAAAATGAATAGATCGAAATCATTGAGGCTTGGAGTTCTTCGGTCGTAAATTTTAAATCTAGAATGAAAATGAAATATATATTATCGATTATATTGTTTTTCCTGTTGGCAGGATCATTATCCGCACAGAATGAGCAGGATCAGGTGATCTTTAAGGCTATGCAGGATGAGATGCAACGTAGTAAGGAGCAATTGATGTTGCCGGGTATGCAGAAACCATATTACTTGTCTTACACTTTGGGGCGTACACATCAGTTTGAGGTCGTGGGGGCATTAGGTGGTGTTACTAATTTTTACGAGTCCCCTTGGAGTGCCGTTGGTGGGGTGCAGATGTTTTTGGGAGATTACGATCATAATAATGATATTAATTATGTATGTGCTTCTGTTCAGGCTGGGATGCCGGAACAGGCTGATTATGATGTGATCCGGAGAAATTTCTGGCTAGGATCAGATGCCATGTATAAATGGTCATTGCAGGCAGGAGCGATGAAGGACGCTTATTTGAAGGCGAACCCGAAGACTGCCGAAGAAGCTGTCGTGAAGGATCAACAGAAGGTGGATGCTGTTACTCGAATCGAGGAACCGAAAAATGCTTACACGATTGATAGAGTAAAATTAGAAAATATTGTAGAAGAATTATCTGCTATTTTCAAGGACTATAAGGATATTTATGATTCATCTGTGGCTATTACCGGTCAGGAAATGGAAGTGTACAAGTCTACCACGGATGGGGTCGTGTTGAAAGAACCGTTGCGTTATGCAAGCTTGGTTGCCTCTGCTTACGTGATGACAGAAGATGGCGTTCGGATTGATGATGCATATTCCGTGCTTGTTGCTCGTCCGGATGATTTGC
>ENA-UEPJ01004558-UEPJ01004558.1-human-gut-metagenome-genome-assembly--contig:-NODE-4558-length-10684-cov-7.312624_pt1 | contig 10684 bp, 5 predicted proteins | sample MGYA00242890_ERZ507896 | MGnify/ENA primary metagenome ERZ507896 (study PRJEB26167, sample SAMN06115508) | human gut metagenome | host: Homo sapiens | place: China:Qinghai | collected 2015-08-20... | reverse complement strand
AGCCGCCAGCGGCTATGTGCAGGTGGCAGGCTGGTCCAGCGGCGGCTATGGCAACTATGTCATCATCTATCACGGCAAAATGACAGACGGCAACGCCTACTCCACCCTCTACGGCCATATGCGCTCGGTGGCAACGTCGGCGGGCAAGTATGTCAACCAGGGCGACCTCATCGGCTATGTGGGCTCCACCGGCAACTCTACCGGCAACCACCTCCATCTCGAGGTGTGGAAGGGCGGCTCCAAGGCCAATGCGGTCAACCCCCGCGGTTATATTCCGATAAGATAACACAACTGTAATTGAAGTCGAGGGGTCAAAGGAGGCCACAAGGCGAAATGAACGAGCAAAAACGCAAGCGTATCCTTCGGGTGGGCTGTCTGATTCTGGCAGGAGTGTTCCTGCTGTCAGTGCTGGGCAGTGTCATCCTGATGTTTTTGGTCTGAACTGGGGAGGACACTGAATGAACCGCAAAATTTCCGTAGGGATGACCGTGACCATCGTCATTCTGGCAATGACGGTCACTTTTTCCATCACGATGCTGATGGCGATGCGGCTGTTTGACCACACCGTCACCAGCGTGAAGGAAAAGGAGAGCATGTACAACAAGGTGGCCGAGGTAGACCGCTATGTGCGCGCCAACGACTACTACGACATCGACGAGACCGTGCTGTACGACCGTCTGACTGCCGGTTATCTGCTGGGTACCGGCGACAAGTACGCCCGCTACTACACCGCCTCGGCCTACACCGACCTGCTCAACGCCCAGAGCGGAAAGCTGATGGGCATCGGCGTGGAGCTGGCCATCGACCAGTCCGGCTACGCCAAGGTCATCAAAGTGTATGACGAGTCTCCTGCCAAGGAGGCCGGCCTCCAGCGGGGTGATTACATCACCACCATCGACGGCGCAGACATCAAAAGTCTGGGCAGCGTGGAGGCTGTCCAGAACAAACTCCGGGGCGAGAGCGGCACGAGCGTCAATGTAAGCTGGCTGGACAGCGAGAACGCCCAGCACACCGCCGATCTGACCCACTCCGGCTTTACGGCCAACAGCGTCGATTCCGCGCTGGTGCAGGGCAATGTGGGCTATATCAAAATCTGGCAGTTCGACAACTCCACCCCCAGTGAGCTGGACTTTGCGCTCCGCAGCCTGACCGCCAGCGGCGCCCAGAGCTTCATCTTCGACCTGCGCGACAACGGCGGCGGCATCCTTGACGACGCCATCAGCTGCATCGAACTCGTCGCGCCGGAAGGCGTGCTGGCCTACGCTGAGGATAAGGCAGGCAACCGCACCCTGCTGGGCAGCAGCACCGGCGACTCGGTCATCAGCCAGCCCACCGTCTGCCTCGTGAACGAGAACACCGCCAGTGCGGCAGAACTCTTTGCGTCCAGCCTGCGCACCCTGTGCGGCACCCGCCTCGTGGGCAGCACCACGATGGGCAAAGGCACCATCCAGAGCAGCCCCCAGCGCCTCTCGGATGGCAGCGCTGTCGTGGTCACGGTGGCAAAGCTCATTTGCGGCGACGGCTCCTGCTTCGACGGCACCGGCCTGACCGTGGACGTGGAGCGCCCGCTGACTGCCGACGAGCAGGTCAGCTACTATGACTACACCCTCGACACGGACCCGCAGATACAGCGCGCCGTCAGCTGCGCACAGCAGCTCACCGGTGTCACCACCGTGGGCGGCGTGAACGACGCTGACATCGCCGCCGACTCCGCCGCAGCCTCTTCGGAGGCCGCAGCCGAGAGCACCGCTTCCAGCGAGGCCGCAGGGGAGGCAGAGGCTTCCTCCGAGGCCGGTGCAGAAGGGGAGCAGGAGGCTGCAAGTGCGCAGTAAACACTTCTTAAAAATAACTTTAGTCGTGTAAATAGCTCAACCTCTCAGTCTGCTTCGCAGACAGCTCCCCTACCGAGGGGAACCTCTGGCGAAGAGAGTAAGCTTTGCGGAATGCCAAGGCCTCCCCTCGTTAGGGCAACGACGACGACCGCCGCCGGCGGCGGAAACAGGGAGGAGTTGTTGGGGCCGCGGTCAGCAATACGCAAGCAAAGCGAAGCGGATGCTGGGTACCGCAACCCGGAAAATGGCACGCTGCAGGCGTGACGGAGAGGTTTTGCTGTTTTAGCAAGAAACAGAAAGGAAAACCAATATGCCGGAGCTGACCGACCTCTCCGTTATCCGCACCCTGTGCGAAAAATACGATTTCGCGCTCTCCAAGGGCTTTGGACAGAACTTCATCATCAATCCCGGCCTGCCGCCCAAGATCGTGGACGCCAGCGGCGTCGATAAGAGCTGGGGCGTGCTGGAGATCGGCCCCGGCATCGGCGTGCTGACCAAAGAGCTGGCCCAGCGCGCCGCCAAGGTGGTGTCCATCGAGGTGGACGAGCGCCTGCCGCCCCTGCTGGCCGAGACCATGGCGGGCGTGGAGAACTTCAAGCTGGTATTGCAGGACGTTCTGAAGGTAGACCTCCGCGCCCTCATCGAGGAGGAGTTCCCCGGGATGCCGGTGGCTGTCTGCGCCAACCTGCCCTACTACATCACCAGCCCCATCGTCATGAAGCTGCTGGGCGACCGCCTGCCCATCCAGAACCTCACCGTCATGGTGCAGAAGGAGGCCGCCGACCGTCTGGCCGCTGCCCCCGGCACCCGGGCCTCCAGCGCCATCAGCTGCGCCGTGAGCTACTACGCCACCTCAAAGCTGATGTTCACCGCCGCGCCGGGCAGCTTCTACCCGGCCCCGAAGGTCACCAGCGCCGTTGTGCGGATGGACATCCGCCCCACTCCCGCCGTACAGGTGGAGGACGAGGACGGCTACTTTGCCCTCATCCGTGCCGCTTTCGGCCAGCGCCGTAAGACCGCCGCCAACGCCATCGCCAGCGGCCTCGGCCTGCCGAAAGATAAGGTCATCGCGGCCATCGAGGCGGCGGGCTTCGACGCCCGCATCCGCCCCGAGGCCCTGACCCTCGAGGACTTTGCTGCCGTACAGCGGGAGCTGAAGTAAAATTTTATCATAATAAAACGCCAAGGCCCCTGCAGTTTGGAACAGAACTGCGGGGGCCTTGGTCGTTATGTGGAAGGAATAGAGAATGGCAATGTGCTTACCTCAGCAGTGCGGTGTGGTCTGCGCCGCCCACGGTGAAGGTGGCGGTGGAGCCGCTGTGGCTGAGGGTGAAAGGCGTATCGCCCGCACCGAGGGCTGCAACATCGGAGAGGGAGAGGGTGGAAGTGCAGCGTTCGGTGGAGAAGACAACGGTCTCGATGCGCTCAGAGCGGAGGCCGGTCAAATCGGAAAGGACGCCCTGCAGGGACGCCGTCTCATGGGTGACATCGATGTAGAGAACATCGCTGATCTGGTTCAGCCGGACCAGCTGGGCGTTCTGGAGGATGTCGGCCTGAGCCGGGTCAAGGACACGCAGGCCGGTGGAGATGGTGCTGCTGTCGCTGTCGCCGCCGCTGTGGGAGACACCGCGGTACTCCACCGCATTGCAGACCGCGCAGATGCGGTACTCGCGGCTGCTGTCGCCTTCGACAGGCGTCCAGTCGCTCCACTGATGGCCGAGGGCGGGCAGCTCCTGCGTCTCAGTGACGACACAGCCGCTGACCGTGCAGCTGCGCTGTTTCTCGCCCTTCTCGGTGCAGGTAGGCTCTTTGGTGATGACCCACTCGCCGAAGGTGTGGGTCTTGCTGACGGGGATGGCCTCGGTCTGGGTATCGTCGCCACGGATGCAGTCACGGTGCTTGGAGCCTTGCTCGACACAGGTAGCGTCCCTGTCGATGACCCACTCGCCGTACTCGTGGCCGAGGGCCTTAATGGCCTCAGTCCGGGTATCGCCGCAGGCAGAACAGGTGAAGGTGCGCACGCCGTCGGCAGTGCAGGTGGCCTCCTTCGTGACGACGCCTGCATCCCACTTGTGGGCGGTCTTATCCACCGGGATGCTCTCGGTGTAGCTGTCGCCGCAGACGACGCAGGTATAGGTCATGATGCCCGTCTCGGTGCAGGTCGCGGCCTTGGTCACGACGCCCGCGCCGTAGCTGTGCTGGCCGGTGGCGTTGAGCGTTTCGGTCTTCGTATCGCCGCAGACCTCGCACTGGTAGGTGACGGTGCCGTCCTGGCCGCAGGTAGCCGCTGTCGTGGAGAGGACTTTCCACTGATGCTGGCCGGTGGCGGGGATGCTCTCGGTCTGGGTAGCGTCGCTGCGGATGCAATCACGGTGTTTGGAGCCTTCCTCGATACAGGTGGCGTCCCGGTCAATGACCCACTCGCCGTACTCGTGGCCGGGGGCCTCAATGGCCTCAGTCCGGGTATTGTGGCAGACGGTACAGGCGAAGGTGCGCACGCCCAGCTCAGTGCAGGTGGGCTTCTTCGTGACGACACCCTCGTTCCAGGTGTGCTGGCCGGTGGCGGGGAGAGTGTGGCGGAACGTGGTGCCGCAGTGGTCCACCATGCAGATGTAATCGATGTAGCCGTCCTTGCCGCAGGTCGGCTCCTGATGGTCGCTGACTTTCCAGTTGTGGACAGAAGCGATGTCGCCGTACTTGGCCTTTTCTGCCTCACTCATCTCGGGCGTTACGCGGTCGGGGGAGTGAGAAGTGGAATGGCTGTCCGCGTAGACACCGTTGTGGAAGAGCCGCGAGATGCTGGTGGTGCCGCTCTTTACGAGCTTCACGAGGCCCTTCTTGCCGTTTTCCGCGAGCTGGATGACTTTGTCCAGCTTCTTGCCGTCGCTGCTTTGGATAGCATTGTCGGCGTCGGGGGCGGTTGCGGTGATGTCCAGCGGGGCGTCGGCATTGCTGATGGAGACGCTGCCGTTGCCAATGGCAGGGGCTTCGCTGGTGCCGGTGGCGGTGATGGTGCCGCCGGTTATCGTGATACTGCTGGAGTTGTTGTTGTCGCTGCCGCCGATGCCGGCGCCGGTGTCATAGCCGGTGGCTGTGATGGTGCCGCCACTGATGGTGACATCGGCGTAGCTGCCGCCGATGCCCGAAGAACCGAAGTTGTTGCTATGCTGGTTGCCTTTGGCGTTGACCGTGCCGCTCTTGATGGTCACGCTGCTGCGGCTATTAAGGCCCGAGCCGATGCCGGCAGCGGAATCGCCGCCCGTTGCGTTGATGGTGCCGCCGTCGATCACGACGTCCACCTTGTCGGAGTCATAGCCTGAGCCGATGCCGGCAGCGAGATTGCCGCCCCTGACGTCTTTGAGTTCGGCGTTACCGGAGATGTTGACCGTGGAAGAGCGACCGTAATAGCCCGAACCGATGCCGGCGCCGCCGTTCTTACCCTCGGCCTTTTCAATGGTGCCGTCGGTGATGTTGATGGTGACAGCGCCCTTCTTGCTGTCGTCTTTGGTGTCACTGCTGCCGCTGCCGATGCCTGCGCCGCCGTATTTGCCGCCAGTGACCTTGGTGATGGTGCCACCCTTGATATTGATCTCGGTCTCGCCGGAGACGTTGGAGCCGGAGCCGATGCCTGCGCCGCTGAGCCGCTCGTCGGAGTGATTGCGAGAGTCAAGGCTGACGCCGCCCGTGGCCGTGATTTCGCCGCCCTCAATGTTGATGGTGGTCTTATTAAGGGTGTTGCCGCCGGAGCCGATGCCGGCACCGGAAGCCCAGCAGGATCCGTTCTCATTGCTGCCGCCCTTGGCCTCAATGATGGGGATGACGCGGCCGTCGTCGCTGTTGCGGATGGTGATGGTGGTGCTGCCCACAGAGGGATCGTTGATGTCACCGACATAGTGGCCGGAGCCGATGCCCGCAGCGGTGGAGCCGCCGGTAGCGGTAACTTTTGCTGCACCCTCGATGAGGATGGTGGTGTTGCCATTGGCGTCGCTGCCGCTGCCGATGCCTGCGCCGCCGCCGCCGCCAAGGGAGGAATTACCGCCGCCGGTGGCCGTAACGGTCACGCCGTCGCGGAGAGTGATGCTGGTGTCGCCGGTGGAGTAGCTGCCCGAACCGATGCCCGCGCTGCCCTTGTAGCCGTCGCCGCTGCCCGTGGCCTTAACAGTGCCGCCAGAAATATCAATGGTAGTCTTTCCGGAAGAAGAGAGACCGGAACCGATGCCTGTGCCGTGGCTTACATACCTGACGTCGATAAAGCCCTTGGCTGTGACATTGCTGTTTTTGATCTTGATGTCGGTGTCGCCCTTGGCGCTATCGCCGCTGCCGATGCCGGAACCATCATAACTCGAAGCATTGATGGTGCCGCCGGTGATCTCGATGTCCGTGGCGTTGGTAGAATAGCTGCCGCTGCCGATGGCTGCACTGGAGTCGCTGGAGGCTGTGACGTTGCTGTCAGTGATATGGATAATGGTCTTGAGGGCGTTCGGCGTACCCGTAGGAGGACTGTAGAAGTCTCCTTCACTGCCGCTGCCGATGGCTGCGCCGTAGCCGCCGACGGCCTTTACCGTGCTGCCTTCTATCGTGATGTCGGTGTTGCCCTTGGCGCGTTTGCCGCTGCCGATGCCGGCGCCCGGGTTATTAGTGGAAGCAGTGGAGGACTCCAGAGAACTCACAGACGCGTTGCGGATGGTGATGTGAGTTTTGCCGGAGGCGTAATGACCGCTGCCGATGCCTGCACCGTTGTAGGCAAAAGCACTTTTGACACCCTTTTCGGCAGTTGTATCGTGGATGGTGATGGTCGTCTCGCCGGCGGAGGATTCGCCCGAACCGATGGCTGCGCCGTCGTTGCCATGCGCGTACACGAGCGCATTCCCGGAGATGTCGATCTTGGTCGCGCCGGAAGAGTTTTTACCGCCGCCGATGCCTGCACCGCCGCCGACGCCCTGCGCGTTGATGGTGCCGCCGGAGATGTTGATGGTGGTAGCCTGAGAGGAATTCGCGCCGCCGCCGATGCCTGCGCCGCCGCCCGTACCCTCGGCATTTTTAATGATACCGCCCAAAATATTCACAGCGCTATCGCCGCGGATGCCGCTGCCTCCGCTGCCTCCGCTGCCTCCGTTGCCGCCGGTAGCGTTCTGTATCTCGCCGCCGGAGATGAAGAGCCTACCGGCGCTGTAGATGCCAGTGCCGCCGGTGCCGTCGTCCGCCGTGCCGTCGCCGCCCTTCGCGGTTCCGATGGTGGCGTTGTCGGAGATGGTGAGCGTACCGCCGCTGCGGATGCCCATGCCGCCGGAGGCATTGCCTTTGCCGCCCTGCGCGGTTTCGATGGTGCCGCCGGAGATGGTGAGATTACTGCCGCTGAAGATGCCGCTGCCGCCGTTGCCATCGGTAGAAGCGCCGCCGGTGGCCTTCTGTATCTTGCCGCCGGAGATGGTGAGGTCGCCGTAACTGTAGATGCCGCTGCCGCCGCTCTTGCCTTTGCCTTTGCCGCCCTGCGCGTTTCCGATGGTGGCGCTGTCGGAGATGGTGAGCTTACTGCTGCTGTAGATGCCGCTGCCGCCGTACTTCTCGGAATCGCCGCCGGTGGCCTGCTCTATCTTGCCGCCCTTGATGGTGAGTGTACCGTTACCGTTGCTGCGGATGCCGCTGCCGCCGGTGCCGTTGCTGGCATTGCCGCCGATGGCTTTTTGAATGGTACCGGCAAGGATTTCCATGGTATTGCCAAGGATGCCGCTGCCGCCGGAAATTGTGCCGTTGCCGCCCTGTGCGGTTCCGATGGTGCCGCCGGAGATGGTGAGCTTGCCGTCGCTGTGGATGCCGTCGCCGGCGTAGCCATCGGTAGAAGCGCCGCCGGTAGCGTTCGTGATGGTGGCGTTGTCGGAGATGTTGAGGTCGCCTTTGCTGTAGATGCCGTGGCCGGCGGTAGTTTTGCCTTTGCCGCCCTGCGCAGTCCCGATGTCGCCCTTGATGGTGAGCTTGCCGCCGCTGTAGATGCCGTGGCCGGCGTTACTGCTGCTGTTTCTGCTGTCGCCGTTGCCGCCGATGGAGCTGACAATGGTGGCTTTGTCAGGAATGGTGAGCTCGCCGTCGCTGTGGATGCCGTCGCCGGCGTCGTGGGAACCATAGCCGTCGCCGCCCTTCGCTTTTTCGATGGTGCCGCCCTCGATCTTGACGGTAATATTCTTGCTATCGCAACCTCCGCCGATGCCGTCGCCGGTGTTGCCACCGGTGGCGTTCTTGATGGTGCCGCTCTTGATGGTGACTGTGGTCTGGCCGGTGCTTCCGTCACCGCTGCCGATGCCGGCACCACCCTGATCGGTCCGCGCATTGATTTTGGCAGTGCCGCTGATGGTGATATTGGTTTCGCCGGTAGCCCATGTACCGCTGCCAATGCCGGCACCATCGGAGGCACCGATGGCGGTGATGTCGCCGCCTGTTATCTCAATGGTGCCGGCACCACTGTTGCTTACTTTGCCGGTGTTCCAGACGCTGCCGATGCCAGCAGAGGCACCGCTGCCTGTGGCGGTCAGGCTGCCGGTGTTGCGGCCATTTTCATTTCCGGATGTGATGGTCAGTTTGCCGGTGTCTTCTCTGCCATAATAGTCCTTTTCGTTGTGCTCGAGGCCGGCATGTTGGCCGTCGCTGGTGAGGGTATTGTCGCCCTTGAGCGTGATCGTCGTGTTGCCCGCGCCCTCGACGCTGAGGGCGGCGTCATTTTTGGCCTTAATGTTGACATTGTCCAGCGTCACGTTGAGGGTGTTGTCATTGCCTTTGGCCTTGTTGATGATGCGGATGACATAGTTGGTGACGTTTTCGGCTGTGCTCCTGAAGTTTTCCGCCGCGCGTTCCAAGACCGTAGTCGATTGGCGTCGGCGACCTTGAGGGATGCACCGGTGTACGTGAACTGGCTTTTGGGTGTAGAGAGGCTGCTCTCCGTGCTTTCCGTGCCTTCCGTGCCTTCGGCAGGGGTCTCGCTGCCGGTGGTGGGAGTGCCGCCCGCCGAGCCGGAGGTGCCGCTCTCAGAGCCTTTGCTCTCAGGGTCAGAGCTTCCCGCGCCGGTGTTCTTGCCGCCGGTCTGGTCCTTTTTCGTGGGATCAGTCTCGTTTTCCTCGCCGCCGGTAGTGTCGTCAGGCTGGTTCTTGCTTTCTTCGCCGCCGGTAGTGTCGTCAGGCTGGTTCTCGTTTTCCTCGCCGCTGCCGGTGGAAGACGTGCTGCCCTTGGTGTCGCCGAGGTAGACCTTGTCTTCGTTTTCGCTGTCTTCTGATGGGGGAGCGGTCAACTTGGGTTGGGCGGGAGAGGGTGCGGAGGTGATGCCGGTAGAAGAGCTGCCGCCGGAGGCGGTGGTACCCTCTGGGTTCTTGCCGCCCTTGATGATGATATTGCCGTCCGTGTCTGTTTTTGTGTTGTTGCCTTGCTTGACCTGGGTGCCGGTTTCGTCTTTGGTGATGGTGATGTCACCATCGCCTATGTAATAGGTATCCGCATACGCCGGTGCGGCCATGCCGGCCACCATTGCGGCTGTCAGCGCCAGCGCCGTCACCCGGTGGGACGCGGGCCGGGGGGACGGCACCCGCAGCGGATGCCCCAGAACGCGCATTGCAAGCTTGCGATAAGAGATCATAGAAACCTCCTCTGAAAAATGTGAGTTTTGCGCAGAAGTTCCAAACGAAGCGGCAGAAACTTGTGAAATAAGCATAAATGTTGAGCTTGTTTTATTCTATCACATTCCGGCCATAATGTGGCCGGATCTGCGTGAATCGCCTCGCGGATGTCTCGAAACGCCCTGAAACAGCGCTGCATGGGCCGACAGCGGGCCGGACAAAGATATTGACAAGCGGGGAGGTTTCTGGTATTCTACTAGAGTACCCTGTGCAAACGATACTCGCTGGTGTGGCGCAATGGCAGCGCAACTGATTTGTAATCAGTGGGTTGCAGGTTCAACTCCTGTCACCAGCTCCAAAAAGTCCTACGATATACCGCTGAAAAGCGGCGTGTGTCGTGGGGCTTTTGCTTTTTGGGAAAAGGTACGCAGGATTGTTAAATAAAGAAAAAAAGTGCTATAATACTTATAAGCCTGAAACTTTACACGAAAGGATGGGTGTGTTATGAGTATAAGAGAATTAGCAAGAACCCTGCTGGATGAGATGCCGGATAATGATTTGATCTATCTGGTGGCGTATATGCAGAGCTTAAAGGCTCTTAAGGATGCAGAGATACCCAATGCCAAGACACAAACGGCGATTGATGAAGTGGACAGCATGATTAGAACCGGCAAGGGAGAACACTTTGAGGGCTCTACTGCCGACTTCTTCGCTCAACTGGCGGCGGAGGACTAAACCGTGTTAAAACTGAACACTTCCACGCAGTTTAAGAAAGATTATAAAACCTGCATCAAGCGGCATTATAAAATGGATTTGCTGCAAGCGGTTGTTGATGTGCTGCGAGTGCCTGACGCATTACCACAAAAGAACCGAGACCACAGCTTAACAGGCAATTATACCGGTTGCCGTGAATGCCATATACAGCCGGACTGGCTGCTGATTTATCGGCAGACAGATACGGAGCTGTACTTGGTTGCTACCGGCACACACGCCGATTTGTTCGGCCTATAAAGGAAACAGAAAAGAGGCCAAGACCTGACAGAATGGGTCTTGGCCTCTTTTTCTGCAAGGTATGCAGAAAAATCATACCGCCCGGAGGGGCGCGGGTGTTGAAATTGGCTCATCACGACGCCGCTGTGGTGTTTGGTGGTGTAGCCCTCTCAGTCACCTTCGGTGACACTGCCCGGGTTGCGGCTCCCAGCGTCTGCTTCGCTGTCGCTCGCATCCTGCTGGCCGCGGCCCCAACAGCTCCTC
>ENA-UEPJ01004550-UEPJ01004550.1-human-gut-metagenome-genome-assembly--contig:-NODE-4550-length-10695-cov-5.208420_pt1 | contig 10695 bp, 8 predicted proteins | sample MGYA00242890_ERZ507896 | MGnify/ENA primary metagenome ERZ507896 (study PRJEB26167, sample SAMN06115508) | human gut metagenome | host: Homo sapiens | place: China:Qinghai | collected 2015-08-20... | reverse complement strand
CCTCCTGCATAAGGCGCGTTGGGAGGAGGATGGGGGCTTGGGGGAAGGAGGGACCTTTGCGCGCAAGCCGGCGACCGAAGGCGGCCGCAGGCCGTGCCCGTTGCGACGAAGGAAGCTACGGGCATCGACAGCAGGGCAAGGTCCCTCCTTCCCCCAAAAAACTTGCTTACATGTGGAAGAAGCGCAGGGGAGGCACGCCGGGGATCATGCGGGCGTCGGCCAGCTTGCGGTAGAAGAGGCTGAGGCCCTGCAGTTCGCGTTCTCCCAGGCTGAAGGTCAGGCCTTCGTTGTAATAGACGGTCAGTTCCTCGCGGGACAGGGGGCAACCGTGGCCGGTGAGGTCGAGGATGACATCCATATGGGAGAGGCCCCAGTCACGGCCCTGACGCATGAGCGCGCCGGGGTCGCTGTGGAAAAGCTTTTTCTGCACGGCGTCGTGGCTGACCACCCAGACCCCGAAGATGAAGGGCAGGCCGGTCCATTCCACCCAGGCATCGGCCAGGTCGAGACGGTAGGGATAGTCAGGATGGTTGCGCAGGCGCAGGGCTTCGTCCCCGATGGCCAGGAAGGCTTCGGGGGCCCTGTCCGTGCCCAGGGTGGGCGTGACGGCGCCGGTGACGTAGTTCACGTCGCAGTGGTAGTGGTCCTTCATGAGCAGGCGCAGCAGGGCCACGGAGGTGTGGGTCTCGCCGCTGATGAGGATGGTCTGGCCGCCCAGCTGTTCCACAGGGCGGCGGGACATGAGCAGCACGCTCATGACATTGCCGTGGGAGCCGATGGAAAGATCCTCCACCAAATGGTAGCGCTCGGGGCGCATGGCGTATTCGAAACAGGAATTGGAGGAGATGTGCAGCTCGCCCCGGGCCATCATGTTGTTGAGGACGGCGGGCGGCCCGGAGATGATCTCGAAATCGTGGGGGATGATGCCCGCTTCCAGGGGATGATAGATGGGCAGGACGTTGAGGTAGCCGATACGGCCCATGCGCAGGGCATCAGCGGGCAGACCGGGTTCACTGGACATGGCATTCCTCCTGGCCGCAGAGCGGCCGTTTCTTGGTGGGCTGTCCGGGGGCAGTGGGAAGGGAGGCACCCGTGCGGACGCATCCCGGAATGCTGCATAACAGGCCGCCGCCAAAAAGGAAAGGGCGGGGGCAGGCGTTTTGACGTCCCTTGGCCTTCCTGTATATGATGGAAAAAAGCAGGTGAGTCATGTTCAAACGTTTTTTTCTCGTATTGCTGGTAGGTACGCTGCTTGGGGGGATTCCGGTCATGGCTGCAGCACTGGAAAACGAGACCGCGGGCGCCATCGTGCGTGAGCCTGTCCTGACGGGTGAACAGGCCCAGGCCATGGTCGAGGTGGTCATGCATGAGGCCCGCGAGAGCGGGCATGCCGTCACCGTGACCGTGGTGGACCGCTCCGGCCAGATACTGGCGGTGCTGCGCGACCATCACGCCGGTGTGCATACGCTCAACGCCAGTTACAAAAAAGCCTACACGGCGGCCTCCCAGAAGCGCGAGACGGTCGCCATAGCCCGTGGCATACGGGACGGCTCCATCCCCTCGGACATCCGTTATCTCGACCCCAAATTCTCCCTTATGGAAGGCGGTATCCCCGTCATCCTGGAAAATGTGGTGGTGGGCGGTATCGGGGTCGGCGGTGCCCACGGCAGTGAAGACGGACGTCTGGCCCGCATCGGCCTGCTGGTGTTGCAGCACTAGTCCTGCGTGCGGGGCACTGGCCCGCGTGGCGTGCGGCGTGACATGCGGGCGGCTGCCCGCTGCCCGAGGGAGATCCGGCGGAAAAAGTAAGAAAATAACTAAATAGTAATAATTCCTATTTACAAAAGTTGCCGGTCATGGCATTTCTTTCCTTACGATACCTCCTGGGGGGAGGCTGTCACTGCACCAACCAGGTGCGCAAACCAAGGAGAAAGCATATGACTGATAAAAATGACCGCCTGACCACCAGTGCCGGTGCGCCGGTAGCCAATAACAATCATGCCCTGACTGCCGGTCCGCGCGGCCCCATGCTGATGCAGGATGTCTGGTTCCAGGAAAAACTGGCCCATTTCGACCGTGAGGTCATCCCGGAGCGGCGCATGCACGCCAAGGGCTCCGGTGCTTACGGGACGTTCACGGTGACGCATGACGTCACTCAGTATACCAAGGCCTCGCTCTTTGCCGAGGTCGGCAAGCAGACCGAAGTCTTCGTCCGTTTCTCCACTGTGGCCGGCGAGCGCGGCGCAGCGGACGCGGAACGCGACATCCGCGGCTTTGCCGTCAAATTCTACACGGACCAGGGCAACTGGGACATGGTGGGCAACAACACGCCGGTCTTTTTCCTGCGTGACCCGCTCAAGTTCCCCGACCTGAACCATGTGGTCAAGCGCAACCCGCGCACCAACATGCACAGCGCCACGGACAACTGGGACTTCTGGACCCTGCTGCCCGAAGCCCTGCACCAGATCACCGTGGTCATGAGCGATCGCGGCATCCCGGCGTCGTACCGCCACATGCACGGTTTCGGCAGCCACACCTACAGCCTCATCAATGCGGAGAACAAGCGCTTCTGGGTCAAGTTCCATTTCAAGACCCAGCAGGGCATCAAGAACCTCACCGATGCCGAGGCGCAGGAACTCATCGGCCGTGACCGGGACAGCCACCAGCGCGATCTGTACGAGCATATCGAAAAGGGCGACTTCCCCCGCTGGACCCTGTATTTCCAGATCATGCCCGAGGAGGACGCCGAAAAGCTGCCCTATCATCCCTTTGACCTGACCAAGGTCTGGTACCACAAGGATTATCCCCTCATCGAAGTGGGCGTGCTGGAACTGAACCGCAATCCCGAGAACTACTTTGCCGAGGTGGAGCAGGCGGCTTTCAATCCCGCCAATCTGGTGCCCGGCATCGGCGTCTCGCCCGACAAGATGCTGCAGGGCCGTCTGTTCTCCTATGGAGATGCCCAGCGTTATCGCCTGGGGGTCAACCACAACATGATCCCGGTGAACCGTCCCCGCTGTCCCTACCACAGCTTCCACCGGGACGGCGCCATGCGGGTGGACGGCAACTACGGCAGTTATACCAGCTATGAGCCCAACAGCACGGGTGCCTGGCAGGAACAGCCCGACTTCAGCGAGCCGCCCCTGAAGATCAGCGGCGATGCGGACCGCTGGGACTATCCCTGCGATGATGCCGACTACTTCGAGCAGCCCGGCAAGCTGTTCCGCGTGATGACGCCGGAACAGCAGGAAGAGCTGTTCGGCAATACGGCCCGCGCCCTGGGCGACGCGCCCCGCGAGATCAAGCTGCGCCATATCCGTCATTGCGCCAAGGCCGACCCCGCCTACGGTGCGGGCGTGGCCCGGGCCTGCGGTATCCCGGAAAGCGAGATCTAAAGAAACAATGTGAGACAGGGGGCCATTGTCCCTGCTGCCGGTACCGGAGTCTCCTACGCAGCGACGGATCCTCCTCCCCGTCGCGGCATACGTCCTGAGGGCCGGTATCCGGTGGCACCCTGCGGGCCGATGGCTCTCCCTGGTCTCCTTTTCCCCAAAAGGCCCACGCAAGGCTGGGTTCCGGCTGAAAGCGGCAGCATGTCCTTTCAGCCGGTCCGGAAAAGGAGTCCTTCCCAGTGCCCCGGCAGCGCTTCGTCGTTGCAGGCGCGGAAGACACGCCGTGTCGCGGCAGAGCTTCCGCTGACGGAATGCTGCCGGCAAAAAAAGCGGACATGACCATCACGGCCATGTCCGCTTTTCCGTATCTTTTTGTCTGCGGGGATCTCCCGGTACCTGAGGGCATATCCTACGCCCGCCGCACTGGTGGACCGGCAGAACCTGCTGGGCTTTTTTCCCGTTTTTCACACCAATACACGATGTCCGAGCCTGCGGGAAAAGGACAGATCCGGGCAAAGTTTTTTGGCGTGGAGGGGGAGCGCGAGGGGGAGGCCGCACCTTTTGTTCACAAAAGGGGGGCCTCCCCCTCGCATCATCTTTTTATGGTCAGCTAGTCTTCGAGCTGAGGATCCACAGGGGTGTAGTTCATGGTGCGCTGCACGGGGGTGAAGCCGGCGGCACGGATGATCTTGTGGATCTCATGACGGGTCAGGTGGTAGGACACGCCGGCGGCGGCCACCACGTTCTCCTCGATCATGAGCGAGCCGAAGTCGTTGGCACCGTAGAAGAGGGCCAGCTGGGCCACTTCGGGCCCCATGGTCACCCAGGAGGACTGGATGTTGGGGATATTGTCCAGCACCAGGCGCGACACGGCCAGCAGGCGCAGATAGGCGGGCGCGGGCAGGGGGGCCGTCACGTTGATGCGGGTATGGGCGGGCTGGAAGGTCCAGGGGATGAAGGCGGTGAAGCCGTGGGTCCTGTCCTGTACCTCGCGCACGGCGAAGAGGTGGTCCAGACGGTGGCGGGGCTCTTCCTCATGGCCGAACATCATGGTGGCGGTGGTGCGCATGCCCAGGTTGTGGGCGCGTTCCATGACGTAGAGCCACTGGTCCGCGCTGCACTTGTTGGGCGAGACCTGGGCGCGGACATCGTTCTGGAGGATCTCGGCGCCGCCGCCGGGGATGGAGTCCAGACCGGCGGCCTTGAGGCGGGAGATGACCTCGTCCACGCTCAGACCGAACTTCTGCGACCAGAAGAAGATCTCCGGCGGGGAGAAGGCATGGATGTGCAGGCTGGGCCAGGTGGCACGCATCCAGCGCAGCAGGTCTTCGTACCATTCCAGGGGCAGGTCGGGATGGTGCCCGCCCTGCAGCAGGATCTGGGTGCCGCCCAGGCGCAGGGTCTCGTCGATCTTCCGGGCCATCTCCTCGCGGGTGATGACGTAGCCTTCGCCGGATTCGGGCGCGCGGAAGAAGGCGCAGAAGCGGCAGGCGCAGACGCAGACGTTGGAATAGTTGATGTTGCGGTCGCCCACATAGGTGACGATGGGCTCGGGATGCAGGCGCAGGCGCATGGCGTGGGCCAGCTGGGCCAGCGTGTGCAGAGAGGCACCGTAATACAGGGCTTCGGCGGCGGCGCGGTCCAGGCGCTTCCCGGCCAGGGAAAGGGCCGCGGCCTCCTTCACTTCGGGGCTTTCGTCAAAGGCGCTGTGCGCCGGACGGAACTGCTGGTCGCTCATGCGCGGGCCTCCTCGGTCTGGACGGTATTGAAGATGGCGTTGCGCCGCACGGGCGTGAAGCCCGCTTCACGGATCATGAATTCCAGTTCCTTGAGGGTCAGGCCCTGGGCGGAACCGGCACCGGCCATATGGCCGATATGCTCTTCCACCACGGTGCCGTCCAGGTCGTCGGCGCCGTACCAGAGGGCCGTCTGGGCCAGCTTGGTGCCCATCATGATCCAGTAGGCCTTGATGTGGGGGATGTTGTCCAGCATCAGGCGCGAGACGGCCACGGTGCGCAGCTGGTCGAGACCGCGCACGGGGCCGAGCTTTTCTTCAGGCAGCTTGAGCTTGCTGTTCTCGGTCAGGAAGGGCAGGGGGATGAAGCAGGTGAAACCGCCGCTCTTGTCCTGCTGTTCGCGCAGGCGGCAGAGATGGTCCACGCGCATGGCGTAGGTCTCCAGATGACCGTAGAGCATGGTGCAGTTGGTCTTGATGCCCAGGCTGTGGGCCTCGCCGGAGATGCGCAGCCACTCGGCGGAACCGGCCTTGTGGGGGCAGATCTGGGCGCGCAGGCCCTCGTCGAAGATCTCGGCGCCGCCGCCGGGCATCATGACCAGGCCGGCTTCCTTGAGGCGCTGCAGCACTTCGAGGGTGGAGCAGCCTTCCATCTTGGCGAAGTGGGCGATCTCCACCGGGGTGAAGGCCTTGATGAGCAGGTCGGGATTGAGCTCGCGCGCGGCGCGCAGGGTGTCCAGGAACCACTGGAAAGGACGGGTGGGATGGCAGCCGCCCACGATGTGCAGCTCGTCCAGATGCAGGGGCGTGGCGTCAGCGGCGCGCAGACGCTCCAGCACTTCCTCGGTGCTCAGGCAGAAGGCCCCCTGGTCTTCTTCGCGGTCGCGGCGGAAGGCGCAGAACACGCAGCCGTTGACGCAGACATTGGTATAATTTATTTGGCGGTTGACCACATACGAGGTCTTGTCCCCGTGCATGCGGCAACGCGCGTGGTGGGCCAGAGCGCCCACGGCGGTGATATCGGGGCAGGCGAAAAGCGCCATGCCGTCTTCGGCGCTCAGGCGCTGGCCGGCAAGGACCTTGTCCAGAACGTCGGCAAGCCCGAGGCTTGCGTAATAGGAAGCATCCAGCATAATGGTTATCCTCAGATGATGATTGGCCGAAGGCCGGAACAGCGCAGTATATGTTCCAGTCTCGCTGCCTGTCAAACTGTTACGCCGGATCAAACAAAGAGAGGTGTCCCGTGGCGGAGAACATGACGCTGGGCCTTTCGCCCTGTCCCAATGATACCTATATCTTCCATGCCCTGCTGCACCATCTGGTGCCGTCCCCGGCGCACTTCACGCCGCGCATGGCCGACGTGGAGGAGCTCAACGCCCTTGCCCGGCAGAAGAAGCTGCCGGTGACCAAGCTTTCGCTGGGCGTGGTGCCCTACATCATGGACGATTATGCCATCATGGCCTCGGGTGCCGCCCTGGGCTGGGGTTGCGGCCCGCTGGTGGTGGCCCGCGAGGACCTGCCCGAAGAAAAATGGAAAACGGCCCGCGTGGCCGTGCCGGGCCTCATGACCACGGCCAACCTGCTGCTGACCCTGCACGGCGGCTTCCAGGGCCCGCGCGAAGAGATGCTCTTCAGCGATGTCATGGATGCGGTGCTCACCGGCGAGGCGGACATGGGCGTCATCATCCATGAAGGCCGTTTCACCTATGCCGACCGCGGCCTGGTGAAGCTGCTGGACCTGGGGCAGTGGTGGGAAGCCACCTATCATGCGCCCCTGCCGCTGGGCGCCATCGCCGTGCGCCGCGACGTGCCCGTGGAGCTGGCCCGCGCCATCGAAGCGGCCATCACGGCCAGCGTGGACTATGCCAATGCCAACCCGCGCGCCTCGGCGGAATTCATCCGCGAACACGCGCAGGAGCTGGCCGAGAGCGTGACCTCGGCCCACATCAAGACCTTCGTCACCGAGTACAGCCGTGACCTGGGCGAAACGGGCCGTCAGGCCATCGCCCGTCTGGTGGAGACCGCGGCGAAGATGCAGGGCCTGCGCCTGCCCGAGGCGGGGCTCTTCCTGTAAAGCAGGCCGCATCAGGCCTGTTCGTACGTATCCGGGGGCCTCGTGCGGTCATGCCGCCGGGGCCTTTTCAGGGCCGTTCCGCAGGGAGCGGCCCTGTTTTTGCCTCCATCACAGAACATGATGACCAAGAACAGATTCTTTTCCCTCAATGAGGCCCGCCGCTTCCTGGCGCTGGGCCTGCCCGTGCTGGTGACGCAGATCGCCCAGATGGGCATGAATTTCGTGGACACGGCCATGACCGGCCAGGCCAGTACGGCGGACATGGCCGCCGTGGCCGTCTCGGGCTCCATCTGGGTGCCGGTTTCCCTGCTGGGCATGGGCTGCCTTTTGTCCCTGCCCGCCATGATGGCCCATCTGGTGGGCGGCGGCGAGCAGCAGCGCACCCCGCATCTGCTGCGGCAGGGCCTTTGGCTTTCGAGCCTGCTGTCGCTGGTGCTGATGGGCGTGTTCGCCTTCCTTTCCCTCCATCTGGAGCTGTTCGGCCTGGATGCCGAGCTGGCGCCGCTGGCGGCCGGGTATCTGCGGGCCATGCTCTTCGGCCTGCCGGGCATGATGCTGTTCGTGAACGTACGCGGCTTTCTGGAAGGCTATGCCCGCATGCGTCCGGCCATGCTCGTGGGCCTGCTGGGGCTGGCGCTCAACGTGCCCTGCAACTATGTGCTCATCTACGGCAAGCTGGGCCTGCCCCAGCTGGGGGCTGTGGGCTGCGGCGTTGCCACCGCCCTGTGCTACTGGTTCATGGGCCTGACCCTGGCCCTGTATGCCCGGCGCGAGGCACGCTGCCGCAAGCTGGGGCCGCTGTTCCTGCCCCTGCTGCTGCCGCGTACGGCAGGGGAGGGCGGCGAGGTCCGGCGGGTGGACTGGCCGCTGGTCTGGCGCATCTTCCGCATCGGCCTGCCCGGTGCGCTGGCCGCCTGTTTCGAGGCATCGCTGTTCGCGGTCACGGCCCTGCTGCTGGCACCGCTGGGCAAGGTGGTGGTGGCCGGGCACCAGATCGCCATGAACTTTTCCAGCATCGTCTACATGCTGCCCCTGTCGCTGAACATCACCGTGGCCATCCGGGTGGGGCAGAACCTGGGGGCCGGGCGTCTGGAACGGGCCCGCCTTTCGGCCTGCACGGCCCTGTGCCTGGGGCTGGGCCTGGCCCTGCTGACCATGACGGCCACCCTGTGCCTGCGGCCGCAGATCGCCCAGATCTACAACTCGGACCCCGCCGTGCTGGGGCTGGCCGTGGGCCTGCTGGTCTTCGCCGCCGTCAACCAGATCCCGGAATCGTTGCAGACGGTGAGCATCGGTGTGCTGCGCGCCTACAACGATACCCGCTACATCCTGGGCGTCTGCCTGTTCTCCTACTGGATCGTGGGGCTGGGCACGGGCTGGACCCTGGCCCGGACGGACTGGCTGGTGCCCGCCATGGGCGCCACCGGCTTCTGGATAGGTTACGGCCTGGCCCTGTGGGTGAGCTTCAGCCTGTACCGTTTGCGCATGGGCCGCTTGCACCGGCTGGATGCGGAGGCCGTGCGCCAGCGCATCCGCCGCTGAGCGGGAGCGATGGATTTTAGCCGGATACGCACGCGGGGAAGGGGAGGCATGGCAAGGCCTCTCCTTTTTTGCGTGGCTGAAGGCCCATCTTCACGGACGTGCCTGCCATGACGGAATATGTGCCGCCACGGCAGGACAGGGGCATTGCGGGCCGTGCCGGCAAAGAAAAAGCGGTCGGCTTTTCGGGAAGGTATTTCCCGGTATGGCGCGGGCTTGTCATTCAAGGGGGGAGCAGGTATAGGAGGGGCGCGGACCGTACCCTGCCACGGCTGTGCCGGCAGGATGCCCCGCCTGCCTCCGGCCCGGCATAAGGGCTTGTCTTGTAACCGGATATTTCCGGCTGCGGATGGGAGACCATGCAGAACCAGTTCTTTTCGTTGTCCGAGGCCCGGCGCTTTGTTGCTCTGGGCCTCCCTGTATTTGTGGCCCAGATGTCACAGATGGGCATGAACTTCGTAGACACGGCCATGACCGGTCAGGCCAGCACGGCGGACATGGCTGCCGTGGCGGTGGCCGGTTCCATCTGGAACCCTCTTTCCCTGCTGGGCATCGGCTGCCTGCTTTCCCTGCCGGCCATGAGCGCCCATCTGGTGGGCGGCGGGCAGCGTTCGCGCACCCCGCACCTGCTGCGGCAGGGCATCTGGCTCACGCTGGTCATCAGCGCCATCCTGATGACCGCCTTTTACGTCATCTCCTGGCATTTGCAGTCCTTCGGGCTGGATGAGGAGCTTTCCCGCCTGGGCGGCGGTTACTTGCGCGCCATGCTCTGGGGCCTGCCGGGCTTCATGCTGTTCGTCAATGTGCGCAGCTTTCTGGAAGGCTATGCCCGCACGCGCCCGGCCATGATCATCGGCATCCTGGGGCTGGCGCTCAACGTGCCCTGCAACTATGTGCTCATCTACGGCAAGCTGGGCCTGCCCCAGCTGGGGGCCGTGGGCTGCGGCGTGGCCACCGCCCTGTGCTACTGGTTCATGGCCGCCTGCATGATCTACTACGTGCGCCGGGATGCCCAGTACCGGGATCTGCATCCCCTGTTCCTGCCCCTGCTGCTGCCGCGCACGGCCCCTGCCTGCGGCTGCGAGGCCCGCGCCCGTGATGACGCCAGCCCCCTGGCCGCTCCCTATACGCCCGAGCCGGTGCCGTGCCGTTTCGACTTTCTCCTGATCTGGCGCATCCTGCGCATCGGCCTGCCCGGTGCGCTGGCCGTGTTCTTCGAGGTCTCGCTGTTCGCACTTTCCGCACTGCTGCTGGCACCGCTGGGCAAGGTCATCGTGGCCGGGCACCAGATCGCCATGAACTTTGCCGGGATGGTCTTCATGCTGCCCCTGTCGCTGAACATCACGGCGGCCATCCGGGTGGGGCAGAGCGTGGGGGCCGGGCGTCTGGGCCGGGCCCGTCTTTCGGCCCGCACGGCCCTGTGCATGGGCGCGGTCTCCTCGCTGATCATCGCGGCCTGCACGGCCCTGTTCCGCGAGCAGATCGTGCACATCTATAACGACGATCCCGCCGTGACGGCCCTGGCCATGAGCCTGCTGCTGCTCGGTTCCTGCTATCAGCTGGTGGACGCCCTGCAGACCATCAGTATCGGCATCCTGCGTGCCTACAACGATACCCGCATCATCTCGCTGGTCTGCTTCACCTCCTACTGGATCATCGGCCTGCCCCTGGGCTTCACGCTGGCCCGTACGGACTGGCTCGTCCCGGCCATGGGGCCTGCGGGCTTCTGGATCTCCTATATCGTGGCCCTGGGCTTCGGGGCCCTGTGTTACCTGATACGCGTGCACCATCTGCACGGTCTGGATGCCGAAGCCGTACGGCGGCGCATCCAGCGCTGACGCTCTGAAAGGCCCTGCGGCACCATGCCGCGGGGCCTTCTTTTTATGGGCTTTAGCCTGTTGAGCGCCTGACAGGCGCGAAACAAAAAACCACCCGCTATGCGGGTGGAGACAATA
>ENA-UEPJ01004549-UEPJ01004549.1-human-gut-metagenome-genome-assembly--contig:-NODE-4549-length-10702-cov-6.530824_pt1 | contig 10702 bp, 9 predicted proteins | sample MGYA00242890_ERZ507896 | MGnify/ENA primary metagenome ERZ507896 (study PRJEB26167, sample SAMN06115508) | human gut metagenome | host: Homo sapiens | place: China:Qinghai | collected 2015-08-20... | reverse complement strand
CCGGCGTTTACCAGCAGTCCACAGGACTGCTGATTGAATGGGTTCGAGCCCCTGCCGCACCAAAAAAGAGAGCCCTGACGGGCAACAGGACTCGAATACACTATGGTGTAAACGCCGTCCAGCCGGCGTTTACCAGCAGTCCACAGGACTGCTGATTGAATGGGTTCGAGCCCCTGCCGCACCAAAAAAGAGAGCCCTGACGGGCAACAGGACTCGAATACACTATGGTGTAAACGCCGTCCAGCCGGCGTTTACCAGCAGTCCACAGGACTGCTGATTGAATGGGTTCGAGCCCCTGCCGCACCAAAAAAGAGAGCCCTGGCGGGCTCTCTTTTTCGGTGCACCACGGCAATCCAAATCCGAACCGGAATTTTCATTTTTGATGGCTTCCTTCACATCGTCCAGGGTGATGGTTCTGGTGCCGTCCTTGTAGTTGAAGGTGAGAACCAGTTTGTCATCGTATAGGTAAATGGCGTTCACAAAGGCATCGATCAGCATTTTGCGATGTGACTGCTGGCGTACATCCAGCTTGCGGAATTTATGCAGCCAGAAGACAACGAACTCCGGGCTGATTCTGGGCTTGGCAATTTTCTCATTAGCAATCTTGATTTCCAAATCCTCCTTGGCGGCTTCCAATTCCTCCAACCGGCTCTTGGTGGACTTGATAAGGATGCCCTGCTGAATGGCGTTTAGGAGATTCTGAATTCCGGTTTCCGCTTCCCGGAGCTGCTGCTCATACAGGGGAAGGCTGGTGTTTTCGCGATCCTGCAAATCCATAACCATGGACACGATGGCTTCAATGGCTTTGTCGTCCATGACCACTTTCATCACTTCGTTGACCACCAGATCTTCCAGCCATTGCTTCCTGACGGGATTCTTCTTGCAGTTCGTCCGTTTCTTTTTCACGGACACACATTTGTAGTAGTGGTGAATGGTTCCGTTCCGGCTTTTGCCGCTCTCGCCGCAGATGTAAGCACCGCAGTAGCCGCAGAACAGTTTGGTAGTCAGCAGATAATCGTCCTCGGCTTTGTGACGGGCCGGGGCTTTCCTGTTTTGCGCCAGCTTTTCTTGAACCCGATCAAACAAATCTTCTGGGACGATGGCAGGGATTCCGTTGGGAACGATAATGTCCCGGTATTTGTACTCTCCAATATAACGACGGTTACTGAGCATGTGCTGAATGCTGTTGAAGTTCAGAGGTTTTCCTAATTTATTGCGGATGCCATTTTCATTTAGCCAGTCCCGCAGCTCTTTCATGGTCGCGCCCTTGTCGTATTTCTTGAACACGTCCAGAACAAAGGGAGCGGTCAGCGGGTCAATCTGAAAATGCTGTTCCTCATCAATCACATAACCGATAGGCAGCGTGCCGCCGTTAAACTTGCACTTCAGCGCATTTTCTTTTCTGCCACGGATGACCTTTTCCGACAGATCGGCGGAGTAGTATTCGGCATAACCTTCCAAAACGGATTCCAGAATGATGCCTTCCGCACCTTCCGAAATCACTTCCGTTGCGGACACCACTTTCACGCCGTTCCGCTTCAGCTGTGCTTTGTACCGTGCACTGTCATAACGATTTCTCGCAAATCTGTCCAGCTTCCAGACGATGACCATGTCAAACAGTTTCTTGCTGCTGTCCTTGATCATTTCCTGAAAATCCGGGCGGTTGTCCGTCTTGGCAGAGTAGGCGCGGTCGATGTAGTGGCGCAGAATTGTGATGCCGTTCTTCTCTGCGAAGGCAGTGCATTCCCGAATCTGACCATCAATGGATTCCTCCCTCTGACTGTCGGAAGAATAGCGGGCATAAATCACGGCTTTCATTCTGCATCCCCACTTTCCAGTGTCAACGCCTGCGTCAATTCACGCAGCCTGTTTTCCAGCAAAGTCTTGTCTGGCAGATGCAGGGTATAGTCCGCAACCATGGTGGGGGACATACTTCTGCTCAAGGCATATTCCACAACTGTATCATCCTTGCTGGTGCAAAGAATCAGTCCTACGCTGGGATTCTCATTGGGCTTTCTCACATCCCGGTCAAGGGCTTCCAAATAGAAGTTCAGTTGTCCCAGATGCTCCGGGCGGAATTTGTCCACCTTCAATTCGATTGCCACCAGACAGGACAGCGCACGATTGTAGAAAAGCAGATCAATGAAGAAGTCGGTGTTCCCCACCTGTATCCGATACTCCTCACCCACAAAGGTGAAGTCCTGACCAAATTCCAGAATGAAGTCCCGCAGATTTGCGACGATACTTTTACGAAGATCCTTCTCTTTGTATGGTTCTTTCACATCCAGAAACTCGAATACATAGGCATCCCGAAGGGCAACCAGTCCTCCGCTTCTGGTCAGCAGTTCTTTGTTCTTCGTATCGGACAGCATGGTTCTTTCAAAGAGCATACTGCTGATCTGCCGATCCAGTTCCCGCTTGGAGTAGTTGTTCGCCGCACAAAGCCGAAGGTAAAATTCCCTTGCTTCATCTGTCTTGCAGCCGGTCAGAATCAGCAGATTATTTGTCCACGAAATTTCTCTCACCAGTGGTGAGAGTTTTTCATTGCCACGGTAAGTTTCATAGAACTGCTTCATGCGCCAGATGTTCTGGGCCGAAAAGCCTTTGGAGGCTGGATAGCGATGGCGGAGAAACTCGGAAAACTCGGTGACAACGCTTTTGCCCCAGCCATCAGCCTCAACCTTCTGGCTGATGTAGGCACCGATTTCCCAATACATATTAATCAGCTCCGCATTTACTGCCCGCATAGCTCGGGTTCTGGCATTGTCGATGATCTCTAAGATTTCATCGAACTGATTACCCATGAATGACAAATCCTGATTCATTTCTGTCCCTCCTTCAGCATTTGCTTGAGGGTTTCTTTCAGCCGCTCATTGATGGGGGAGCCGGGATCAAAGCACATCTCGATGAATTTGTCCATCTCTGGATAGACCTTTTCGATTTTCATTTTCCCCTCATACAGCTTTCCTTGTGGTTTGTCCGTGCGACCAAAAATGTAATCCAGAGATACATCAAAGTAATCCGCATAGCGAACCATCACATCCGCCGGAACATGGGCTTCTCCGCTTTCAAAACGAGCAACCGCCGACTGCCGGGAACCCACAATGGCTGCAATCTTTGCCTGAGACAGCTTCGCACTTTGACGCAGCTCCCGGAGCCGCACACCGATGATATTCATAGCCGTCACCTCCTGACCTTTGTGTGACTATTATACCCTGTATCGCATATTAAGTCAATCTCAAATTAACATAACATCATTGCTTTCGTAGAGGGTTGCAAACGAAACATAAGCGCCGTCAGGTGCGCAGTTCACAAGGAACTTGTGATTCAAAGGGCTTGGGATGCTTCCCAACAAGCAGAAAACGCCCAAGTCTGCCGAAGCAGAAATGAGCGTTTTTCGCATATGGCGCGCTATAAGCATTGCTTGCCGGTAGTAAATCCTTTTGTTGAAACAGATCACGGTTGATGATATTATTTATCCAAAGGAACACCATATTCTCGCTATCTGGGAGATTACATAATGAACATACTGACGATTATTGGAAACGGTTTTGATCTTGGTCATGGCCTACCAACATCATTCGATGCGTTTATTCAATCTAATCCATCCGTCTATCCTAAAAAATACGCTACATTCAGAGGCGGCGATGGTACATGGACGAGGGTCGAATGGGACTATGGAAAGCAGCTATGCAAGATTCTCGCTGAAAGGAGTTGGCATGATGTTACCGAGGTAGTTGAACAGATTATTAGCGACTACGGTCTTAACGACTACGGTGAGGTGGATTATTTCGGTTTCTCGTCAGATGCGTTCGAGGACGAATACCAAGCGATTCATTTTCGAGTTGATTTGCTCTCTGACTTTGAAAAGGATTTTCAACAGTATCTGCTCGCAAATTGCGGTGATGCTGTGCTGGGTAAGATTGTAACATACAATAACATTCGACACATTCTAAACGCTTCTTCCCGGATCATCAGTTTCAACTATACCAGCACAATCGAAACTGCATATGGAGTGACCAATGTCGATCATATTCATGGTAGTGTAGATACTTCCATTGCCATCGGTTCCGGAGCCTTGGACGAAGCAAAAGAATCCTTGGTTGACGATGAATACCCTACAATTGATAAGTTCGGTAGAGATAAATACGGCCTTCAAGAACTTGCTGGTTATTATGACTACGATGATGAAGGCAATCGATACCCGAAGGTGTTCATTGAACGCTTTTTTAAAGAAGTAGCTGCTTCCGCAACGGAGCGTGAAGCCGAGGTATTCAACCTATTAGATGTCAAAAATAAGGATGCCTTAACTTCTCGCATCAGCACAATAGCCAGCCTTGGTGAAGAACACTATGATAGGGTATATATTATCGGGCATGCCCTTGGTGTTGCCGACTATTCCGTCTTTGATGCCATCAACAAAGATGCAGAAGTGATATGCTACTACTACTCTGAGGCCAAAAAGGCCGAGATGGAAAATACACTAAAAAAATTGGGTTTCCGGTATACAATGGTTCCAAACGCAGAGATCTTCCGGTGAGATTTCATGTGTTGATAGTAGTGGCAAGCAATGCATCTGTAATACAAATGCGAAAAGCCATCCATTCCGCTTTCACAGAGTGAATGGTTTTTCTGCTTGTTGAGGCGCTGCCCCAAGCCCCGATAAACGCAGTCTTTCAGACTGCGGCTGCGCGATTTTGCGAATCGCTTTTGTAAAAATGAGCCTGACTTCTGGGATTAAAGAAAGCAAGCCCAGTTTTCATAAGCTACCAGCAATCATGCGTATCTGCTCTGTTCGTGGCTGTATCACACCCGCAAGAAAGACTGCTGATAAGATCAGCCCGGAACTCAAACCTTTGCCCCGGCATTGGCTATCATTTGGGTGATACCGTCATTATTCAGGTAGACATATTGATATCCACCGTGTCCATACAAAAGCTGGAACTCAACCCGCCACATTCCGGCGGCTTCATCCCGGTAAACAACGATCTTGGTGTAATCTACATTACATTCCTTCACTGCCTGTGCAATGGCCTCCGGGGCGTTGGTTACAGGGCAAACTGCTGTATTCTGAAAATCAATATTCATGGGCGTCCGTTCCTTCTGATCCTTTTCCCAGGAGAAGTCCCGGTAGAAATTCACATCCTGATCGGCAATTTTCTTAGAAATGGATGCAGCATCGGTATCACAGATTTCGATTGTCATTGTATTGGTAACAGGTACAAAAGCATTTTCTGCATAGAATCGTTTTTCAACTCTGGTTGACACGATTTTCTTCAGATTCCCCCCATCATCAAACAGGAAGGAAACGGTTTCTGTTTGGTTATCAACGTCATAAGTCTTGCGCTGGAAGGTGATTTCCTCATCGCTGATGATGCCGATTCCATCCGGGAACTGGACGGAGTTCGGTTCATAGTATGCTGCCCACCAGGCCAGCCGTTCATCATCCAAAGCCGGCCAGACACTCCAACCCGCGACAGGCGTATTGCTGTCATATTCTGTTTCGTTATCCAGACGGTATTTGACGCCATCCTTTTTCATCATGCCGTCCACAACGTGGCCTTCTTCACGGGCAAACAATTCCAGATAATCCTCACCGGACTTCCAAAATTCCGAATAGGATGTGTTTTGACCATCATCCATCCGAATACCTTCCGGGATCTCACCATATTCCGTAAGCTGGCTCAGGTACACATGATAGCATTCCCGGTTCAGGACCGCGTCAATGGCATCGTTGCATTTCTGAATGGCTTCCGCATTTGTCATATTGGAGTAATCCGCAATGTTGAATTCTACACGAACCTCTGGCTGTCCCTCCACGACGGTTGTGGTGAGGCGATAGGTTCCGGGGTTGAGGCGGCCATAAACCAGGCCCCAGGAGTATCCCAGATCCAATTGACCGCCTGTGAGGTATTCCCGCTTTGACCATGTTGCGTCTTCTATTCTCTTTGGCAGTTCTTCCCAACCGGTTTCTGTCTTTTTCTCCAGATAGAAGGGGCCGTTGATAATTTCAATGGCATTTTCAGCATCATCCTGGTTTTGCTGCAGAAAAGCCTCGTTCTTAATGGTACACATAAGGGCAATGCCGGTAGGGCTGACACCGCTTATGGTCAGCTCAATATCCTCATAGTGAATATCTTCCCCTGTGAGCCTGGGCAGAGATGTAAAGGGGGATTCTGCCCACACATAATGGATTGCCATGGCACACCCGGCAAGGGCAAGCAGGGCGGCAATAACTGCCGCAATCAGAAGAATCCTCTTACGCGGAGAAGCTGCCTTTGGAATGTCACTGTGTGCATCCATGATATATTCGTCCTGAATCTGCCCAACCGCTTCCAATAATTGCATTGCGTTTTTCATCAGATTCCCTCCCGAATCAAATACTTTTCCAGCTTGCCACGAGTTCTGTGCAGCATGGAACTAACCTTGTTTTCGGAAAAACCAAATCGTTTTGCGATCTCCACCGTGGAATCCAGATACCAATACCGGCACACAAATACCCTGCGTTCCGTATCTGACAAACTGGCAACAAAATTTCTCACCTGGCGGACAAGTTCTTTCTGCGCATACCGTTCTTCCAGATTCTCTCCGCTTGCCACACATTCCTGAAGTTCTTCCAGAACAAGGGGCATCTCGCCGCCACCCCGCTTGAGCGCACCATTTTTTCGCCACATATCAATAGAAATGTGACGGACAATCTTCCCAAGGAAGGGGGCAAGAGGATTGGGCTTTCTAGGTGGAATAGAATTCCAGGCAGAAAGGTATGTATCATTGACACTTTCTTCAGAATCTTCCTGATTTGCCAAAATGTTATAGGCAATGCTGTAGCAGTAGCCGCCATATTTCGTATCCGTTTCTTGAATTGCCTGTTCAGACCGGGCAAAATACAGCTCAACAATGCTGCTGTCATCCATATCGATCTCTCCTTGTGCGTTTATTTGAGGGCCTTCACTTATATAAACGGAAACAAAACGGTTTTCTTGCATCGGATACAGAAAATAATATCACATACCCGGAATGGAAACAACCGGGCAGCAGATTTTGCCTGCTGCCCGGTCTGAATGATCCTCTATACTGATATACTGACAGGAAACACAACCACCTTCAAGTCACGCATTTAGACCCCCAAAAGTCGTTGTGGCGCAACGAGGTTTTCTCTCAATTTTGGGAGGGGTGGTATAGGTATATTCAGATGCCGAAAATCGGGGTCTAAATGCGGAGAAATCTCACCTGTCGACATCAAACAGGCGTTTTCCAAAGGGGGAATACAATATCCTCAGCTCCTCGGAACTGGGTCAAAAAGTGATTGTGGTCCAACAGCTTTTAGACTCAAAATGTCGACACCTGACTGCAAGTTCTGTCCGCCCTCAATCAAGATGTAGAAGAATAGAAGTCGGTTCTTCCAGTGGCTGATACGATTCCCTTGCCGCAAGAAAAACGCAAGGAAAACCTATTGTGGCACAAACACTTTTTCACCGCTATTGTTCTACATCGCAACCGCTTCCTATGCTATTGACACCCACTACCAATGTGATATAATACAGGAAAGCAAAATGCAGACGCCCACCAAGCCATAGGCTTGACAAGCGCCTGCATTTTCCGTTTCTTAAGAAGGGAGCCGTGCCGTCAGCAACAAATTATCCACCCGACTACAACTGCACCTTAATAATTTCATATCGAACCGGAGGGAACAACCAGCTTGGGCCGCAGGAAAAAGCTCATCAACAATTCAGACATTCCACAGCACGCAATCGAATCCATTGCAAGGTGCATCTCGCCGGATATCCTTGCCTATTACGAAAGCGAGGAAGGGCAGAAAGAATTTGCAAAGTGGAAAGAGGAATGTCTGAAGGAAAGGACGGCTGAGGACAATTAAAAGAAGTCAAAAGGGTCTTCCGGGAAAGATGCTTCCGGACGAGAGGTATTTGTTGTACATTTCGTGTATATGTGATTTTTCTTCCACTGTTATGGGAGAAGTATTCATGTTTTTTATACAATCAAAAACATTGATGAAAAACTTTTCAAATATACGTCCCTGAAAGCACATGGCCATACTATCTAGTATTGAACAAATTTTACTTTCATTTGATAAATCCATTTGACTAATTGCCTTTTCCGCGAATGAAGAATAGTCTGCTTGAGTATCCTTGTCCTCTTTTTGACAGTAAAAAACATGCATCAAATTGTAGTTATCAGTTTCGCTCAAGTCTGCCGCATTTATCAACTTTCTCTCAGTATCGGTGTATCTGTACTCATAAAAAGCATCATATATAGTTTGTGTGGCTATTTCAGAAGACAGATTCATGATCCAGCACCCAGATACCCTAATATCTATCCATTTTATATTATCCTCGCTGTTCAGATGTATCAGGGGCGGACAATCATTCAAAAATAGATTCATCAAAAAAGGCAAGTCTGCTCCTGTATCAAACAAGGAATACGCTGAAAGCTTACCCTCATAGAAAGAAATATGAACGACCATAATGCTATTAAACAAGGAGTTTAAAAATTCTAAACTCAGTTCTCTGTCTCCAAACATGCTTGCAGCAAACACAAACGCTTCCAGTAAAGAACTAAACATTCTAAGGTTATCAAAGCAAGGATTCATCATAGAACTTTCTATAACCGATTTCAAGTCAATCAAATATTGCTTAATTGCGTTCTGTTTGTCACTTCTTAGGATGATGTTTTCTATGATGTTATCTATCAACGACACCTTATTGTCTATCGATGCTGTTTTCTTATATTCAATACAATTAAGTTTACATCTAATCACATCATGAATAAACCGCTCCCCCATCACATCAGAATTGCATACAATAATGACTTTCATCTTATATACTTCTGACATCTCGTTTATTAAACCGATCGCTGCATTGTATCTCTCGTATTCCATCCGTTCAGTATACTTTTCAAATGCGCTCTCCACTTTTCGAAACGAGCTTTCTATCGAGCTAAATTCTCGTTCAATTTCTTTGAATTCGGAGATTGCATCTCTCCCTTTGCTTGCATTTGACAAAAGGAAAGGTGATTTCTTGTATATTGATTCCGGCAAGGAGGCTGCGGATTCTTTTGAAGTAATCCGTTCGAAGTCATCAAATATGAAAATACTTCCTTTTTTTGCGGTGGTATACCCATATTCTTTTCCTAGCAGCTTTGTAAGAATAGGACCTATAACCGGGATAAACTCAACTGTTTTTAATGCAGCTGTAATCAATGATGTGTCTTCGCGCTCCATTACTTTGGAAATTTCTTTTTCTAGTTCCTGCCTAGAAGACATTCCAAAGCAAGATATTCTATAAACCGGAGTAAATGAGCTTTGATAGTATTTTTCAAAGAATCTTTCTACATCAAATGATTTCCCAGTCCCCCACTTGCCGGTTAACATAAAAGTTTTGGGGGCGTTTTTATCTCTTAAATAACGGAGAACTGCTACCTCAAAACGACCGGATCCTCTTTTTTTACCATAATACCAAGAAATTATCAGTCTGGCTATGTAAGAAATGCAAGTCACTAGCAATGAAAAAGCAAAAAGAAATCTAAGACCACATTCTATCCTCAAATATATATTATTTACATAGTCAAGGCTTAAGTCCCAATAAAAAGACTTTATATATGCGAGTACCCATTTACATAAGCTGCGTAACGCAGTAATTCGGTACATTAGAATTCCAACAACACAAATAACTGAACAATGATTACTAAATGAAGCTATTTTTTTAAAATTCATCTTTCTTTTCTCCAAAATCACATTTGTTAGCCAGAAATAATTGCAAATCTTTTATTTTTCTAATTTTACCACAAATAACTTTATTTTCAAGATATGCATACAGCATAGAACATAAAACATGTATGTATACATATCAGAACAGAAAGCAAAAATGGGGTGTCATCCCATCAGGTGACACCCCATAATCAGTTCAGTTTTCGAACGGATGATACTCCGTCACATTTTTCAGATACGACTTCACATCCCTATTCAGCACCAGATTGATATAATCCACCGGAGCATTATACACCAGCCAGTCCAGCTCTGACCGTTCATACATATTGTCAGCAACCTCGTTTTCAACTGCGGTACAGTTTACGGCAATCATGCTGCCATCAGAGAATTTTGCCTCCACACAACCTGTGTTGATGTTGAATTCACAGGAAATCAGTTCTTTCATTTTGTTATCCTCCTAATTTGATTTTCTTTTTTCTTGGCCCTCGTGGTTTGGAATCCGGGCGAATCAGATAACCGTTTCGGAAGTATGTCTTCTCATATTCTTCAAAGAAAACAAATAATCCGAACCCATCTCCCACGGGGAAGAATTGGTTCGGATTATATTGGTTTGGTGCGAGTAGTGATACAGAACTTTTCAAAAACCATCGTAGTACAATTTGTTTTCGAGGTCATCGGATAGCAACTTGCTTGTATCGCACCCCGATGGGCAGCTGTATTGAAAAAACAGTTGCCTTTTATATACCACACAACCTAAAAATTATCAAGTACGCGCAGCGTTCACTTCTCCCATCACCGGGAGCAAATGGACGCTGCTTTTTTGTTTGCAACGAAAGGAGGCATCCGTGAAATGGCAGTTTTTCGGGTAGAAAAGAACAGCGGCTACACGGTTATGTCGAATCACCACCTGCGGAACCGGGCCTTGTCCCTGAAAGCCAAGGGCTTACTCTCCCAAATGCTCTCCCTGCCGGAAGATTG
>ENA-UEPJ01004538-UEPJ01004538.1-human-gut-metagenome-genome-assembly--contig:-NODE-4538-length-10723-cov-5.136201_pt1 | contig 10723 bp, 10 predicted proteins | sample MGYA00242890_ERZ507896 | MGnify/ENA primary metagenome ERZ507896 (study PRJEB26167, sample SAMN06115508) | human gut metagenome | host: Homo sapiens | place: China:Qinghai | collected 2015-08-20... | reverse complement strand
CCATCATCATCTTCATGCTTGCATCGCCCAAGGTTGGCATCACGATAGCCATATCGCCATCCACACTACGCATGATATTATCCATATCCACCGCCTGATTGATGCCCATCAGGAGGGTCTGCAGACTGCGGTTGCTCTGCATCATCGGCAGGAACTGTCCAGTTCAGACGGATGGCACCAGGAAGAGCCTCGGATGTAACAGCAGAAGCATCAATAGTCTTTGGAGCTCCTGTATAACCCTGATATTCGAAATCGGTGATATTGCTATCACAGGAAGCCAAGGCTACCATTCCAACTAATGCACTAAATATATATTTAATTGCTTTCATTGTTTTGTCTATTTGTTTGTTCTACTTGGGATTGCCCTGCTCCTTATACTTAAATGTCGCTATATATATAATCAAGGTGACATATATATAATAAGGTGAACATTAATAATTACTATTAGTATGAGGAAACATTTGCTCTTGCTGGCAGCCCTCCTTATGATAGGGCTGGGCGCTACAGCACAGAAAAAGAAGTCGCAGACTTCAGGCAACAGGCAGTTTCAAGTGTATGCTGTAGGTTTCTACAATCAGGAGAACCTCTTCGATACCTGTCATGATGCCGGTAAGAATGATTATGAGTATCTCCCTGCTAAGGGATGGAATGGTATGAAATATACCAATAAACTCAAGAATATGTCGCGTGCACTTGCCGACATGGGTACCGATGTGCTGCCTAACGTGGGCTGTGCCTTCATCGGTCTGTCTGAGGTTGAGAATGCCAACGTGCTGAAAGATCTCACCGCACAGCCGCCTCTCAAGGCAAGAAACATGCAGTTCTGCCATATCGAGGGTCCCGATAAGCGAGGCATCGATTGTGCGCTGCTCTATAATCCGGCACTCTTCACGGTGAAGAACACTCGATTGGTGCCTTACGTACAGGAACTCGCCAAGGATTCTGCCTACAAGACCCGTGGTTTCCTCACCGTTCGCGGTGAACTGGCGGGCGAGGATGTGGCGGTTATCGTATGCCACTGGCCAAGCCGTTTCTCCGGTTCGTTCTATCGCGAGAGCGGAGCACGCCAGACTAAGGTGGTAAAAGACAGTCTGCTCCGTCTGAACCCGGCGATGAAAGTGTTCGTGATGGGTGATATGAACGATGATCCTACCAACGCCAGCATGCACAAGGTGCTGAAGGCGAAGGCTGAAATCAGCGAGGTGGGTGCCGATGATATGTACAATCCATGGTACAACATCCTGGCTAAGGAAGGCAAGGGAACCCTGTTCTACAGCGGTTCATGGAATCTCTTCGACCAGATTGTCATCACGCCTAATCTCCTGAACAGGGATAGTAAGAACAAGGACTACAGTTCTCTGAAGTTCTGGAAGAACCACATCTTCCGCCGCGATTACCTCATCCAGCAGGAAGGTCAGTACAAGGGTGCTCCTTTGCGTACCAAGGCGGGTGGCAGATGGCTCAACGGCTACAGCGATCACCTGCCGGTAGTGATGTACCTGGTGAAGGAAAAGCTTTGATTTAGTTGATAGTTAAGAGTTTATAGTTAACAGTTGAATGGTTGAGAATCATCCTTTTGAGCCGTGGCTGCCGGGCAATGCCAAGTTGCTGATGCTCGGCACGTTTCCGCCTGCAGAGAAGCGGTGGTGCATGCCCTGGTATTATCCTAACTTCCAGAATGATATGTGGAGGATATTCGGGATTATCTACTTCCAGGATAAGTTCCATTTCGTGGATGTAGAGAAGAAGACCTACCGCCTCGATGTTATTAAGGAATTTCTCAGGGAGAAGGGCGTCGCCATCTATGATACCGCACAGCAGGTGATACGTACCAAGAATACGGCATCCGACAAGGACCTGCAGATCGTGCAGCCCGCCGATCTCGACGGCATGCTCCGCCAGCTGCCCCATTGCAGGGCGGTGCTCACAGCCGGCCAGCTTGCCACGAAGGTATTTTCAGAACACTTCGGCATCAAGGAAAAGCCTGAGATGGGAGGCTATGCAGAATTCCAGTTCGAGGGCCGCAGACTCCGTCTGTACCGCATGCCCTCCAGTTCCCGTGCCTATCCTATGGCAGTGGAGAAGAAGGCTGAATTTTACCGCAAGATGTTTGATGAAATCTTATAGAAAAGAAGAAAGAATATGAAAGATAAAGTGACCGTTATTGGCATTGCGGGAGGCACAGGCTCCGGCAAGACCACTGTGGTGAAGAAACTCGTAGAAGTGCTGCCGCCTCATTATGTGGCTGTGGTGCCCCTCGATTCATATTATAACGATACCTCGCAGATGACCGAGGAAGAACGTCATCAGATCAACTTCGACCACCCGTCGGCATTCGATTGGAAGCTTTTGCACCAGCAGCTCGCTGATCTGCGTGCTGGCAAGGCGATAGAGCAACCCACCTATAGTTATATCAAATGCAACCGTGAACCGGAAACGGTTCACGTTGACCCCAAACCGGTTGTGATCATCGAAGGTATCATGACGCTGGTGGACAAGAAGTTGAGAGACCTGATGGACCTGAAGGTGTTCGTGGATACCGATGCTGATGAGCGCCTGATACGCAACATTCAGCGTGATACCATCGACAGGGGTCGCACCGTATCGATGGTGGTAGACCGATACCTCAAGGTCCTGAAGCCGATGCACGAGCAGTTTATCGAACCCACCAAGCGCTATGCTGACATCATCATTCCTCAGGGTGGCGAAAACCTCAAGGGCATCGGTATCCTCTGCAAGTATGTAGAGGGACTGATAGAGAAATAAAAATATTTTTGCTCAAGCATTGCATTTCTTTAATGCAAAACAAAGTTTAATTAGGAAACAGGGCGGGCTTCTTCGTGAGAAGAGGTCCGCCCGCTTTGTTTTTATCCCGGTCGGGCTATTCAAGTAGTTCAGTTAGCGAATTCAGCCGTCTCAGTTAGCTGATTCAGCCGTCTCAATAAGCCTACGGATACGTCTGCGCTAGCCGACGCAGTAATATCCGTACCCCGACGCAGTAATATCTGTACCCCGACGCAGTAATATCTGTACCCCGACGCAGTAATATCTGTAACCCGACGCAGTAATATCCGTACCCCGACGCAGTAATATCTGTACCCCGATGCAGTAATATCCGTGAGTCAGCGCAGCACAACGTGTGGTCCGTTTTCGCCAGGTCCCATAACCATATTCTGCAAAGATCTTCTTGCTTTTTGCAAGAAGATAAGCTGAAAAACGTGATAGATGAAGGCTATTAGTGATGGATAGCGTGATGGATATTGTAAACATTTTATCCATCCATCACGCTTTCCTAAATAGATAATTCTCTTATTATCAAATGATTAACGTTTTGAGAAGAGGAAAAGTGAGGGATGTGAGGGATAAAACTTAAAAGATTATTCCTCTTCCTCCTTCTCAAAAGCCTCTACGAAAGGCTGGTGGAAACCCTGGAAGATGCGGAGATACTCGGCTCGCACCTCATCACTCTCCTCAAAAAGATTCAACTCGCCACGCTTGTGAGCCTTCAGCATACTGCTGTAACGGCGAATCTTACGCTTGTAGTTCCTAGCCATCAACGCATCTGCCTGAACAGGATTCTGACTGACATACGAAAAGGCACAAAGCTGCTTCATGAACATGTCGAACACCGGATTGTCATGACTCCAGTCGTCCTCACTCAGCCAGAACCACTGGAAATGATACTTCTGCTCCAGTGCCATCAGATGCTGCCCCAGCTCGTCAATCTCCATGCCCTTCTGCATCTGCTCCTCAGCAAAAGCTACCAGAGATGCCGCATCTACATTCAACTCAACCTCGTGAGACAGCGTGGTGCCCTCAATCTGAATGCGCCAACGGTGATTCCTGTTCTTGATGAGCGCAGAATTCGTGTTCATCAGCAACTCAGAAAGCTTGCCCTCGGTAGGAATCTGATCTACTACCGAAAGACGGTCGCGCTGGTTGCGAACCACCAGCTGATGGTCCTCATGGCGCAATACACACATGTAAACCAGCCTGTTGCTGTCGAGCTGAAGGGTGAAACGGTCGTTGTTGTCATCGCCCACAAATTCGTAGGTGTAGTCATCTACCTTATCCTGCGGAATGCTCAGCTCGCCATGCACCTTGTTGCCCTCGGCATCGTAGAGCGAGAAACCGATGTAAGGAATCTGAAGACGGAGGACAACCGGATTGCCCCCATCCTCTGGAATCAGGGTAACAGCCAGTCCGTCATCGCCGAAATCATCCTTGCGGCATACGAATCCGTCATCCGTCTTCTCAGCCTTCTCCACCTTCACCTCGCCGTGGCGCCACCAGAAATCGAAGGTGATGGTCTGGTCGTCCTCAGCGGCTACACGGATGAAATCCTCGATGTCCTGACCCAGGTAAATCACCTTGGCAGGCTCAATCTCCTCATCGTCATCGCCCAGCGCGCGCACCCACATCTCGCCCGGAACAGGATCATCTTCCCATTCGGCATCAGCAGGGGCTGCAGTAGATTTGAAAACGAGGAAAACCATTCTTTCTTCTTCCCTCGTGCCATCTTCGCGGCACGTGAAGCACTTCGCCTCCTTAGGGATGAAGAATGGGGTTAACAGGTACGGGTTTTTGCATAATGCGGTATACTCTACCTCGGTCCATGCCGGGAGAGCGTGTGTATTTGTCTTGTCTGTCATATTCTCTTGTTGCATATAATTCTTGAGTTGGTCCTATTTCTTTTCATCATCCGGCGTGTGTGGCAGGACGAGGGGGATGTTGATCCCAAAAAACAGTTGCAAAGGTAATGCAAAATCGAGACACTACAAAATATATCACCTATTTTTTTAATTATTTTACGATTCAATATTTGGTGCTTCCAAAAAATAGTTGTAGTTTTGCATCTGAAATAATGAATAGAAAGATGAAAGTCAAGACAATACTCATACTGGCGCTAGCCGCCACAACCCTCGCAGCATGTCACAGGGGAAAGAAACCACCACGTATGGACAATTCGAAACTCGCCATCAGCCTCTCGAAACCGGCAAAGGGCGACAGGGCTATTTACGGACTTGCCTGCCTGGGCTGCTCGGATACCGCGCTGGTGCTGCTGCCCAACGGCGGAGGAGACCCCGTAAGATACAACATCCTGGATGCCACACGCAACCATCAGGTGTTCGGAGATATAGAGGTGGGCGACTGGGTTTGCGTGATGCCATGCGAGGAGAAGGATGAGAAGAACCGCGCCGACATGGTGATAGACCTGGACCAGCTGAAGGCCACCTGGACCTATCCGGTAATGCCGAAGCTGCGCGATGTATCGCATCTGAGTAAGCGCCAGCAGACGAGAATCCTTGCCAACATGCCCGACAGCATTGTAGAAACCTATATGGTGCCGCGCCAGTATGGCTTCACCCTGAAGCGCATGAGCGAGGCTATGGCCGTGGGCAGGGTGATGATAAACAAAGATGTGGACGACGACAGCCCGGTAGAATATCCTGATGTGCCTCAGTATACGGAATGGCATGCCTATAACGGCAAACTGATTCTGGTGCAGGGCCACCGCGAGCTGGATGGCGTGGTGATCAACGGAAAGACGAAGCGCGATACCTTCACCTTTGTATATATGAAGGGCGACAGTCTGGCTCTCTCTGATCGTGAGGGCCGCATCCAGGGTTTCCACCGCTCGCTCGATGCGATGAAAGCCAACGCCAAGGCCCATGCCGCAGCCGAGAAGCTGAACAGCAAGATGAAGAAGGAAATATTGAAGTAAATTACATAATAAATATAAAAAAAGAGGCGAATAGGACGATTTCTCGATTTTTTTGTCTAATTTTGCACCTTGGAATTTAATTCATACATCGAATATAAAGAAAAAGAACAAGAATAATGAAGAAGAAAATTCAGTTCAGTCTCGTTTATCGAGACATGTGGCAGAGCTCTGGTAAGTTCCAGCCACGCAAGGATCAGTTGGCTAAAATTGCCCCAGTTATCATCGAAATGGGATGCTTTAGCCGTGTAGAGACTAACGGCGGTGCCTTCGAACAGGTTAACCTCCTGGCAGGTGAAAATCCTAACGATGCCGTACGCGCATTCTGCAAACCTTTCAACGAGGTGGGTATCAAGACTCACATGCTCGACCGCGGATTGAACGCTCTTCGTATGTATCCTGTGCCTGACGACGTGCGCGCCCTTATGTATAAGGTAAAGGCTAAGCAGGGTACCAACATCACACGTATCTTCGACGGACTGAACGATGTGCGCAACATCATTCCTTCTATCAAGTGGGCTAAGGAGGGTGGCATGACTCCACAGTGTGCACTCTGTATCACCAACTCTCCTGTTCATACTCTCGAATATTATATGAACATCGCCGACCAGCTCATCGCTGCCGGTGCAGAGGAAATCTGCTTGAAGGATATGGCTGGTATCGGCCAGCCAGCATTCCTCGGCAAACTCACCAAGATGATTAAGGACAAGTATCCTGAGATTATCATCCAGTATCACGGCCACTCAGGTCCTGGTCTCTCTATGGCTTCTATCCTCGAGGTCTGCAACAATGGTGCCGACATCATCGATACAGCCATCGAGCCATTGTCATGGGGTAAGGTTCACCCAGACGTAATCTCAGTTATCAGCATGCTGAAGAACGAGGGCTTCGAGGTGCCTGAAATCAACATGAGCGCTTATATGAAGGCTCGTGCTATGACTCAGGAGTTCATCGACGAGTGGCTCGGCTACTTCATCAACCCAGGTAACAAGATCATGTCTTCATTGTTGCTCGGTTGCGGTCTCCCTGGCGGTATGATGGGTTCTATGATGGCAGACCTCGGCGGTATGCGTCAGACCATCAACAACATCCGCAAGAAGAAGGGTGAGGAAGAGTTGTCTATGGACGACCTGCTCATCAAGCTCTTCGACGAGGTAGAGTATGTATGGCCACGCGTAGGTTATCCTCCATTGGTAACCCCATTCAGCCAGTATGTAAAGAACATCTCACTGATGAACCTCCTCACCATGGAGCAGGGCAAGGGTCGCTTCGTAATGATGGACGACTCTATGTGGGGTATGATTCTCGGTAAGAGCGGTAAGATTCCTGGAACTATCGACCCAGAACTCGTAGAGCTCGCCAAGAAGCAGGGCCGCGAGTTTACCGACGTAGATGCGCACACATTGCTCACCAACGCCCTCGACGACTTCAAGAAGGAGATGGACGAGAACGGTTGGGATTACGGTCAGGACGACGAGGAACTCTTCGAGCTCGCTATGCACCCAGAGCAGTATCGCAACTACAAGAGCGGACAGGCAAAGAAGAACTTCCTGGCCGACCTTCAGAAGGCAAAGGATGCCAAGCTCGGTACAACCCTTACTCCTGCACAGCTTGCAGAGTTCAAGCACGCCAAGGCAGATGCCATCGTGGCACCAGTAGCCGGCCAGCTCTTCTGGGAATTCCAGGGCGAGGGCGAGTGCCAGCCAGCTGTAGAGCCATACATCGGCAAGGAATATAAAGAAGGTGATGCCTTCTGCTATATCCAGGCTCCTTGGGGCGAGTTTGAAACCATCCCAGCTGCATTGGGCGGCAAGCTCGTAGAAATCAATGCCAAGCAGGGCAGCAAGGTGCGCAAGGGCGATGTTATCGCTTACATCGAGCGCGATGCGGAGTAAATATAATAGAAATGAATTATCAAGCTATTATTGATAAGTATTATCCTGAGGATAATGAGCTTCGGCATATCCTCATCACACATAGCCAATCTGTAGCGCGAAAAGCGTTACAGATTGTTTCGTATCATCCCGAATTGCAACTCGATGCCCAGTTTATCGAAGAAGCAGCTATGCTCCACGACCTCGGCATCTTCATGACCGATGCCCCAGGCATACAGTGTTTCGGCTCGCAGCCCTACATCTGCCATGGACGACTGGGAGCAGAAATCCTGCGCAAGGAAGGATATGAGCGACATGCCCGCGTATGTGAGCGCCATACCGGTGCAGGCATCACAGAGGCACAGATCATAGCACAGAACCTGCCCCTGCCACATCAGGATTTCCTGCCGGAAACCATGGAGGAGAAGGTGATTTGCTACGCTGATAAATTCTTCAGCAAAACTCACCTCGACCGGGAAAAAACAATTGAGAAAGCAGAAAAAAGTCTCATGAAGTTCGGAGAGGAAGGAGTAAAACGCTTCCAGCAATGGGAACGCATGTTTGAATAGAATTCTAATTTATTGAATGAGAAAACAATCGACGATAGCTATGCTGCTGCTCGCTGCCATCTCGTGTATGATGGTGGCTAACCCAGGTACGCCCGATTCGAAAAAGAAAAAGAAGAGAACGGAGAAGACGGAAACCGTGGACAGCGTGGGTGACAGTGTGTTCGTAGACTCGCTGGGCAACGAAATAAATCCCAAACTGAAACAGGCTGACGACACCACGCAGATGGACTCGCTGCAGAAAGCTATATGGAAACATAATAAAGTGGTGGATGACAGTATCCGCCTCGACAGTATCGCCAGAAAGAAACAGGGTGGAGTAGACGCACCGGTTAACTATCAGGCGGACGACTCTCTCGTATACGATGCCAAGAACAAGGTGGCATATCTCTACGGAAACTCCAACGTGAAGTATACCAACATGGACCTCAGTTCCGACCGCATCTCCATGGATATGGACAAGAGCAACGTGAAGGCGATGGGTACACCCGACAGTACGGCGGAGGGAGGCATCAAGGGCAAACCTGTCTTCAAGATGGGTAGCGATACCTATGATACCGACACCATCAAATTCAACTTCAAGAGCAAGAAGGCCCTTATTAATAATGTATATACAGAACAGCAAGACGGATTCCTGACCGGTATGAAGTCGAAACGCGACTCATCGGGAGTCATCTATCTGCAGCACGGAAGGTATACCACCTGCGATGATCCGCATCCCGACTTCTACATCTCGCTTTCCCGAGCCAAGGTAAGGCCGGGCAAGGATGTGGTATTCGGACCAGCCTATCTCGTGGTGTGCGATGTGCCTATGCCGCTTGCCATCCCTTACGGCTTCTTCCCGTTCACCAAGAGCTACAGCAGCGGTTTCATCATGCCAACCTACGGCGATGAAACGGCACGAGGATTCTATCTCAGAGATGGCGGATATTATTTCGCCATGAGTGATAAATGGGACCTGAAGCTGCTGGGCGAGATTTATACCAAGGGATCGTGGGGACTCTCGGCAGCCAGCAACTACCGAAAGAGATACAAATACTCGGGTTCCTTCTTCTTCAGTTACCAGGATACGAAGAACGGCGACAAGGGAATGCCAGACTTTACCGAGCAGGAGAGCTTCAAACTGCAATGGAGCCACCGCCAGGATAGCAAGGCAAACCCGTACAGTTCACTTTCGGCAAGTGTGAACTTCGCCACATCGAGCTACGAACGCAACAACCTCAATTCGCTCTACAATCCGCAGACGATGACGCAGAGTACGCGAACCTCATCTGTTAACTGGAGCACCTCGTTCTCAAGCATCGGTATGACGCTCAGTTCCACCGCCAACCTCTCGCAGAACATGCGCAATTCATCCATCGCCATGACGCTGCCCGACCTCAACATCAGCATCTCCCGCTTCTATCCGTTCAGAAGAAAGAAGATGGTGGGCGATGAGAAATGGTACGAGAAGATAGCCATGAGCTATACGGGACACATCTCTAACAGCATCAATACCAAAGAGGATAAGCTGATGCACAGTTCACTCATCAAGGACTGGAGAAACGGATGGCAGCACCAGATACCGGTGAGCGCTACATTCACGCTCTTCAAATATCTCAACGTGAACCCATCGTTCAATTTCACCGACCGTATGTATACCAACAAGGTGGAGAGATCATGGGATGAAGCCAGCCAAACGGAGAAATGTGATACCATCTACGGTTTCAACAACGTGTATAACTGGAACATGAGCGTAGGTCTCTCTACCAAACTCTATGGCTTCTACATACCAAGCCGCAAGCTCTTCGGAGATAAGATACAGGCTGTGCGCCACGTGTTTACGCCTACGGTGAGCTTCAGTTATGCCCCAGACTTCGGAGCTTCACGCTACGGCTACTGGGACACCTACCAGAAGACCGATGCCGACGGAAACGTATCGCTGGTGAGCTATTCTAAGTATGCCAACGCCCTCTACGGTGCGCCGGGCAAGGGTAAGAGCGGTAATATCTCGTTTACCCTGGGCAACAACATCGAGATGAAGGTGAAGAGCGACAAGGACTCTACCGGATACAAGAAAATCAGTATCATCGATGCGTTCGACATCAACATGAGTTACAATCTCTGGGTCATTGAGCAGGTCGGCAGGAATATCCTTCGTATTGGAATTTATTTCTGTGAGGAAACGGAGCCACAAGACCATCATGCGCTTATCGGCAATGGAATGAGGAGTGAACTTAGGGAGTTCAATGAAGGTGAAATGCAAGCCTTCGATGACCTTATTGCTGTCCTTATCGTGCACGATGCGGTAGTTGTGGATGAAATCCGGAGTATCATGCGCAAAGATATCATTTATCAGGTTGAGAGAATATACTGGTTGGAGTTCGCTGTATTTGCCTCCCTTTTTTGCCTGACTCACATAGAGCTTGGATGCATTGAACAGTACTCGCTGCTGGAATGCGTCAGACCATTCCATCTGCATTTCCACGCAGAACTTCCTGCCTCTGACGTCGGTGCAGAGTACATCCACTATGGTGTTCTTGCCCCCTTCTAGCTGGGGCACAAGTTCCGTTGGCAGATAC
>ENA-UEPJ01004537-UEPJ01004537.1-human-gut-metagenome-genome-assembly--contig:-NODE-4537-length-10723-cov-12.745726_pt1 | contig 10723 bp, 10 predicted proteins | sample MGYA00242890_ERZ507896 | MGnify/ENA primary metagenome ERZ507896 (study PRJEB26167, sample SAMN06115508) | human gut metagenome | host: Homo sapiens | place: China:Qinghai | collected 2015-08-20... | reverse complement strand
CTTTCAGGCCGCGCAGGATGGAGATGGTGTCTTCCACCGTGGGCTCATCCACCTGCACCGGCTGGAACCGGCGCTCCAGAGCGGGGTCTTTCTCGATATACTGGCGGTACTCGTCCAGCGTGGTGGCACCGATGCAGTGCAGCTCGCCCCGGGCCAGCATAGGCTTGAGCAGGTTGCCCGCGTCCATGGCGCCGTCTGTCTTGCCGGCACCCACGATGGTGTGCAGCTCATCGATGAAGAGGATGATCTTGCCCTCGCTCTTCTTCACCTCGTTCAGCACGCTCTTCAGGCGCTCCTCAAACTCGCCGCGGTACTTTGCACCGGCCACCAGAGCGCCCATGTCCAGACTGAACACGATGCGGTCCTTCAGGTTTTCGGGCACATCGCCGCGCACGATACGCTGTGCAAGACCCTCTGCAATGGCGGTCTTGCCAACGCCGGGCTCACCGATCAGGCAGGGGTTGTTCTTGGTCTTACGGGACAGGATGCGGATCACATTGCGGATCTCCTGATCGCGGCCAATGACGGGGTCCAGCTTCTGCTTGCGGGCAAGGTCTACCAGATCCTGACCGTATTTCTGCAGGGCGTTGTAGGTATCCTCCGGGTTGTCATTGGTGACGCGCTGGTTGCCACGCACTGCTGTGAGCTGCTGCAGGAACTTATCCTTGGTGATGCCAAAGGCACGGAACAGCTCTGCCGTGTTCTGATCCTGCTCATTCAGCAGGCCCAGAAACACATGCTCTACGCTGACATAGTCATCCTTCATGGCCTTTGCCTCGCGGGCAGCGGCGCTGAGCACCTTATCGGTGGCCTGCGAGATATAGACCTTGTCGGGGTCACGGCCGGAGCCGGACACCCGGGGCAGAGCCGAAAGCTTTTCGGCCACGGCGGCAGAAAAGCTGCCGGGGTCCACATTCATCTTTTGCAGCAGCTGCGGGATCAGGCCCTGCTCCTGCGAAGCCAGTGCGTGCAGCAGATGTTCGGGTTCCAGCTGGTTATGCTGATACTCCACAGCCAGCTGCTGCGCTGCCTGCAGAGCCTCCAGCGTTTTCTGCGTATATTGATTGGTATTCATAAAGTCAAGCCTCCATTCATACCGGAAGGTTTATTTTAGCGGACACGACAGCCATTTGCTAAAAGCCCGGCGCAGAGATGCTGCCAAACGGGAAGCAGCGGCTATTCTTCAGTTGTTTCACGATTTCAAGCACCTCCTGCCGAACTGGTTTTGCTTGTTTTAGCACTCTATCAGTTCGACTGCTAAAACTATACTCCTGTTTCCCCACTTTGTCAATAGGGTTCATAAAAAGTTTGCAAATCATAATTTTTTTAACAAAAAAAAAGCACCACACAGCTTTTCAGCCGTGCAGTGCATCCTTGCAATTTGTCGAATGATATGATACTCTATACTTGCTGCTTCTGTAAGCAGCAAGGCACTGCATACAACGGCAGGCGGTTCAGCCCTCGCTTCCGAAAGGAGGTGAGAGTCATGCCTATTACTTTTACATTCCATCTGCTTGGGCTTACGTTCACGCTTCGGATTTCTAAAGGTAAAAGATGAACCGCCACCCTGGCCGGTGACGGTTCGTTTTAGAACTATAACCCAAAAGGGCTGACCGCTTGTCGCAGTGCCTTTTCTATTTGTAGTATAGTTACTTTTTATAAATTTGTCAAGGTTTTACGTTCAGCCCTGCTTTTTCCAGCGGCGCATCACGCCCATGCCCAGCGCATAGGGGCCGGTGTGCACGGCAATGGTGCAGCCGATCTGCAGCAGGCCCACTTCACACTGTGCGCCGGGGTACTTTGCACGCAGAGCCGCGCGCGTCTGCATCCACAGGCGCTTGCCCTCGTCGGCATCGTAGCCGTAGCCTACGGTGATGCGGTAGTCGTCCGGGGTGCCGCCGTGGGCATCCAGATAGTTCATCAGCTGGTCCAGCGCTTTTTCAAAGCTCTTCTGACGTCCGCGGGCCACGCCGCCGGAGAAGATCTCGCCATCCTTGAACAGGATCATCGGCTTGATGCCCAGCATGTTGGCTGCACGGCCCGTCACCTTGCCGATGCGGCCGCCCTTGATGAGATAGTCCAGATTGCCTACCGTGAAGAAGATCTGGTTGGTGGCCTTCTCTGCTTCCAGCCATGTCACGGTCTCGTCCAGCGAGCAGCCTGCGTCCCGCATGGCCACGGCGTTTTCCACCATGGTGGACTCGGTAACGGTAGCTGCCGCGCTGTCAATGACCTCAATGCGGGCATCGGGGAAATCTTCCAGCACCAGATCCCGGGCATTGCGGGCGCTGCCCACACAGCCGCTCATCTTGCCGGTAAACACCAGACACAGCACAGCCCGGCCCGCCTCAGCATGGGCACGGAAGATCTGTTCAAAGTCCTCGATGGAGGCAAGGCTGGTCTTGGGGTAGGCCGAGGGGTTGTCCACCATGAACTGGTAGAAATCCCGCACGGCGATCTCGGTGCCCTCCTTACGGTAGTGCTCGCCGTCCAGCGAGACGTAGAAGGGCACGACCTCAATACCAAGCTGCCGGGCCGTATCCGGCGTCAGGTCGCATGCGCTGTCGGTAATGATATCAAACATCTGTGACGCTTCCTTTTCTGCAACATTCGGGGCTGCCGGGAACATCAGACGCGATGGATGTAAGCCTCACGCTCGGCACCCACCGAGATATAGGCGATCTTGCAGCCAACAGCCTTTTCCAGATATTCCACGTAGTTCTGTGCTTCCTTGGGCAGGTCTTCCCACTTGCGGGCCGCGGTGATATCGCAGTGCCAGCCGGGCAGGTACTCCACCACGGGCTGTGCGGTATCCAGAGCTTCGCCCATGGGGAAGCGGGTGGTGGTGCTGCCGTCGGCCAGCTTATAAGCGGTGACCATGGGGATCTTTTCCATGTAGTCCAGCACGTCCAGCAGGGTCAGGGCAACTTCATCGCAGCCCTGGCAGAACACGCCGTAGCGGCTTGCCACCAGATCGATGGGGCCCACGCGGCGGGGACGGCCGGTGGCTGCGCCGTACTCGTGGCCAGCCTCACGCAGGTCGTGCTTTTCCTCTTCGGTCATTGCCAGCTCGGCAGTGAAGGGGCCGTCGCCCACGCAGGAGGAGTAAGCCTTCATGACACCGATGGAGTTGTGCAGCTTGTGGCCCGGGATGCCTGCGCCGATGGGAGCGTAGGCACCGATGACGTTGGAAGAGGTGGTGTAGGGGTAAATGCCGAAATCGATGTCGCGCAGAGCGCCCAGCTGTGCCTCAAACAGCACCTTCTTGCCCTCGGCGTCGGCATCGGCCAGATACTGGCCCACATCGCAGATGTAGTCCTTGAAGATGGCGGCATACTTTTCGAGCCATGCCCACATCTCATCCACGCTGATGGGAGCGGCGTTGTAGCTGCCCTCCATCACCAGATTCTTGGAGTCCACCATGGTGACCAGGCGCTTCTTCACCGCGTCGTCCAGATGCAGCAGGTCGCCCATGCGCAGGGTCTTCTTCATGTACTTATCACCGTAAGCGTAGGCAATGCCGCGCTTGGTGGAGCCGAACTGTGCGCCGGTCTTGGACAGACGTGCCTCTTCCAAACCATCCTGCTCCACATGGTAGGGCATGGTGATGGTTGCACGGTCGGAGATCTTCAGGTTTGCCGGGCTGATCTCAACGCCCTGCTCCCGCAGCTTGTTGATCTCGCCGTCCAGATGATGCGGGTCGATGACCATGCCGTTGCCCATGACGCAGACGACGTTGGGGCGCAGGATGCCGGAGGGCAGCAGGTTCAGCACGAACTTGCCGCGCTCGTTTTTAACGGTATGGCCTGCGTTGTTGCCGCCCTGATACCGTGCAACGATGTCGTACTCCTGGCTGATCAGGTCGACCATGCGGCCCTTGCCCTCATCGCCCCAGTTGATACCCGTAATTGCAGTAAGCATAATAAATGACCTCTTTATCATTTTTTCAAAAGACAGCCTTTTCCGTGCACCTTGCCCGGGATACGCCACCTTGGGAAAGCGCACCGGCGCATCATGCACGCACCAATGCTAGTATAGTATAGCACAGTTTTCCGCGCAAAAAAAGAGGAAAGCGCAGCTTTGGGCTGCGTTTTCCTCCAAAAAAGTGCGCGTAAAATTGTGCGTTCAGCTGCGGGGCTTCTCAAGGTCGGCGCGGCGGATCACCTTGTGGATGGTGCCGTCCGGCTCCTGAATGGAGGTGTTGGCCAGCTGTGCGCGCAGGCTGGCCTTCATATCATCGATGTACTCGCGGCGCAGGGCCTGCTGCTCTGCCTTTTCGGCCTCGGTCAGGCCGGTGGTCTTGCTCTTTTTTGCCAGCTCGTTGATGCGGGCGATCTTTTCCTGTGTCATGGGGCCTCCTGTATTTTCAAGCGAAATATGTTATAATAAGAAAATAAACCCTCTCAGTCATTGCTATGCAATGCCAGCTCTCCCGAAGGGGCGAGCTTTTTAAGGAATTTTCTCAATCAGTATAGCAAAGGATGATAAAAATGGCAACTCAATTGAATTTTGCACAGCAGATGGATGCCGTGCTCAAGGAGCTGGGCGGCACCCGTCCGCGCCTGCTGCTGCACGCCTGCTGCGGGCCCTGTTCCAGCGCCGTGCTGGAACAGCTGTGCCAGTATTTTGAGATCACGGTGCTTTACTATAACCCCAACACCTGGCCTGCGGAAGAATACCACCGCCGCGGCGAGGAACTGAAGAAGTTCGTGGCGGCAGCCCATCCTCTGGGTGTGACCGTGGTGGAGGACCACTACGACCCGCAGGAGTTCTACTCCGCCGTCACCGGCCTTGAAAGCGAGCCGGAGCGGGGCAGTCGGTGCACGGTCTGCTACCGGCTGCGGATGCGCCGGGCGGCGCAGTACGCCAGTGAAAACGGCTTTGACTGGTTCACCACCACGCTGTCCATCAGCCCCCACAAGGACGCCAAGCGTATCAACGCCATCGGGCAGGAGCTGGAGGCAGAATTCGGGGTCAAGCATCTGCCCTCAGACTTCAAAAAGCACAACGGCTACCTGCGCAGCCTGCAGCTTTCGGAGGAATACGGCCTGTACCGGCAGGATTACTGCGGGTGCGAATTCAGCGCGAAAGTACGCGGCATTGAGAAATAACCCTCTCAGTCATTGCTGCGCAATGCCAGCTCCCCCGAGAGGGGAGCTTTTTCTACTTTCCAACGGTTATTTTCTTTACTGAAAAGAGAATACCAAACGGTTTTAGCGCATAAAGCTCCCCCCTTCGGGGGAGCTGGCGCGATAGCGCCTGAGAGGGTTTATTCTTCCGGCAATCTAGCTGCCAGCAGGGTGAAAACAATCAGCCCAACACAGGGCACGATGTTGGACGCCATACCGGCGGCAAGGCCCGCCTTTTCGGCCACGATACCGATGATCCACGGCATGAGGATGGCACCGCTGGACGCCGCCGGCAGCATGATGCCCATGCTGGTAACGCTGGTCATGCGGCCTGCGCTGGCGACCGCAGTGGGGTTCAGACCTGCCATCGAGAATGCAAATGCAAACAGCAGCACAATGGCCATGCCCTGCGTATCGGCCCGCACCAGCAGCACATAGAAGAAGGTGCACAGCACGCTCATGCCCACCATGGCCTTGCGCGGGTTCTTAAACGGGAACACGAACGCAATGAGCAGGCGTGCCACCAATGTGGCACCCCACATCACCGTGACGGTGTAGGCCGCCAGCGAACCGGCAATGATGCCACTGCCCTTAAAATAGGTCACCATCCAACCGGTAACGCTCTGCTCCGCCGCGTTCTGGCAGAACAGAAGGCCGGTCAGCAGCCAGAAGCGCGGCGCGTGCAGAAAGCTCCAGTCGATGACCTCTTTCGTCCGGGCTGTTTTCTGACTCCCGCCGCCCAGCGGAGTAAATCCATACACCAGCCAGAGCATCAGGCCCAGCACTGCCAGCAGGAACACTGCCAGTGCGGTGCTCACCCTTGCCGCCGCTGCAATGAGGAAGGGACACAGCAGTGCACCGCAGGCGTAGCAGCTGTGCATCAGGTTCATGCCCCGGGTGCGGCTGGCCGAGTTATCGCTGACCAGAATGGTGCAGGTGTTCATGACGCTGCCCTTGGCAATGCCCACCAGAAAAAACGCCAGCGCCAGCACCGCCACGGCACCCGTCAGGCCCATCAGGCTGTAGCCCACCGCGTAGCCGATGGTCAGCAGCAGCACGCTGCGTTTCATGCCCAGCGCACCGGGCAGCACGCCCACCAGAAACCCGGCGATCAGGTTGCCGATGCTCATGAGCGAGAGCAGGGTGCCGGTCATGCCGTAGGCAAAGCCGTGCTCTTCCTGCAAAAGGCTGACCACAACGCCAGCGCTGATGGCGCAGATGCCGCTGAAGAAGAAGGTAAGAAAGCCTGTATTCCGCAGGCGTGCAGACTGTTGTTCCATAATCGTCCTCTTTCTGTGAAAATATCCTCCTTCTATTTAACCATAATTCCGCATCATTGCAACCGGATTTTCTTACAAAAAGTTGCAAAAAGCCCGCCGGGGCATGGACGATTTAAAATGCCCTCCGCTTGCGCTCTGGGCATAATTCAAGGAAATATTCTTCTGGATTTCGGTAGAACGGAACGCCTGCGGGCGTTCCGTTCTACCATTTTCACGAGAAGAGTCGCAATGGTAAACTGCATTTGCAGCGCCGCTTCCTTCGGAAGCGCGGCGCTGCGGAGTGCGCTGCTATTTGCCTTTACAGCCTCTCCCGTGAAAAAGTGGTTCAGAGCGACGCGGAGGGCATTCCCAATCATTTTCTATGCAAAAAGCCCGCCGGGCATCGCTGCACGGCGGGCTTTGGTTTTTACAGTTTACTCTGCCTTGGTCTCGGGCTTTGCCTCAGCCTCGGCTTCCGGCTTTGCTGCGGGGGCAGCAGCGGGAGCGGCGGGCTTCACCACGGGCTTCGGGGGATTGGGGTCATCCTTCAGCGGGAAGAGGATGATGTGCTTGGGGCACTTCTGGGCACACATGCCGCAGCCCTTGCACTTGTCGTAGTCGATGCGGGCCACGCCGTCCACCACGTGGATAGCGTCAAACTTACAGGTGCGCTCGCACATACCGCAGGCAATGCAGGAGGTGGTGCAGGCCTTCATGGCCACAGGACCCTTGTCCTTGTTGGAGCACATGACCACCGGCTTACGCGGGCCGCCCACGTCGATCATAATGACCTGCTTGGGGCAGATGTTTGCGCAGGCACCGCAGCCGGTGCACTTGTCCTTGTCCACCTTGGCAACACCGTCCACAATGTGGATGGCATCGAACTTACACACCTTGGTGCAGTCGCCCAGACCAACGCAGGCAAAGGAGCAGGTCTTGGGGCCGCCGTACAGCGCAGCAGCGGCTGCGCAGGTCTGGATGCCCTTGTAATCGTAAGCAGGCTTGCAGTGCTCGGAATTGCCCTGACACTGGACAACAGCCTTCTTTTCCACGGCGCTGGCCGTGCCGCCCATGATCTTGGCAATGGCAGCGGCAGCCTTGGGGCCGCCGGGTGCGCACTTGTCGCAGGGCACGCCGTCCATGACCACAGCCTTTGCGTAGTCCGCACAGCCTGCGTAGCCGCAGCCGCCGCAGTTTGCACCGGCAAGGCAGTTGGTAACTTCTTCAATGCGGGGGTCTTCCTCCACCGCCATGAACTTGGCCGCTGCGACCAGAACGATCGCGCCGACTGCGCCCACGATGGTACACAGGATAACAGCAGATACAATATTCATAATCCTGTTCCTCCCTTACAGCGTGACATTGAACAGGTTTTCGACGATGCCGCCGAAGCCCATGAAGGACAGGCTGGTGATTGCTGCTGCGATCAGGGTGATGGGCAGGCCCTTGAAGGGTGCCGGGGGATCGCAGGCTTCCACGCGCTTGCGCACGCCGCTGAACATGACCATGGCCAGCATGAAGCCGCAGCCTGCGCCGATGGCACAGACCAGAGCCTCAATGTAAGCAACACCGAAGCCCATAGCAGCCACATCTGCGCCGTAGTCGCCCACGACCAGAATGGTGACAGCCAGAACACAGCAGTTGGTAGTGATCAGGGGCAGGTAAACGCCCAGAGAGTTATACAGTGCAACCACGTACTTCTTGAGGAAGATCTCGATGAACTGCACCAGAACAGCAATGACCAGAATGAACACGATGGTCTGCAGGTAGCTCAGACCAGCCGGGTCCAGAATGAAGATCTGGATGGGGAAGGTAACGGCCGTTGCCATGAACATGACGAAGATAACAGCGCCGGACATACCAACCGCAGAATCCAGCTTTTTGGAAACGCCCAGGAACGGGCAGATACCGTAGAACTTCACCAGCACGTAGTTGTTGACCAGGATCATGCTGAAGAAGATCGCAGCGAGTTTTACTAACATCTTATTCTGCCTCCTTCTTCAGGTTATCAAGGTCGCAGCAGCTCTTGCGCTCGATGCGGGCGTCCAGCTTGCCCTCCAGCCACACACAGCCGGCCATCAGGATGCCGTAGCAGAAGAATGCGCCGGGAGCCTGCGTCATGATGGAGACCTTGGCAACGCTTTCCGGGATCACCTGGAAGCCCAGCCATGTGCCGCTGCCCAGGATCTCACGGATGGTTGCCATCAGGGTAGCGGTGAGGGTGTAGCCGATGCCCATGCCCACGCCGTCCAGTGCGGAGTCCACGACATTGTTCTTGCAGGCGAACATCTCGGCACGGCCCAGAATGATACAGTTGACAACGATCAGGGGCAGGAACACGCCCAGAGCGTTGTACAGGCTTTCCATGTAAGCCTGCATGAACATCTGAACGATGGTCACGAAGCTTGCGATAATGACGATGTAGCAGGGCAGATGCACCTTGCCGGGGATCACCTTGCGCAGCAGGGAGATCATGATATTGGAGCACACCAGCACGAAGGTGAAGGCGGCACCCATGCCCAGAGCGCTGGAAACTGCAGTGGTAACTGCCAGAATGGAGCAGGTACCCAGAACCAGACGCAGAACGGGGTTTTCTTTGATAATGCCGTTGGTAAGGATGCTTACCTTGGACTTATTTTCTTGTGCCATTTCTTACCAACCTCCTTTACGCCAGCTCGTTGTAGCAGTTGACACAGTCATTGATGGCAGCAAACAGAGCGGTGGACGAAATGGTTGCGCCGCTGTAGGCATCGTAATCCTGATTCATCACAATGTTCTGGGTGCCATCCATGCCATCGAACTGCGCCAGGAAGTCGTCACTGCTCACGTTGGAGCCGATGCCCTTGGTCTGGGTAGAAGCGTCCACCCAGATGCCGGTCTCGGCACCATTGGCATCAAAGCCCATGATAACGGTCAGGATACCGCCGTCAAAGCCCTTTTCCTCGGCCTTGATCGCAGTGCTGCCGTCCGGAGCCTTGACCACGCCGGTGATGCCGGCGGTGGTGTAATCGGTCACTTCTTCCAGCTCGCTGGCGTCCGAAACGGAGGGCAGCACGCCGACATAAGCGGCCAGAGTGGTGCGCTTGGTGTTCTCGGCAATGACCGGGGCGGTCATGCCGTTCACCAGTGCCAGCAGCAGGCTGGCGATCAGGGAGATAACACTCAGCACAACAATGGGCTTGATGGTGCTCTCCCAGTTGGAAGACTTACTCATTTGCCAGCACCCTCCTTTGCTTTCTTTGCAGGCTTGATGTAGCCATACGGGGTCTGACGGGTCAGATCGTTGATGTAGGGAACCCACAGGTTCATGAACAGCAGTGCGAAGGACACGCCCTCGGTGTAGCTGCCCCAGTAACGGATGGCAAAGGTGACGATGCCCAGTGCCACGCCGTACACCAGCTTGCCCTTCAGGGTGAAGGGGCTGGTAACGTAGTCGGTAGCCATGAACACGGCACCGAACAGCAGGCCGCCGCTCAGCACGGCAACCAAAGCCTCGTGCACGCTGTGGGTAGCAATGAGGTAGAACACGAACATGCTGCCGACGTAAGAAGCCGGGATGGCGATGCTGATGGTCTTGGTGGCCACCAGATAGACAAGGCCCAGCACGATGGCCAGTGCGCAGGTCTCGCCCAGCACACCGCCGTGGATGCCCATGAACAGATCCAGCAGGCTCAGCTTGGACTTATCGGCCACAGCCAGCGGGGTAGCGCTGGACAGCTGGTCCACCGCTGCATCCGGGAACACCCACTTGTTCATGGAACCGGCAAAGCTGATGAACAGCACGATACGGCCCACCAGAGCGGGGTTGGCAAAGTTCATGCCGATGCCGCCGAACAGTTGCTTGACGATGACGATGGCCACCAGATCACCGATGATGAGCTGGCCGATGGGCATGCCCACGGGCACGTTCATGGCCAGAATGATGCCGGTGACGACGGCGGACAGGTCGCTGATGGGGTTTGTACGCTTCAGCAGCTTGCAGTACAGCCACTCAAAGGCCACGCAGGCCACCACGGACACGGCTGTTACCAGCAGTGCACGCACGCCAAAAATGATGGCAGAGGCCACCACGCAGGGGCACAGGGCGACGATCACGTTGGCCATCAGGCTCTGGGTGGTCTCTTCGCTGCGCACATGCGGGGAAGCCGAAACAATAAGCTTCGTATCCATTACTTATTGCCTCCTTTTTTGATTTCACCAAGGTAGAACGCCTTTGCCAGACTCATCATCTGGGTAACAGGGCGCTTTGCCGGGCAGACGAACGAGCAGCTGCCGCAGTTGAAGCAGTAGTCTGCATGCAGCTTGCCCAGCTCCTGCACATCGCGTGCAGCGTAA
>ENA-UEPJ01004529-UEPJ01004529.1-human-gut-metagenome-genome-assembly--contig:-NODE-4529-length-10745-cov-4.851987_pt1 | contig 10745 bp, 7 predicted proteins | sample MGYA00242890_ERZ507896 | MGnify/ENA primary metagenome ERZ507896 (study PRJEB26167, sample SAMN06115508) | human gut metagenome | host: Homo sapiens | place: China:Qinghai | collected 2015-08-20... | reverse complement strand
CTTACCTTCTTGGAATAGTACCACAACCCGGTAATAATACCGATTGCAGCCCCGTGGCTGGCCAACCCTTGGTATCCGGTAAAACGGAATTCCGGTTGAAACCGAACCGGTAGAATAATTTCAAACGGATGAGCACTATAATACGCCCAGTCATAAAAAAAACAATGTCCCAACCGGGCCCCGATTACCGTGGCAACTGCCACGTATATCCACAACTTGTCCAACCATTGCTGGCTTAACCCTTCCGACTTGAACATCTTCTCCTCGACCTTATACCCGCACACGAAAGCCAAAGCGAATAACAACCCGTAATAACGAATCGAGAAACCACCTAAACTAATTAATTCGGGACTAACATCCCAATTGATAAATAATGAAACCAATGTCATAATTTTAAATTTTAAATTGTAGATTTTAAATTATCATGCAATAATCCAAAACCTACAATTATTAATTACTTTAGATTTTGAAGTCAAATTTTATCTTGTAAAACCCAATCTAAAATTTAAAATCTAAAATCTAAAATTATTCTATTCTTCCCCCTTCCCGTGGCAATTCTTGTATTTCTTACCACTTCCGCAAGGACACGGATCATTACGTCCAACCTTGGGACCCACTTTCACGGGTTCGGTTTTACGGGGAGCCTGATTGGTCTGAGCGGCAGGAGCATCACTACGTCCCGTACGCATCTTACTTAAATCGGTTCGTTTCTCTTCTGCCTGTTTCACTTCTTCAGGAGCCTCAAAAGGAATTTGTCCCTTCATCAAAGTAGACACGACATTTTTATTAATCTTGTCCACCATACTCTTGAATAAGTTGAACGACTCGAACTTATAGATCAACAGCGGGTCTTTCTGCTCGTAAGTCGCATTCTGCACGGATTGTTTCAAATCATCCATTTCACGCAAATGCTCTTTCCAAGCATCATCAATATGAGCCAACATGATCGACTTCTCATAAGCCCGGATTAATTCCTCACCTTCAGATTTGTAAGTCTTCTCAAGATTCGCCACAACATTATAAGCCCGTTTCCCATCGGTAAACGGCACCACGATATTCTTGAACATTTCCCCTCTCTGCTCGAAAACATTCTTGATCACCGGGAACGCCTGTTTAGCGATAGCCTCCGTCTTACGACTGAATGTATCCCGAACCTCCTTGTACAATCTCTCTGTCAAGTTGTTAGCAGAAGTCTTTTGGAAATCCTCTTCTTTTATATCAAAATCAACGGCAAAATATTTCAACACATCCATACGGAAACCTTCCAAATCATTAGCCTCCTTATGTTCTTCCACCAATGCCTCGCATACATCATACATATTGTTGGCAATATCGACGCCGATTCTCTCTCCCAACAACGCATGACGTCTTTTCTTGTAGATCACCTCACGTTGAGAGTTCATCACGTCGTCATATTCCAACAAACGCTTACGAATACCGAAGTTGTTTTCCTCCACCTTACGTTGCGCACGTTCGATAGATTTGGTAATCATGGAATGTTGGATCACGTCACCTTCTTCATGTCCCAAACGATCCATCACCCGAATGATTCTCTCGGAACTGAACAAACGCATCAAATCATCTTCCAATGACACGAAGAACTGGGAAGAACCCGGGTCTCCCTGACGTCCAGCACGACCTCTCAACTGACGGTCAACACGACGAGAATCATGACGTTCCGTACCGATAATGGCCAAACCTCCCGCAGCACGTACCTCTGGACTTAACTTGATATCGGTACCACGCCCGGCCATGTTGGTAGCAATCGTAACCACTTGCGATTTACCGGCCTCTGCAACAATATCAGCCTCCCGTTGATGCAACTTCGCATTCAACACATTATGCTTGATCCCCCGCAATTTCAACATACGACTCAACAACTCAGAAACCTCGACGGAAGTCGTACCTACCAACACCGGGCGACCTTCTCCAACCAATCGGGTAATCTCCTCGATCACCGCATTATACTTCTCACGTTTTGTCTTGTACACGTAATCATTAGCATCCTTTCGGATTACCGGCTTGTTTGTCGGGATAACCACAACGTCTAACTTGTAAATATCCCAGAACTCTCCCGCTTCCGTTTCTGCCGTACCGGTCATACCGGCTAGCTTATGGTACATACGGAAATAATTTTGTAAGGTAATCGTGGCAAATGTCTGCGTGGCAGCCTCAACTTTCACGTTTTCCTTCGCCTCGATAGCTTGGTGCAAACCGTCTGAATAACGACGTCCTTCCATGATACGTCCCGTCTGCTCGTCCACAATCTTCACCTTGTTATCGATAACCACGTATTCAACATCCAATTCGAACAACGTATATGCCTTCAACAACTGGTTCACCGTATGTACACGCTCAGATTTGGCGGCATAATTTTGCACCATCTGATCCTTTTTCTCTAATTTTTCCTCTTCTGTCAGGTTCATCTTATCGATCTCTGCCAATTCAGAACCCACATCCGGCAATATAAAGAAATTCGGATCTTCTCCCGCGGCCGTAATCGTATCATGTCCCTTATCCGTCAAATCGATAGAGTTCTGTTTCTCATCGATCACGAAGTAAAGTTCATCCGTAATCTCCGGCATACGACGGTTATTCTCCTGCATATAAATATTTTCGGTTTTCACCAAGGTTGCCTTGTTTCCTTGTTCACTCAAGAACTTGATCAATGGCTTATATTTAGGTAATCCTTTATATGCTCTCAACAACAATATAGCTCCCTGTTCCTCTTGTTTCCGATCACCGCTAGCCAACAAAGTTTTAGCCTCGGTGAAAATCCGGGCAACTAACTCGCGCTGCATACGCACCAACTTCTCCACACGGGGTTTGTATTCGTCAAACATTTGAATATCTCCCTTCGGAACCGGACCGGAAATAATCAACGGTGTACGGGCATCGTCGATCAACACGGAGTCGACCTCATCGACAATCGCGTAATGATGCTTGCGTTGTACCAAATCTTCCGGGTGAATCGCCATGTTATCCCTCAAATAGTCGAAACCGAATTCATTATTCGTTCCGAAAGTAATATCTGCTTGATAAGCCTTCCGTCTCTCCGGGGAATTCGGCTCCGTCTTGTCAATACAATCAACAGACAACCCGTGGAACATGTAAAGAGGTCCCATCCACTCGGAGTCACGTTTTGCCAAGTAATCATTGACCGTAACCACGTGTACCCCCCGACCTGTCAAGGCATTCAAGAATACAGGCAAGGTAGCCACCAACGTTTTACCTTCACCGGTAGCCATCTCGGCAATCTTACCTTGGTGTAACACGGAACCACCTATCAACTGCACATCATAGTGAACCATGTCCCAGGTAACCTCGTTTCCTCCGGCTACCCAAGAATTGAAATAAACGGCATCCTCACCGTCAATCTCCACGAAATCTTTCGTTACAGCCAAATCACGATCAAAATCGTTAGCTTTCACGACAATCTCGTTGTTCTCCTTGAAACGTCTCGCCGTATCTTTCATCACGGCAAAAGCTAAAGGTAATATCTCGTTTAAAACATCTTCTAGCTTCGTGTTAATCTGTTCTTCCAGCTTATCAATCCGGTTATAAATCTCTTCTCTTTCCTCGATCGAAGGTTTATCATTCTCTACTTTTGCTTTCAAAGAGGCAATTTCATCCTCTTCTACCTTCACGTGGGCATGAATCTTTGCTTTCAGATCAGCCGAAATTTTTCTCAACTCATCATGACTTACCCCCTTGATCTTTTCCCACTCTGCATTTACTTTGGATGCTATCGGCAATAATTCTTTCAAATCACGGTCAGCCTTGTTACCAAAAAGACTTTTTAATATATCGTTAAATCCCATAGTTTATAATTGAAAATTGAAAATTGAAAATTGAAAATGACCAAGCACAAATTTCCTTTAGTCATTCAATCGTAAATCTAAAATCATAAATCCGAAATCATTCCATTTCCCCGGGAGCCCGGATGGGATTTGCTGCAATTTCCGGTACTTTCCAACCCGGTAAAACCACAGACGAATAAGTAGTATAAACTTTTACAGCATCCACGGTTTCCGCATGATTCTGTTTATAGAAATCACCATAATCGAAATCCTCCGTGGACCTTTTCTCGGTAGAAACCGTAATCACCTTTTCGGTAGAAGAAACTAACAAACGATAGCAATCTGTCCTAACGGATACATTCCCCCCACGCACATTTATCGGCAGGGTTGCCACGCATCCGGCGACAACATACAAGGCTGCTATCAAATATTTGTTCATTTCCATACCGCCAAAGATAATGCTTTTCTCCTAACTTTTCAGTTTTTAGTTTTTATCTTTTAATTTTTAGCTCTTAGCTTTTAGTTTTTAGCTTTTATCTTCTATAGCTTTTCTCCGAAAGCCAAATCTCCGGCATCACCAATTCCCGGATCGATATAGCAACTTTCTGTCAGATGCTCATCCAATGCCCCCGTCCAAACCGTTACAGGTTCATCTTTCAAAGCCTCCGTAAGCCTTTCAATACCTTGACGGCTGGAAACAATAGCTGCAATATGCGTGTGCGCAGGTCTTCCTCCCTGTTTCAACAACTCATGATAAGCCACCACGATAGAGGCACCCGTGGCCAACATCGGATCCACCAGTAATAACTGTTTCCCCTCCAAACTTGGTGTATAAATCGAGTCGAAACGAATTTCAAAATCGATATGATTTTCCTTGTATTTTCTTCTTGCCGAAATAAAAGCACTCCCGGAACGATCAAAATAGTTTAAAAAGCCTTGATGAAAAGGTAATCCCGCTCGCAACACAGATGCCACCACAACCTCCTCGTCTGCCAATCTGACATCAGCCACGTTTATCGGGGTCTGTACTTGTCGCGTTGAATAACGAAACGTCTTGCTGATCTCGTAAGCCATCACCTCTCCCACTCGCTCCAGATTCCGGCGAAAACGTAACGGATCTTTCTGAATTTCTTTATCTCTAAGTTCTGCTAAAAAACGATTATAAACCGAATCCTCCTTATTAATAATATGTACCATTTAATCTATTCTTTTCTTAAACCTTTCCTATCACACGCACTTATCCCAATCTTAAATCTAAAATTTAAAATCTAAAATTAGTAAATCTCTTTTTATTCTATTTCCTCATACTCCGCATCCTCAATCTCTCCGCCTCCCATCTTCTGTTGTTGTTCCGCCTCCTGCGTCTCCTTACGCAACTGATTAACTTTATAATGATTAATCAAATCCGTTATTCCATAAAATATTGTAACAGCACCGAAAAACTGAATAATACTAGTCTTTGCCTCAAAAGGATTTGCAAAAACAATTAATCCGGCCAACAAAATGATAACCGGGTACACGTAACTCAAAGAAGCAATATGCCCGAATTTTCTAGCAGAAGTTAACATCACCAACTGACCGATACCTGCAACGATCAAAATAAACCCTAACAGGTACATCAACATATTGGTAAAGAAATCAGCCATAGACCACAACAGAATACCCAAAACAATACTCCCGATCCCGTTAAAAGAGGTCAATCCCCTTGCAGAACGTTCATCCTGATCCCGCATGGATACCAGAAAAGAAATAATCCCGGTAACACAAAATACGGCACCGATAATCTTTACCGTGTAATTCAACACTTCTGTCGGCCACAGCACGAGTACAAGACCTAAAACAATCGCTACGATCGATTTTACGACAGTCCTTTTGTAATTTCCGGAAGTATAAATAATCTGCATAACTTCTATTTTTTAATTTATACGAAATTCGTCAACGAAAGTAGTGATTATTTTTGAAAAAATTAAGCCGGACGACTTGTCCGGCTTAATTTTTTATTTAATCAGTTCAACACTTCGCTTCACAAACCTATTCAAAGCCTCTCCTTTCAGTAGCCCATTCGCTAACAATGCTAAGTCAATCAGCTGACCAACAACCTTGTTACCTTTTCCGTACTCCTCCAGCAACGAGTTCTTCTGCTTGTTCAGATCGGCAATCGTCTTACTGTACTCACTCTTCCGATCTTTATCCACCTGAGGAATTTCCTCGTCTCTCTTACCCTTATTTAACTCGTCCAGCTCTGCCTGTTTCTTTTCAGTCTCCTTGATCTCGAAATTAATCGGCTCCAATCGGGCACCCATCTCTTTTTTCTCGTTCTCCAAGATCGTATTCACCAACTTATGATCCGTGTTCACCACCAAAGTATACTGATCGCCCATTGCCCCGTAGAATCCCATGCCCGGATTCATGGCCGCCATCTCTTTCATACGACGCATGAACTCAGAACGCGTCACGATCACCGGATCACCATTCTCTCCCATTGCCTCGAAGTTAACCATAAACATTCCTTCCTCCTTCGGTAACTGGGAAGTAAATACGGCACGCAATTCCTCTTGTTCCTCGTGACTCAAGGCAACCTCTTTCGTCTCTTCCTTCGGGATCAACTTATCGATAACATCCGAATCCACCCGAACAAACCGATGATCGGAATTCTTTTGTTCCAAATGGTTGATAAAGTGTGTATCCAACTGTCCATCCATCAACAGCACATCATATCCCTTGCCCTTGGCCGTCTCGATATACGTGTACTGTTCTTTCACATCCGTGGCATACAGGAACACCACCTTATTATCTTTATCCGTTTGATTGGCTTTAATCAAGTTCTCGTACTCTTCATACGTGAAATATTTTCCTTCCGTATTCTTGAACAAGAAGATGCTCTTGGCTCTCTCGGCAAATTTTTCATCCGTCAACATACCATACTGGATGAAAATCTTCAAATCATCCCATTTCTTCTCGTAATCTTCCCGTTTATTCGTGAAAATATCACTCAAACTGTCAGCCACTTTCTTTGTGATATGGCTTGAAATCTTCTTCACGTTACGATCGCTCTGTAAATAAGAACGGGACACGTTCAGCGGAATATCCGGAGAATCGATCACACCATGCAACAACGTCAAGTATTCCGGCACAATTCCTTCCACGGAATCCGTCACGTACACCTGATTGCTATATAATTGAATCTTGTTCTTCTGAATCTCGAACTTGTTATCGATCTTCGGGAAATACAATATACCCGTCAAGTTAAAAGGATAATCCACGTTCAAATGAATATGGAACAACGGATCCTGAGCCATTGGGTACAACTCACGATAGAATTTCTCGTAATCCTCCTCCGTTAGATCGGTCGGTTTACGAGTCCACGCCGGATTCGTATCATTGATCACGTTATCTTCCGTCGTATCCTTGTATTCCCCATCCTTCCACTCTTTCTTCTTTCCGGAAATAATCTCTATCGGCAAAAACTTGCAATATTTGGTCAGCAACTCGTTCACCTTAGAATCTTCCAAGAAATCTTTCTCTTCCTCGCTGATATACATGATAATATCCGTACCTCTATCGGCCTTTTCTGTCTCCTCCAAAGTGTATTCCGGATTTCCCTCACATGACCATTTTACGGCCTTCGCCCCCTCTTTATAAGATTTAGTCACGATCTCCACCCGATCACTCACCATGAACGAAGAATAGAAACCTAACCCGAAATGCCCGATAATGGCAGCGGCATTATCCTTGTATTTGTTCATGAACTCCTCTGCACCGGAAAAAGCAATCTGGTTGATATACTTCTCTACTTCCTCCTGTGTCATACCGATACCGTTATCCGATACCGTCAGCGTCCCTGCCGCTTTGTCAGCCTTCACCCTTACCTTCAACTCACCAAGTTCACCTTTAAACTCCCCGTTCGAAGCCAACACTTTCATTTTCTGAGAAGCATCCACCGCATTCGAAACAATCTCTCTCAAAAAGATCTCGTGATCCGAGTATAAAAATTTCTTGATAATTGGAAACAAATTCCCTGTTGAAACTCCAATCTTTCCTGTTGACATAACTCTATATTTTAATTTAATTGTACTTCAAATTTTACGACAACTAAATGACAATAGTTATGCCAAAAAATGTTCTCTGCCGATTTGACAGTTTCATTTTTGACTAATCCCCCGGTAATACCACCGTATTACTACCTCACACCCCTTACCGACCACTCGCAACACGCTTATCCCACCGTTTCCCCACGATGCTAGAAGTGCCACACACTTGGGTTGCAAGCAAGGAGAGATATTATTACCCTAGGATTACCTTGGGAATACGGTAGGATTTTGAATGAAATTCACTACCTTTGCACCTCGGAAATAAAATTTGAGAATGGAGATACGGAATTTTTACATAGAAACTTATGGTTGCCAGATGAACGTGGCGGATAGCGAAGTGGTGGCAGCCATACTAGAAGATAAAGGATACAAACGAACCGAAGACAAAAACGAGGCGGATTTAATTCTGGTCAACACTTGTTCTGTCCGTGAAAACGCCGAACAACGGGTACGCGGGCGAGTACAAGGCTTCACCGAGGTGAAAAAGAAAAAACCGCACGTGTTGGTTGCCATCATGGGATGTATGGCGGAACGATTGGGCGACGCTCTCTTCGAACAGGAAAAAAACGTAAATATCGTCGTGGGACCGGATGCCTACATGGACCTTCCCTTGTTAATAGAAAAAGCGGCAAAAGGAGAAAAAGCCATCAATATCGAATTATCGACAACCGAAACCTATAAAGACATTTGCCCTTCCCGCATAGACGAAACGGCCATCTCCGGATTCGTGTCTATCATGCGGGGATGCAACAACTTCTGTACCTACTGCATCGTGCCCTACACGCGGGGACGCGAACGCAGCCGCAGCCCGAAAAGCATCATCAACGAAGTACTCGACCTCCATTCAAAAGGATATAAAGAAGTTACCCTACTCGGGCAAAACGTGAACTCGTACTTGTGGCGGGGAGATAACACGGAAATGAATTTCCCGGCGTTGCTTGCCATGGTTGCAAAAACGGTACCGGACATGCGTATCCGTTTCGCCACGTCACACCCGAAAGACATGAATGACGACATACTTCGGGCAATCGCCACTTATCCCAATATCTGTAAACACATCCACCTGCCTTTCCAATCCGGCAGTAACTCCGTGTTGAAAGACATGAACCGGAAATACACCCGTGAATGGTATCTGGACCGTATCCGTGCCATCCGTGAGATTGTCCCGGATTGTGGAATATCTACCGACGTGTTCGTGGGCTTCCACAACGAGAGCGAGGAAGATTACCGGCAAACTCTCGATTTGATGAAAGAAGTGATGTTCGATTCCGCTTTCATGTTCAAGTACTCCGAACGCCCCGGCACCATGGCATCCCGTAACTTACCGGATAACGTGGACGAGGAAGTCAAGGGCAGACGCCTGCAAGAACTGATTGACATGCAAGTAGAAATATCTCATCAAAGTAACTTGAAAGACGTGGGTAAAGTCTTCGAAGTTATGGTCGAAGGTGTTTCCAAAAAGAAATCGGACGAACTTTTCGGGCGTAGCAGCCAAAATAAAGTGATCGTGTTCCCGGATAATGGCGCTAAAGTCGGCGACCTCGTTCAAGTTCGAGTAACCGAATGCACGGCAGCCACCTTACTCGGCAAAACAATTGAAAATTGAAAATGCAAAATTGAAAATTAAAACTCAAAAAACATATTCAATCTTCAAATAAACTAAAAACTATCATTAATAACCCCGAATTGGAAATCGAAATGACTCACCCTCATTTTCAATTTTCAATTTTCAATTTTCAATTTCATGTCCCATCGCAAACTCCTCAACGAAGAACTGAACCGCCTCTCTGCTGAAGAATATAAAGAGGCTGAAAAACTCCCGCTTGTAGTAGTTCTTGACAACGTGCGCAGCCTGAACAACATCGGTTCGGTATTCCGCACGTCGGACGCCTTCCGGTTGTCGAAAATATACCTTTGCGGTATCACCGCCACCCCACCCCACCGGGAAATACACAAAACAGCCCTCGGTGCGGAAGAAAGCGTCGACTGGGCATATTTCGAGGAAACTACCGATGCCGTGAAAGAATTGAAAAACGAGGGGTACACCATTCTATCCGTGGAACAAGCGGAGAACAGCATCTCTCTCGAAACCTTTACCATCACTCCCGGACAAAAATACGCCTTCGTGTTCGGCAACGAAGTGAAAGGCGTGCAGCAGGAAGTCATCGACCTCTCGGACAACTGAATTGAAATACCGCAATTCGGGACAAAACACTCCTTCAATATCTCCGTCACTTCCGGAATCGTGCTATGGCATGTAATTCACCCATTATTCCATAAAACATTAAAATAATTAACACTGTTAAAACATTCACAATACTAATATATTGTTTTTTTTATTCATATCTTTATATATCTATAAACGTGTATTATTTTAAGATATGAACAAATGTTTTATATTATTCATATGTTTAATCATTTTTAGTTGTACTAACATTTCAAAAGAAGCAACAAATCTGATTGAAATTACTTTTATTCCCAAGACAGAATATACTTTGACACCGATGAAAAGTCTATCGGCAAGGAGTTCCGATATTGAAATCATAGGTCTTATCTATCAAAATGACCAATTAATTGATATAGTAAAAGCTCAAAATGGAGTATATAAAACAATTTTACAACTTGGTGGGATCTATCATGCACAATTCTTGGGTAATGCAACTCCATTTCTAAAAGATATCGACAAACTTTCTACAGCCATGATTTCCATGGACACAATTCATTCCGGACAATTTGGCGATGAAATTTATATCGCTCCAATCATTCAATTTACAGCTAACTCATCAGTCCAATTGGCTGCAACACTTGAATGCAAAATAGGAATAATCTCCTTCACGTCTCTGGATGATCCAAT
>ENA-UEPJ01004518-UEPJ01004518.1-human-gut-metagenome-genome-assembly--contig:-NODE-4518-length-10768-cov-11.076232_pt1 | contig 10768 bp, 10 predicted proteins | sample MGYA00242890_ERZ507896 | MGnify/ENA primary metagenome ERZ507896 (study PRJEB26167, sample SAMN06115508) | human gut metagenome | host: Homo sapiens | place: China:Qinghai | collected 2015-08-20... | reverse complement strand
CAAAGACCGTATGCAAATGGCTGTCATGAGCGATCCGACTCAGGGAAAACATGCAGTTACGCACTATCAGGTACTGGCTGAGAGGGCGAGCCCGCTGCCCGCATAAACAACGCCCTTGTGGCTAATTTTTGCTGTAAAATACCAATCGGAGGAACCCTATGACCCAGACGCGACCCCTGAAAACAAACCTCTTTAACCGAAATGCAGACCTGCTGCACGGGCCTATTTTCAAGAACCTGCTGCTGTTCATGCTGCCCATTCTGGTGTCCAATTTATTCCAGCAGCTGTATAATACCGTGGATACCATGATCGTGGGCAACGTGCTGGGCGATACCGCGCTGGCCGCCATCGGCTCCTGCGGGTCCATCTACGAGCTGCTGGTGGGCTTTGGCATCGGCATCGGCAACGGTCTTTCCATCGTGGCTGCGCGTTCCTACGGGGCGCAGGACGAGGATCTGCTCAAAAGGACGGTGGCCGGGTCGCTGGTCATCGGGCTTTGCGCAAGCTTTGTCATTACCACGGCGGGCTTTTTCGGCCTGCGGCCGCTATTGCAGCTGCTGGATACCCCCGCAGAGATTTTAGAGGACGCCTACCGCTACATCATCGTCATCGACTTGGGCGTTTTGGTGATGTTCCTTTATAACCTGTGCGCCGGGCTGCTGCGCGCCATCGGCAACAGCGTGATGCCGCTGGTGTTTTTGCTCATCAGCTCGGGGCTGAACGTGGCGCTGGACCTGTGGTTCATTGCCGGGCTGGGCATGGGCGTGCAGGGCGCGGCGGTGGCTACCGTCATCGCGCAGGGCATCTCGGTGGTGCTGTGCATTCTGTATGTGATGCGCCGCGTGCCGCTGCTGCTGCCCGCCCGCAAGCACTGGGCGGTGGGGCAGCATTTGTACTGGGAGCTGTTCAGCCAGAGCATCTCCATGGGGCTGATGAGCAGCATCGTGTCGGCGGGGTCGGTGGTGCTGCAATACGGCATCAACGGGCTGGGCACACTGACCATCGCAGGGCACACTGCCGCGCGCAAGCTGTTCGCCTTTACGGATATGCCGCTGATCTCCATGGCAAATGCTGGCTCTACCTTTGTTTCCCAGAACCGGGGCGCAAGCCAGCCGGAGCGGGTGCGCAAGGGAATGCGCACGATGTACCTATACTCGGTGGCGGTCATGGCGGCAGCGATGGTGCTGATGCAGTTCTGCGCCCGGGACATGGTGCAGCTGGTGTCCGGTTCCACCGCGCCGCTCGTGCTGGAAAACGGCGCACGGTATCTGATGTGGAACGCACCGTTCTACGCGGTGCTGGGGGTGCTGCTGTGCACCCGGTACGCCCTGCAGAGCCTTGGGCAGAAGGTGCTGCCGCTGTTTTCCAGTGTTATTGAGCTGGTAGGCAAGGTGGTCTTTGTGCTGGTGTTCATCCCGCGCTACGCCTACAACGCCGTTATCCTGTGTGAGCCCATCATCTGGTGCTTCATGGCGGCGTATCTCGTGGCGGTGTACCGCCGCGACGCCTTTGTGTATCCGAGGAAAGAGCAATAAAAAGAGCACTTTCGGACAGCGGGCTCGCCCTCTCAGGCGCTTACGCGCCAGCTCTCCCAAAGGGAGAGCCCTTGGCATGGCGGCAAAGTTTGCGGTTTCGCCAGAGCCTCTCCCTTTGGGAGAGGTGGATTTGCGAAGCAAAGACGGAGAGGGCGAGGACGCTTTCCAAAAAAGCACACCCCCGGACAGCACGCAGAGCTGTCCGGGGGTGTTGTGTTATGATTTATGATGTTTTTACCATGCGGAAGGTCTTTCCACGCTTAATGCAGTCCAGCAGCAGGTCGTATTCTGCGGGCACTTCACCGATGACGTTCACCTTTTCGTCTGCGGGCAGGTCGGCGCGCACAAGCTGGATCTCGCCGGAATAGCGCCCGTAGCCGATGTTATCCATGGTCACGCAGCGGCGGCGGCGCTCTGTGCAGTTATCCGGCTGCACGGTGCTGCCAAAGCAGGAGTAGAGCCGGGATTCCTGATACCGCACAAGCGTTTTGGGCGAATCCGGGCGGCAGGTAAAGGTGCGGTCGTACAGCGTCTCGTAGCCGGGGCGCAGGGCGACCGGCAGGCAGAGCTCGCCGGTGGTGCAGAAGTGCCGGATATGCTCCTGCTCCCGGGTGCTGACCTCCGGGTCGCCCGCAAAAATGCCGTCCAGCCCGTAGTTCAGCGCCAAGTCCGCAAAGGCTGCCGAGGGGGCGGCGGTGCGGTGGGCTTCCAGCGTGGGCAGACCCGCGTACAGCGGCCCACGCAGCAGGGCGTCGCCGGGGATAAAGCCGTACACCTGCAAGCCCTCCGCCTGCAAAGCTGCGGTGCTCTCGCGCAGAAATTCCGGGTCAAGTCCGGTCTCCGGGCGGGGGTAGAAGTTGTGCATGGCGATGACCGTGCCGCCGCCTGCCGCCAGCTGCCGCGCCACCTCCGGGGTGGTGGTGGAGGCGTTGACGGCAACGGGCAGCTGCTGCGCAAGGGCGCACATCTGCTCCACCGAGAAGCCGTAGTCCAGCCGCAGACCCCACAGGTGCAGCCGCTTTGCCAGCGCGGTCAGGTCGGCGCAGCCGAACTGCCGGAGGGTCTTTTCCGACACGTCCGCCAGAATGCGCCAGCCCTGCGCGGAGAGAAAATCGCACATCTCCTGCACGCGGGCGCAGTAAGCGGCATCAAATTCTTCGCTGATATGCAGTGAGATAAAAACAGGCGCGCCGCCTGCCGCAAAAGCGGAAAGCGACGCACGCTGTTCCTCAAACTGCGTCAGATACACTGACCGTCCGAGTGTTTTAAGCATTGGCAACGTCCTCAACAGAGACCATTGCGTTGGTCACGATAAAGCCCATGATGTAGCAGATGACCAGACCCACTGCGTAGCAGCCAACGGAAGCAGCCACACCGTGAGGGCCGGCGGTCATGACGAACAGAGCCAGCAGACCGGAGGGGCCCCAAGCGGTAGCAGCCACCTGCATGGCCATGACGAAGGCACCGCCGAAACCAGCGCCCAGACCGGCACTGATGAAGGGCTTGCCCATGGGCAGGGTGACGCCGTAGATCAGCGGCTCGCCGATGCCCAGCAGACCTGCGGGCAGTGCGCCGGTGATAACATTCTTCAGGCGGGTGTTGCCGCACTTCTTAGCCTTGAAGTAGATAGCGACAGCAGCGCCCACCTGACCTGCACCAGCCATAGCCAGCGCGGGGTACAGGGTAACGTAGCCAAAGCTCTCCAGCTGCACGGAGTACAGAGCCACCAGACCGTGGTGCATACCCATAGCGACCATGGGCAGGAACAGTGCGGTGGAAACATAACCGGCAATGATGCGCACGATCAGGCTCTCGCTCATGCACAGCTTTTCAACCACCCAGCACAGCGCGGTGGAAACATAGCCGGTAGCGGGCATGATGAGCAGGATGTAGGGCACAAGGCAGAGGATCATGGTGATCAGCGGGGTGAACACGATATCCAGAGATTCGGGCATCCACTTGCGCACCCAGCGCTCGATCTTGACAAGGCACCATGCGCCCAGCACAACGGCCAAAACGCCGCCGCGGCCTGCACGCAGGATGGAATCCAGCGGCACAGTCTCGTTGAAGAGACCCAGAATGGAAGAGATCTTGTTGATGCCCTCCAGACCGGTGATCATGCCCAGCATACCGCCCAGAATGGGGGTGCCGCCGAACTTTTCGGCTGCGCGGTAGCCGACCCATGCGGTCAGGTAGCCAAGGAAGCAGGTGTTCATCAGACCCAGCAGGGTGCTGATAAGGGCCAGTGCGGGGATGTCAGCGTAGTTCGGCACCACCTGACCGATCAGGGAGTTGATGCCGGCGCACAGACCGGAAGCCACAACGCCCGGGATCAGGGGGATAAAGATATCGCCAAAGGTCTTGAACAGCTCCTTGACCTTGCTCTGCTTCTGCCCGGCTTTGACTGCGGCCTTGTTGGCCTGCCAGTCGTTGGCGGTGGAAGCGGCGGCGTCCGCCGGGATGCCCATGTCGCGGCAGATATCTGCGCACTTGCGGCACTTGCCGGGGCCGACCACGATCTCTACATAGCCGGTACGGTCGTGCACGATGCCCATTACGCCCTCGATGGCCTTCAGGCCCTCGTCGTCGATCTTGGCGTCATCTTTAACGCGCACCCGCAGACGGGTCATGCAGTTGGTTGCGGTGAGAACATTGCTCTTTCCGCCGACTTTCTCCAGCGCCGCGCGGACCAGTTCTTCATTCGTCATAAGTGGGTCCTCCTTTAAAACAGGTGTATATCCGATGCGGCCTGTGCCGCTAAGGAACTTAGAGATATCTTACAGCACTTCCAGCCGGATGGCTTCCCGCACATGGCCGTGTGCCCGTTCCAGCCGCCGGGCGGCTTCCTTGGCATCGCAGTCTGCCAGCAGCATGGTGATGGCAGTCTTTACGCTGCCGCCCGCTGCATCAATGGCGGCGCGGGCTTTTTCCCGCTCCACGCCGGTGGCGTCGATGACGATATTCTCGGCGCGGGTGTGCAGCTTTTCGTTGGTCTGCTGCACGTCCACCATCAGGTTCTGGTAGGCCTTGCCGGTGCGCACCATGGAGCCGGTGGAGATCATGTTCAAAATCAGTTTCTGCGCCGTGCCGGACTTGAGCCGGGTGGAACCGGTCAGTACCTCGGGGCCGCAATTTACCTCGATGGCAAGCTCTGCGACCTTGCCGATGGCGCTGCCGATGTTGCAGGCAATGGCGGCGGTGTGGCAGCCCACGCTTTTGGCGTAGTCCAGACCGCCCAGCACATAGGGCGTGCGGCCGGAGGCGGCAATGCCCACCACAAGGTCATTTGCGGTCAGGCCGTGGGCTTTCAGATCCTCAACAGCCAGCTCCCGGCTGTCCTCTGCGCCCTCCACGGCCTCGATAAAGGCTTTTTCGCCGCCGGCAATCAGCCCCACCACCATCTCCTTCGGCACACCAAAGGTGGGCGGGCACTCGGCGGCATCCAGCACGCCCAAGCGGCCGGAGGTACCGGCGCCCATATAGAACAGCCGTCCGCCTTTTTCAAAGGATTCTGCCGCCCATGTCACCGCCTGCGCGATCTGCGGCAGGCACTTGGCAATGGCCAGCGGTACCCGGGCGTCCTCCTCGTTCATGACAGTCACGATCTCCAGCGGGGACATCTGGTCCAGCTGCATCGTGCGCGGGTTGCGGGTCTCGGTGGTCATCCCACTCAGATTCAAGCCCATATCCTGCACCTCCAGTTTCCGCCGCACCCCTTGCGGCGTGATTGTGACCAAAGTATAAACTTTTTCAAACAAAATGTCCACAAAAAGACTATTTTGTGGTACAATGTTTTATGTAAGCATTGTTTTTGAAATTTTTGCTCACAAGTATGACTTTTTTGTGCAGCTTGTTCAATCCATCCTGAAATACAACAGAGGTATCGATATGCAGAACGTTCTTTTACGCCTGCGGGAGGTGCAGCCCTCCCTCAGCAGCACCGAGCGGCAGATCGCGCAGTTCATTCTGGAAAACCCGGACGAGACCACCACCCTCACCATCCGGGAGCTGGCGCGGCGCTCCTTCTCCTCCCCTTCCAGCGTGGTGCGCATCTGCCGGGTGATCGGCTTTCAGGGCTACAAGGAGCTGCGCCACGCCCTGACGCTGGAGCTTGCCACCCTTGGGGAGAACGGCAGCCACCGGGAAAAGGATATCACCCCGCAGGACAGTTTGCAGGAGATCGTGGAAAAGGTGACCCACAAGAACATCCAGAGCCTGCTGGACACCCAGCGGCTGCTGTTGCTGGACGAGCTGGAGCAGTGCGTGGAGCTGATCGCAAACGCTCGCACGGTGCTGTTGTTCGGCATCGGCTCCTCGCTGTGCGTGGCAAAGGACACCTACCTGAAATTTCTGCGGCTGGATAAGCCCTGCGTGGTCAACGAGGACTCCCACTCGCAGCTTTTGCAGGCGCGCAACGCCACCGCGCAGGATGTGGGCATCGTGTTCTCCTACTCCGGGCAGACCATGGAGATGATCCAGTGCATCAAAGAGATGAAGGCGGGCGGCGCCCCGGTGATCGCGGTGACCCGCTACTACCCCTCGGAGGTGGCGCAGCTGGCCGACCATGTGCTGTATGTGGCCGCCAACGAGAGCCTGTTCCGCAACGGTGCCATGTCCTCCCGGCTTTCCCAGCTGAACGTGATGGATATCCTATACACCGCCTACGCCAGCCGCAACCACGAGGACACCATGCGACGCCTGACCAAGACTCATATCTATAAGCCCGGTGACCCGGAGGTGCTGACCCAGCCGTAAAACAAAAAGCCGTCCCGCAGGGTACAAAAAAGGCGCTTGGTGAACGATCACCAAGCGCCTTTGCTCCCGTTGACAAAAGTATAGCGTTTTTTGCTGGTTCTTTCAATCCGAAAAGTGCAGCAACTTTTTCGTCAGGCAGTTTTGTGTTTTGTAAAGTGTTACAATGTTCCACTTTGCTTTTTGTTGGTTTTGCCATGTCGGTTTTCTTGCCCTGCAAAAAGCCAAACGTGCAAATAGGGTGCAGAAAGTGTGCAGCCGCTTTCTTGCTGAATTCGTGCTGCTCTGGCTCATAACGGACATCGTCCGTTACCCTTTCTTTTTGTACCCGCAGTCGCAGTAGGGTCCGCCGGAGGCAAGGGTGTACTGCCGCACAAAGTCGGTCACGCCGCCCGCTTCGCTCATGGTATAGTCCAGATGGCACAGGGCGGGGGTCAGGTCGTACAGACCCAACTCCTTCATCAGCACACAGATGCCGCATTTGGTAAAGCGTCCCTCGTAGCCGCTGCCATCCGGGTATTCGTGAAAGTCCATGTTCCACGAGTAGGGGTTGCGGTCGGCGGCTTTCAGAGCAGCGGTAGCTTTCATGGTGGCAATATCCTTTGGGGTAAATTTGCTTTTTCCGCTCTTGCGGCAGAACCACTGCATGGGCGCTGTCATCATGGATCTTGCGTAATAATCTGTCAACCTGTCCACCTCCGGGCGCTGCGGCATGGAGAGAATGAACGCCCCGATCATGGCGCAGTTGACCAGATTCATTTTGAAGCGGTCGGCCTTTTCAAACTCCGGCAGCCTGCGGATGATCTGCCGGTATTGCGGCTTTGCCTTTTTGGTGATGGCTTTTGCAGTGTCTGCATCATAGCCCAGCACCGCGGTCAGCTGCTTTTGAAAGGAACCGGCAAACAGCGCCCACATTCCAAAGGGCATCCCGGCATACTTCATTGTCTGCCTCCAAACCCGATCTTCACGATCTGCATTTTCATTCCGTTGTCCCCGACCTTTGCAAGAAAGCGGAAAAAGCCGCTGACGGAAAGGTCTTTCAGGTCACTGTAACCTAACATATATCCCCTGCTGGACACCTGCAAACGGCTGTCCCATGGGGAAAGCTCGCTTTTTGCATCCGAAACCGCAAAATACGCCCCTACATCCTTGATTTTAGCCGTCCTGAGCCACGTTTTGGCGATCATCTTCACCGCCGTGCGGTTGGCGGCATCAAAGACTAACACACCACCGGGAAAAGCATCTGCCATTCCCCGCACCAGTTCCCGGACCTGCTGGGTCGGGAAGTAGTAGAACACCCCGGAGGCAAAGAACACCGCCCCGCCGGAGGCATCGATTCTGCCAAACCATGCGGGGTCTTTCAGGTCGCAGGGGATGTTGTGCTCCCGCTCCCCGGCGGGCAGCAGCTGCTGCCGCAAGGCAATAACATCCGGGAAATCCAGATTGTAAATCTTGCAGCTGCCGTTGTCGCAGGCTCTGCCGGTGTTGTCCAGCCCGCAGCCCAGATTGACCACCGCTGCGCCGGGGTGCGTTTTCAGGTATTCCCGCACCTCAAAGGCAAGGTCCTTCTGCCGCATGGCCACCTCCAGCGCACCGAACCGCTGCATCAGGCTGCGGGAGTTTTTCTCTGCCTGCGAAAAGTCGTAGTCGATTTCATCAATCAGACGCACCGCCGTCTCGTCCCGGTAAAGGGTCGGATACAACTCGGTACACAGCTTCCGGGAATACAGCGGGAGGATCAGCGTCTCCTGCACGGTGTTTTTCTCGATTTTGTATTTCATAGGTTCCTCTCTCAGTAAAGAAAAATAGTCATCATTGTCGACCGCACCGCCGCTATGACTGCCATGCCTACCGTACGATAGGCACCGCGGATCGCTTCTTTTCGTCCTATGCTTCGTCCTCCTTACACTGTTTCACCGCTTTTGCGCTGTAACGCACAGCCAGCCCTTTTTATTTTTGTGGCTCTGAATCTTACAGAAGCCTGCTTGCTCCAGATATGCTTTCAGGGCAGTATCCGTGTAGATGGTCATGCCATTGATGATCTGCATCCATTTGTCGTCTTTTGCTGTTTCGCCGTTTGCTTCATTGCAGATGAAAAAGACCCCGCCGGGTTTCAGCACCCGATAGACCTCTCTGAAATTCTGCACAAGTTCCGGCCAGAAATAGACCGTTTCAAAGGCGGTCACTACCTCAAACTGCTCCGATCCAAACGGCAGTTCTGCCACACTTGCCTGCTGCACGGTACACCGTCCTGCCGCAATGGCACCCGCATTGACCCTACGCGCTTTTTCCACGCTGACAGCCGAATAGTCGATGCCCTGCACTTTGCCTTTGGGGCACAGCTTCAACAGCGTTTTGATGTTCGCCCCGCCGCCGCAGCCGCAGTCCAGCACCATGGCATCCGGGGCAGGCTGCAAAAAACGCAGCCCCCACGCCGCCATTGCGCTGTGGCCAACGTTCATCATGGCAACCATGATCTTCCCGCCAAGACCTACGGGCTTGCGGGTGTTTTCAAAAAAGGACATAACGCCACCCTCTTTCTATTTACAGTTCACAATGCAATGCTTTTCACGCAGTTCCTCGCGCTGTAGTTAGATAATGCTAACTTTCTGCTCTATAAAAAGCCGCTTCTCAGCGGTCCTTCTGCCAAAATAATACGCCCTGCTGTTGTCTCTGTCAAGGAGTTTAGGCATTTTCGGAGATTTTGAAAGAGATTTCGCTTTCGGGAACCCCCAACCGTCACCCCAGTGCCACATCCAGCACCATCATCACGCTGAAGCCCACCGCAAAAAACACCGGGCCAACGTTGGAGTGCTGCCCCTGCGACATTTCCGGGATCAGTTTCTCCACCACCACATACAGCATGGCTCCGGCGGCAAAGCTAAGCAGATAGGGCAACGCAGGCACCACGATGCCTGCCGCCAGGATCGTCAGCACTGCCCCGATAGGCTCTACGATGCCGGACAGTACGCCGCCCCAGAACGCCCGGCCTTTTTTCATTCCTTCCGCCCGCAGGGGCATGGAGATGATGGCACCCTCCGGGAAGTTCTGGATAGCAATGCCAAGAGAAAGCGCCAGCGCTCCGGCAAAAAGGTCAAGGGCAATACCGCATAATTCTAAGCGCCGATACGGCGAGCGAGGTGCGGCACCTTCTGCCGAAAAATTAACCTCCATAAACATTCCCGCTTTTTCTTGACAACACCCCGTGGACGTGCTATTTTAATTTCCAGCAATTAGTTTATTCTAACCATCTGAGGGGTCTCGCCCCGCGGTTTTTTCTCTGCGCAAAATGTTAGGCTAAGCTAACCATATATTTTCAAACCAGTGATTGAGGTGTGTTACAATGAGATTGAAAAAAGTATTTGCAGGTGCACTTGCTGCTGCTATGCTGGTGTGCGCTGTGGCAGTCCCGGCCTTCGCTGCGGAAGAGGTGGAGCAGGAGAACTGCCTGTCCTCCAGCTACGTCCAGATGAACATCCCTTACGCCGATTTCTACAAAGCTGCCGGTGTGGACAACGCATCTGAGATCGATGCTGTTACCAGCGCCACCAAAAACAAGACCCGTGCAGGCAAGCTTGCTGCCGGTTCCTACCATGTCAACGCCGACGGCACCGACATCACCGGCGTTTCTTGCCCGGTCAAGGTGCTGACCCCGTGGGCACTGAAGAACGCAAAGCAGGTCACCGATGCCGACAGCTACGACATTACTGTTACCCTGAAGGGCAAGGAATCCACTACCACCTACACCGGCGCAGATGCTCTGTTTGAGAACGAGAGCTACGCTTACTACAAACTCAACGAGACCCCGGCCTACTACATCACCGCATGGTACAACCTGCTGAGCGGCAAGTGGGAGTTTGGCAAGGTCCACGCCACTGAGACCACTGTAGAGGGCGCAACCGTGGAACTGAACACCAACGGTCACCACACCACCTACGAGATGAAGATCTCCGGTTTTGATCTGGACTACAAGACCAACAAGGTCTACGGCGTGGTGCTGACCACCGCCGACGGCACCGAGTATGGCCTGCATCATGTGACCAACATCTGGCATGGTACCAAGTTGGGCTTCAATGCCGATGACCCTTACTTTGCATCCATCATCGGTAAGACTGTTACTCAGATCACCTTCTACGCCGCCGATGGCGTGTATGTCCTGCCGGTCAACGTGGCGCTGTGAGGTCGCGGAAAGTTTCCTGATTTAGCGAAATACAGTACAAAACGGCAAGGCCGCCTGGCAGCAGGCGGCCTTGCCGTTTTGTAGCAATTTGTGTTTCTAGGAACATCGTTCGGAGTAGCCTGCGCCGCACAGCTGCTCACACAGCAGTGCCAGCAGTTCGGCGTTGTCATCCACAATGAGAGACCTTGCGCAGAAAAGCCCCCGATTCGGGCAAATCTGCAAATGGTGTGCAGAAAGTGTGCAGCCGCTTTCCTACATAAAGAAAGAACGCCAAATCTTACGATTTGACGTTCAATATCTG
>ENA-UEPJ01004516-UEPJ01004516.1-human-gut-metagenome-genome-assembly--contig:-NODE-4516-length-10772-cov-9.927349_pt1 | contig 10772 bp, 7 predicted proteins | sample MGYA00242890_ERZ507896 | MGnify/ENA primary metagenome ERZ507896 (study PRJEB26167, sample SAMN06115508) | human gut metagenome | host: Homo sapiens | place: China:Qinghai | collected 2015-08-20... | reverse complement strand
AGCCCAGCGCCATAATATCGTTTGTTGAAAGCGAGGTTTCGCACTCCTTTAAAAACATTTGCGCAAACTGCGGCAGCTTTAAAGCGCCCATACTCTTTGCTTTTTTGAACATTGCCATAAGCACGGTTTTTTGGCGGTTTCCGCGCTGAACATCGCTGTCAATATGCCGTATTCGGGCATAGCAGACTGCCTGCGCGCCGTTAAGCCCCTGCGCGCCCGCCGCTTTAATTGCGGGGCACTCCATTCCGAGAGAGCGCATTTCGGGGAAAATGTTTTTATTAAGCTCATTTTTCTCCGCCTCGGTTACATTTATATCTACTCCGCCAATGTAATCTATCACACGGGCAAGCCCGTAAAAGTTCATTGTAACATAGTCCTTTATTTCCAAATCGAAATTTTGGTTGAGCGTTTTTACCGCCAGCTGCGATTTACCGTAGGCGTAGGCATGGGTAAGCTTGTCCTTTGAGTGCCCGTCTATTGCCACATATGTATCGCGCGCTATTGAGGTAAGCTTGAGCTTATTGTGCTCCTTATCAATAGTCAGAATAACTATTGCGTCGCTGCGGCCCACATTGTTATCCTGCCTGGTATCAAGCCCTAAAAGCGCTATGTTTCTCACCTTTTCGTAAACCTGCGGCTTCAGTACGCCGATATAGGGCAGGTTGCGGTAGAGCTGGGCATAGTCCAGTCCGTAGCCCACCACAAATTCGTCCGGCACCACAAAGCCGGACAGGTCCGCGCTTACCGCTTTTTCCCGTCGGGCGGGCTTATCCAGCAGCGTCACGATGGAAATGCTCTTGGCGCCCTTTGCCAGAAGATAGTTCTTCAAGAAAGCCAGCGTGTTGCCGGAATCGAGAATGTCCTCCACAATGACGATCTCACGGCCGGTAACGTCCTGCTGAAGATCGTGGCGAATCTGCACCCGTCCGCTGGACACCGTGCCGTTCTGATACGAGCTGACGGACATGAACTCAATGTCGCACATGATCTGCGTGGCCCGCACCAGATCGGCCATGAAGATGAAGGAGCCCTTCAGAACGCCTAAAAACAGGGGTCTGTGGCCCTGATACTTCTCATGGAGCTGTGCGCCCAGCTCCTGCACCCGCTTTTTCAGCTCCTCCTCGGATACCAATACCTTCAGGATATCCTTTTCCATCTCACTCGTCATGCTCATTCTCCTCTGTCTCTTTCAAAAATACTGCCCGCACCGGCATTTCATGCCGGCCCGGCGCAAAATCCGCTTCCGCTTCAAATCCGGGGACCGCCGCGGCCCGTCCGTTCACCCGCAGCACCGGCAAAGCATCCCGCTCCATCGGGGAAATTCCCCGGTCCGCGCAGAGCCTCTTGAGCGTTCTTCCGTTCAGCCGGTCCCGCGCCTCCCAGCCCGTCACGCTCAGCGCCGCGCCGGGAGGAACGGAGAGGGGAAGACCCTCATCTGTGTCCGCCGCTATTCTTACCCGCCAGGGGCCGAAGAAAACAGTCTGCCCCGGCAGAATGCGCTGTGACGCCAGGGGCTCCGCCTGCCGCAGCAGCCGCAGCGTTTCCCCCTCCCGCACCGCGATAACGCCGTAGGGAAGGGAAACCTGTCCTCGCTCCAACTCCAGCACGGAGTGCACATGGAGATAGCCGATGTCCTTTTCCCGGCCCGCCACGGCGGCAATAGCAATCTGTACCGCCCGGCTCCGCACCGCCTCCGGGGTGCTGTCCAGCGCCGACACAGGCAGCGCGGCGGACACGCCGGGTACCAGTTCCGCTTTTTTCAGCAGTATCTCCGCCGCTTCATGGAGTGCCGCCTCGTCCGCCGCCAGCAACACCGCCGTTCGGGCCATGTTCTCCACGGCCCGGGGATTGGCTGCCCGCAGCACCGGCATTACCCGGTGCCGCAGGAGATTGCGGGTCATATCGTCCTTTTCATTGGTAGCGTCCTCCACATGGGGAACGTGATGCGCCTCTGCATACCGCGCCAGCTCCGCCCGGGTCATCCCCAGTAGCGGACGCCGGATTCTTCCCCGCACCGGCGGAATACCGGTAAGGCCCCGGAGCCCCGTACCCCGCAGCAAATTCAGCAGCATGGTCTCGGCGCTGTCATCGGCATGGTGGGCGGTCAGGATACAGTCAAAGCCTTCCCGCTGCCGCACCTCCTCCAAAAAGGCATACCGCAGTGTCCGGGCGGCCTCCTCAACGGAAAGCCCCTCCCGTTCCGCCTTGGCCCGGACATCGCCCCGGCCGGCGAAAAAGGGAATAGCATGGGCGGCGCACCAGTCCCGGACGAACCGCTCGTCCCGGTCGGCGTCCCCACCCCGCAGTTGATGGTTAAAGTGGGCGGCAGCGACCCGCCGTCCCTGTGCCTGTCCCCATTGGACCGCCATGGTCAAAAGACACATGGAGTCCAGCCCGCCGGAAACCGCGCACAGCGCGCCCCGCTCCGGCAGGAAAAAGTCAGGCTCATTCGTCCTCGTCATATCGGTTTTCCAGCGTGGCAAAAGTGGTGTACTCGGGCATCCACCGCAGCTCCACCTTGCCGGTCTCGCCGTGGCGGTTCTTGGCCACGATGCACTCGGCGATGTTCCGCTTTTCGGAATCTTCATTATAGTAATCGTCCCGGTACAAAAACAGCACAATATCCGCATCCTGCTCGATGGCGCCGGATTCGCGCAGGTCGGAGAGCATGGGCCGCTTGTCCGTGCGCGATTCGTTCGCACGGGACAGCTGGCTCAGGCAGATGACCGGGACGTTCAGCTCTTTGGCCATGATCTTCAGTGCACGGGAAATTTCGCTGACGACGGTGACGCGATTCTCGCCCGATTTACCGGGGGCCGCGGCGGTCATCAGCTGGAGATAGTCGATGACGACGAGGCCGAGGTTGTCGAGGCGGCGGCATTTCGCGTTCATCTCGGCGACGGTGATGGCCGGGTTGTCGTCGACGCGGATGTCGGTCTGGCTCAGGGCGGAGGACGCGAGGGACAGCTTGCCCCAATCCTCCTCGTCGAGCTTGCCGGTCGTGAGCTTCTGATTGTCGACGAAGCTCTCGTTGGAGAGCAGGCGCGTGGCGAGCTGCTCGCGCGACATTTCGAGCGAGAAGAACGCAACGGTCTTGTCGGTCGACTTTGCGACGTTCAGCGCGACGTTCAGCGCAAGCGACGTCTTGCCCATGCCGGGGCGCGCCGCGATCAGCAGCAGGTCGGACTTGTTCAGGCCGTTGATCTTGGCGTCCACGGCGGACAGGCCGGTGGACAGGCCCGGCAGCGTCTTGCCGCCGCTGGCAGTGAGCTCCGCCAGATGGTTCATCACGTCCTGCAGCACCATACTCACCGTCACCATATTCTGGGCGCTGCGGCCCCGCCGGATGGCGTAGACCTTCTGCTCCGCTGACTCCAGCATGTCGCCTGCGTCGCCGTTGCCCTCCTGCACCATGGCGGTGATGCTGCCGGCGGCTGCCGCCACCTGCCGCATCAGCGACTTGTCCAGCACGATCTTCACGTATTCCATGACGTTGGCGCTGGTGGGCGTCACGTCCATCAGCTGCACCAGATAGTCCCGGGTGTTGTCGTTATAGACGCCGTTTCGCTCCATCTCCCCCGCCACAGTGACGCCGTCAATGGGCCTGGAATAGATGAACATATGGTAGATGGTCTCAAAGATATCGCGGTTGGCCCGCAGATAAAAGTCCTCCGGCTGCAGCTTGTCCATGACGTCCTTGATGCAGTCGGGATCGATGAGCATGGAACCCAGCACCGCCTGCTCCGCCTGGGGCGAATGAGGCGCCTGCCGCAGCAGCAGATCGTCCGCAGCCATATGAGACCCTCCTCTCCGTGGTAAAAGTTACTTCTCCTCGATGACCAGCACGTACACAGTGCCGCTGACCTCGAAGCCCAGCTTGGCCTTGACCTCGTAGCTGCCGAAGCTCTTGATGGGCTGATCCAGCACCAGTTTCTTGCCGTCGATCTCCATGCCGAACTGCTCCTTCAGCGCACCGGCGATCTCCTTGCCGGTGACGGCGCCGAACAGCTTGCCGCCTTCGCCGCCCTTGGCCGCGATCTTCACCTGGCAGCTCTTCAGCTTCTCGGCAATGGCCAGCGCCTCCGCCTTGGCCTCCGCGTCCGCCTTGGCCTTGGCCTTGGCCTGCAGCTTCATGGTGTTCACCGCGTCGGCAGTGGCCTCCACGGCCAGTCCCTTGGGCAGCAGGAAATTGCGGGCATAGCCCTCCGCCGCCTCGATGAGCTGGCCCTTCTTGCCCTTGCCCTTCACGTCCTGCTTCAAAATCACTTTCATCGCTCTGTATCTCCTTTTCGTCAGTTTTCAAAGTAACGGTCGATGGCCTCCAGCAGTCTGGCCTTGGCCTCCTCCACCGAGATGTTGTCCGCCTGACCGCCGGCGGTGGTGGAATTGCCGCCGCCGCCCAGCGCCTCCAGAATGACCTGCACGTTCACCTCGCCCAGCGAACGGGCCGACATGTACACGCCCTCTCCCTTCCGGTACAGGACAAAGGACGCCTTGATGCCGCGGATGGTCAGCAGTTCATCCGCCGCCTTGGCCGCCGTCACGCGGTCGCACTCGTCCTCCAGCGCCACCACGGCAATGTCGTCGTGGTACAGCTCCGCCTGCCGGATGATGGCATACCGGTCTACCATGGACTGCAGGTCGCCCTGGAACAAGCGCTGCACATCCTGGGTGTCGGCGCCGGTGCGCCGCAGGTAGGCCGCCGCCTCGAAGGTGCGGCCGCCGGTACGGTTGGTAAAGTTCTTGGTATCCAGCACAATGCCCGCCAGCAGTGCCTCCGCTTCGCATTTCAGCACATCGGAGGGCTCCACCAGATACTGCATCAGCTCTGTCACCAGCTCGCTGGCGGAGGAGGCGTAGGGCTCGTGGTAGTTCAGGGCCATCTTCTCAATGTAGCTGCTGCCCCGCCGGTGGTGGTCGATGACCGCCACGCGGTTGCAGGTCTCCAGCATCTCCTCGGACTCCACGCTCTCCGGCCGGTTGGTGTCCACCACCACCAGCAGCGCCCCGGGCTGGCACTTCAGAAACGCCTCGCCGCCGGAGATCATCACACCGGCGTATTCCGGCTGCTCCGCCATCTTACGGATCAGGGGATGGGCGGCGTTGTTCTCGGTGTCGATGACGATCTGGCACTTCTTGCCCCGCTTGCGGGCGATGCAGCACACGCCCATGGCCGCGCCGACGGAGTCCATGTCCGCGTACTTGTGGCCCATGACATATACCTGCTTGGCGTCGTCGATCAGCTCGCCCAGCGCGTTGGCCATGACGCGGGACTTCACCTTTGTCCGCTTCTCCGTGGACTTGCTGCGCCCGCCGTAGAACTCGAAGTTTACCCGGTCCTTCACCACGGCCTGATCGCCGCCGCGGCTCAGCGCCATCTCCAGCGCCAGCGAGGCGTTCTTGAACAGCTGATCGAAGCTGTCCTCATCCCGTCCCACGCCGATGGACAGCGCGGCGGACACGCCCTCTCCGGCCTGCACCTGCCGCACCTTCTCCAGCACGTCGAACTTGCTTTCGGTGTAGCCGCCGTAGTCCTTCTCCTCGAACACAAACAGATACCGGTCGCGGTCGTAGCTCAGCAGCAGTCCGCCGGAGCCTGCGGCCCAGTCGTTCAGCTTCTCCTCCAGCGCCGCCAGCACCGCTGAGCGCTTGCTCTCGGGGCAGGCCTTCATCAGCTCCTCGTAGTTGTCCACCATCAGGATAGCCACCAGCGGGCGGGTCAGCTCCAGCGTCTGGCGCATCTCCTCACTGTCCGTAACGTCCATCCAGTACGTGGTGGCCAGAGGGGTCTGGTCCCGCTCCATCTCCTCCGGATGGCTCAGAGAGCCGAACACCCGATAGATCCGGCCGTTCCAGGGGAACAGCTCCGGATACTCCCGCTTGCCCTCCAGCAGCCAGCGATAGCTGAAATCCGGCACCACAGTGTCCACCAGCATCTCGAAGATCTTCTCCTTCTGGCTGGTGAGCTGCAGGAACATATCGTTGCTCCACAGCACCTCGCCGGTGTTCACATCGAACACCAGCATGGGCAGCGGGGCGTACAGCATGTTGCTGGAGCGGGCGGAATCCATGCCGCCAGATACGCGGTCCATGTACTGCCGTACCGAGGCCTGGGCCATCTTGTTGCGCCGGTTTCCCAGCAGCAGCACCACCACGGCCGCCAGGGCCTCCCCCGCCGCCAGCAGCGGCTCGACCGGAATGGTCACGATAACGAAGGCCAGCAGGCACAGGCTGTACAGCGCCATATTCGTGCGGAACCCGCGAATGATCTTTTTACTCAAAGGGCGTCCTCCTCCCTTTTGATGGGAATACGTCTCCAATTTAATATAGGAATTGATTATAGCACACAATTCCCGTTGGGACAATAGGTGCTTTTGGAAAATCCCGTCAGTTTCCGTCTCCGCCGCGCCTGCTGCGCGCCCTGTCGGAACCTGTCGGCAAGTTGGGGGTGTACAAACGGGAAAATGTGTGGTATACTTTGTAAAAAGCACAGAAAATTGTGCGTATTTTTTGGTCGTTTCGCAGAGCGCGTGCCTGCGATCATATAGACAAAACAAGGGGACTTTTCCCCGTGACCATCCACACAGCGGCTGGGCGATACTCCGCTCCCCCTCCGGCGATGCAGGGCCGGCGGCGCGGCGGACCGCCTTTGTTTTGCTGCGGCCATTTTTCCATGTCCGGCGGCTGTGCGGTATCTGTGAAAAAGCAAAGGAGTAATCGACATTTATGGCAGAAAAACTGAAAATCATTCCTCTGGGCGGTCTCAATGAGATCGGCAAGAACATGACCGCCTATGAGTACGGCGGCGAGATCATCGTCGTGGACTGCGGCATGGCCTTTCCCGGGGACGATATGTACGGCATCGACTGCGTCATCCCCGACGTCAGCTATCTGGTGAAGAACCACAGCCGCCTGCGGGGCATGTTCATCACCCACGGGCACGAGGACCACATCGGTGCCATTCCCTACGTCCTCAAGCAGATCAACACCCCCATCTACTGCACCCGCTTCACCGCCGGGCTCATCAAGCTGAAGCTGCAGGAGCATGGACTGCTGAACTCCACCAAGCTCATCACCGTGGAGGCGGGCCAGACTGTGAAGGCTGGCAAGTTCCAGGTGGAGTTCCTCCATGTGAACCACTCCATCGCCGACTCGGCGGCCTTCGCCATCCACACGCGGATGGGCACCATCGTTCACACCGGCGACTTCAAAATCGACTCCACGCCCATCGACGGCGAGGTCATCGATCTGGCCCGCTTCGGCGAGCTGGGCAAGCAGGGCGTTCTGGCGCTGCTTGCCGACTCCACCAATGTGGAGCGTCCCGGCTACACCCTGAGCGAAAAGGCCGTGGGCGCCACGTTCATACGGCAGTTCACCGGCTGCACCAAGCGCATCATCGTCACCACCTTCGCCAGCAACGTCCACCGCATCCAGCAGGTGCTGGACGCTGCGGCGGCCTGCGGCCGCAAGGTAGCCGTCACCGGCCGCAGCATGGAGAACATTATGAAGGTCTCCACGGAGCTCGGCTATATGAAGGTGCCCAAGAACACCCTGATGGACATCAACCGCATCAAGGGCCTGCCTCTGAATCAGCAGGTCATCGTCACCACCGGCTCTCAGGGCGAGGAGATGAGCGCCCTGTACCGCATGGCCTTCTCCACCCACAAGCAGGTGGATGTGGGCCCCGGCGACAAGGTCATCATCTCCGCCAGCGCCATCCCCGGCAACGAGGTGACGGTGGGCCGCGTCATCAATGAGCTGTTCCGCAAGGGCGCCGACGTGGTGTACGACAAGGCCGACATGCTCCACGTCTCCGGTCACGCCTGCCAGGAGGAGCTGAAGATCATCCACGCCCTGACGCGGCCCAAGTTCTTCATCCCCCTCCACGGTGAGCAGCGCATGCTCCAGATCCACAAGCGCGTGGCGGAGAGCATGGGCATGCACCCCAACAACATCGTGGTGGCCGAGAACGGCTCCGTCATTGAGCTGACCACCAAGCACATCAAGTGCGAGACCAGCGTTCCCTCCGGCGAGGTCTTTGTGGACGGCAGCGGCGTGGGCGAGGTAGGCGCTGTGGTCCTCAACGACCGCAAGCTGCTGGCTGAGGACGGCATGGTGGTCATCGTGCTGCCCATGTCCAGCCACGACCACCAGCTGCTGTGCCCGCCGGAGATCGTGACCCGCGGCTTTGTGTACGTCAAGGAGTCCGAGGAGCTGCTGGACACTCTGAGCCGCATTGCCACTGACACCGTGGACGGCATGTCCGCCAAGAAGCGCCGCGATGACGGCGACGTGTGCCGCGCTGTCCGCTCCGCCGTGTCCAGCTATCTCTACAAGACCACCAAGCGCAGCCCCATGATCATCCCCATGGTGACGAAGCTGTAAATATCTGGAATTTTCCTGCATCCGTGGATTCCCGATATTTTGTATAAGCGTGAAAAACAGGTCCCTGCGCCGCATCGGCACAGGGACCTGTTTTCGACTTTTTGGGAGGGCATTTTTCGTCATGGCGGCGGACTGCCGTTTCAGGGATGGAATTGGAAATTCTCTCCAATTTCCGCGCAGCAAAAATATCATGAATTTCCGATTTACTTCCGGTTAATTCCCGTTTATTTCCGGTTTTGCTCTTCATGATGAAGAAATTTCCGGCTCAGAACCACTTCTTCCGCTTGAAATACCAGATCAGAAGCGCCACCACCAGCGCCGACACCGCCGCCACCGTGACGTAGCCATAGCGCCAGCCCAGCAGGGGCATGTTGGGGAAGTTCATGCCGTACCACCCCGCGATGAGGGACAGAGGCAGGAAGATGGCTGTGACGATGGTCAGCACCTTCATCACCCGGTTCTGGTCGATGTCTACCTGCGCCTGATACTCGCTGCTGATCTGGGTGGCGTATTCGTGGAGCATCCGTGTCTCGCCCCGCAGGTTCTCCACCTTCCGCAGAAAGTGATTCAGCCGCTTCTTGCTGTGACCGGAGAGCTGCTCCTCCGCGTCCTCCAGCAGGGTGGAGGCGAAGTCGCACAGCTGCGCATAGTAGCGGTTGGTACGGTTCAGTTCCTTGCGGATCACGCTCATCCGGTGGAGAAACCGTCCCGTGTCGTTGTCCAGCACCGCTTGCTCCAGATCGGTCAGCCGCGTCTCCAGCTGCTGGATGTAGAGCAGGTCGTCCCGGATCAGGTACAGCAGCAGTGCCACCAGAAAGCTGTCCGGGCTGTCCGGCAGCGGCGCGCCCTGCTCCGTCAGGCGGGCGGCGCAGTCCGCTGCCGCCTTGTCGTGGTCCACCACCGCCAGACCTCCGCCCGCCCATGTGAAGCCCAGACGGCGGGCAGGCTGATTGGAACGCGGCGGCGTGCGCAGGTGGCCGGTGACGCCGGTGCGGTCGATGTGCAGCCAGCAGAACTGAGACTCATGCGGGTCGGCAGGCGCAGTTGGCACGGACAGCCCGGCGGGCAGCGCCGCACTGTGCGCCTCCTGCGGCGTAAGGATGGCCAGCACGCCCCGCCCCGTCTCCGGCGGCGCGGGCAGCAGATGCAGCCCGTTTTCAAAGCTGTAACAGATCATGGGGTCTCAACTCCTCAGAATAAAATTATGCGGTGCTGCCGGCGGCGCTCGGATCACTCCCTCCGGCGGCCCCATTTCTTCCGGCAGCGGCAGGAGAGGGCCCCGCGCCCTCGGGGACGGGGCGGGCGCGGGACGGCAGCCACCGCTGCAAAAGGAGCAGTACACCACCGCGTGGAGCGCGGGAGCGGCAGCGGGGACGGGAGTACAAGCGATTCACTGCGGAACCTTTTTGTACCGCAGTCGCAATCGGACAGAAGGAAATCCAAAGACCACGGGTCTTTGGCGGCGTTTTTGCATCCTTTTGCCGACGCGGGCAAAAGGATGTCGCGCCGGAGCGCGAAACATCCCTTCCTTTGGAGGAAAAACGAACGGGCCGTTGGGGACGCCCACCCCTACGGAGGGATAGACGAGAGTGCGCCGGTATTCGAAGGTGCGCCGATGCGGGCCGTCGGGGACGCCGGCCCCTACGGAGGGTGCGGCCATCAGGGTGCGGTCAAGCGCCGGAGACAGCCAGAGACATAAAACACATATGGACGCATACGAAAAAGGGCAGGGCTTCCCGCCCTGCCCTTTTGGCTCAGAACTCAGGGGCGTCGGGGGACTTGCGGTACAGGAGGGGCTTACCCTCCGCGTCCACCAGCACCGTCATGCCGCCGGAATAGCCGGAGGCGTGATAGAGATACTGCACGCCGGTCTGGGTATCCACCCAGATCTCGCTGCTGCTGATAAAGCCGCTGTCCTCCAGGACCTTGACGAAGCGGCTATCCTTTTGGGCCATGGCTTACTTGCCCTCGCTGTCCAGCAGCGCCTTGGTGCTGGCGGCCAGGCCGGCCAGACCCTGGATCTCGCTGGGGATGATGATCTTGGTGGCCTTGCCGTCGGCCACCTTCTCCAGCGCCTCCAGCGCCTTGAGCTTGATGACCTGATCGTTGGGGGCGTTCTCGTTCAGCAGCCGCATGGAGTCTGCCATGGCCTGCTGCACCTTCAGGATGGACTGGGCCTCGGCCTCGGCGGCCATGATCTTGGCCTGCTTGGCGGCGTCAGCCTGCAGCAGGACGGACTGCTTCTCGCCCTCGGCGATCAGCACCTTGCTGGCCTTCTCGCCCTCGGCCTGCAGAATGGACTCGCGGCGCTCGCGCTCGGCCTTCATCTGCTTTTCCATGGCGTTCTGGATCTCGCGGGGCGGCAGGATGTTCTTCAGCTCCACGCG
>ENA-UEPJ01004511-UEPJ01004511.1-human-gut-metagenome-genome-assembly--contig:-NODE-4511-length-10778-cov-5.497056_pt1 | contig 10778 bp, 12 predicted proteins | sample MGYA00242890_ERZ507896 | MGnify/ENA primary metagenome ERZ507896 (study PRJEB26167, sample SAMN06115508) | human gut metagenome | host: Homo sapiens | place: China:Qinghai | collected 2015-08-20... | reverse complement strand
TATTTAACAAAATTACATCCGTTAAAAATACTGTCAACATGACAAGCAACACGTATATTGGGTAAAAACCTAAGACAATCAAACAAATAGTTGTCAAATAAAAGAACAAACGCACGATCATATCGCCATCTATCATAATCCTCTCCGTCATTGCCAATCTCATCTTGCTAGCATAGTAATATGAAACTTCGTTTATTTCTCCTTTTTTGTCACTCTTATCAATTATCACATACGAGCTCGGATCTTTTGTCATCTTTATTGCCCCAAACCTTGATAATTCTCTAACCATATCATTATCGTATCCTAAATACGATTGTGAATTCTTCGCGAACCCACGGTTTTCTATATAATACGATTTTCGGTAAGCCATGTTACATCCATCCCCAAAAATATATTTTTTATTTTTCACCATGACCATCATTTTTATAAAGCGTAAGAAACGAAACATACGCAAATTTCTCACGTTTTGCTCGGTGAAATCATAATTTGCAAAACCGACGACAGCCGCCGTGTTTTCATCAAAATATGACTCCATGGTCTTCACCCAATACATGGAAGAGGGACGGCAATTAATCTCTGAAAACAACAATATATCGTGCTTGGCAGCCAATACACCTATATTTACAGCCAATTTTTTAGTAAATCTGAATTTAGTGTCCGGGAATATTCGCGTACACCTCAACTGTGGATAATCTTTCTGTATCTCGATCAACACATCCTGCGTGTCATCTTCTGAACATTCATCAACCACGATCACCTCAAAATTATCGTATGCTTGCATCAAAAAACTCGGTAAATTCCGTCTCAAACACTCCGCATTATTGTGTGACGTGATAATAACCGACACCCCTTCATGCTCTTGTTTATCTATCGGCTTTACTTTGCGAGACACGATCACACACCGACGAATAACGTGATAGATGTAGGTGAGTGTCAACACAAACAGAAGTATTACCCCATACCTAAAAGCTCCCAGTTCTCCCCAAAAGACTCTCAAACTCTCCATATATATTAACATTTTTTTATCCATAAAAAACAGACAAATATACTTACTTAATGGGGATTTTAACGTATTAATTGAACAATTTTGTGTACATTAGTTCGATTTTACTAACATAAAGCAACTACATTATGGGACAACCAAAAAACAGAGGAATTATAGGGATACTCACCGGTGGAGGAGACGTTCCCGGCCTGAATCCAGCTATCAGAGCGGTAACCATTCGAGCCCTGCGCGAAGGCTATAAAGTTATTGGAATCAAAAGAGGCTGGGGTGGTCTGATTGACATCGTACGAGATCCACAATATGACAACTCCGGTAATTTTTTTGAATTAACAGAGGAAATCGTGAACAAAGCCGGACGCACAGGTGGTACTTTCCTGCATACATCCAGAACCAGGGCTTCCCATGTACCTAAGGCAAATGTACCCAAGCATTTACAGGATAAATACTTGGACGACATCAACGATCTAACCCCGGAAGTATTAAAGAACCTAGAGTTCATGGGTATCGACTACTTGATCCCGATCGGGGGGGACGACACGTTGAGTTATGCGGTACGCTTGAGCAAGGAAAGCGTGAAAGTCGTGGCCATACCCAAAACCATGGACAACGACGTCCCCGGAACAGATTACTGTATTGGGTTCAGCACCTGCATCACCCGTACGATCGCCCTCACGCATGATCTCCGGACATCAGCCGGATCTCACGAACGTATACTGGTTCTGGAAGTTTTCGGACGCTACGCGGGGTTCACGGCAATGCTACCAACCTTAGCCGGAGCTGCCAACCGTTGCGTAATTCCGGAATACGAATTTGACATCGAACGTCTAACCGAACTACTTTGCGAGGATCGCTTCACGAATCCTAGCAAATACTCGGTGGTTCTCGTATCCGAAGGAGCCACTTTTTCCGGTGGTAACATGATTTTCCAAAGTGAAGAAACAGACATGTTCGGACATAAAAAATTGGGAGGTATCGGAAACATGATCTCACAACAATTAAAAGAACTTACCCCACAGTTTAACCACGGACAAGTAATCAACACCATCACGCAAAGACTGGGATATCTAGTTCGCTGTGGAGATCCGGATGCACTGGATTCCATCGTACCTATGGCATACGGGAACCTTGCCCTGGATTTAATTAACAAAGGATTACACGGCAGGTTAGTTATCCTAAGAAACGGACGCTATGACAACGCCCCAATCGAGATTGTAACCAGCAGTAAAAAGATCGTGGATGTTCCCAAATTCTACAACACGGAGAGATTACGTCCTCAATACAACAGTTTCGAATTCATGCCACAGATGATACTATAAAGATAAAGCTCCCGGTTGCCCGGGAGCTTCGTCTTTAAGATAAAAGAATTAGTACTAACTTTTAGTTTTTAGCTTTTATCTTTTAGTGTTCTGAGTGGTTGAATCAGGTGTGATACTATCTACCTCCATGACAACTTCCGACTCCTCCACAACGGTTCCTACCGGTTCTTGTACTTGTTTTCCCGACTGCACCTTGTTTTTCTGACTATTCCCACAAGAAACAAACATCAAAGTTGCAGCAACCGCCATCATGCAAATCCATCCAATTCTTCCAAAAGTTTTCATCATATTCAAATTTAGTTTAGCTAGAAATTCAACGTGAAATTATACGTCATCAAGACGGTATAGGTTACAAAAAGGTGGGTCACCATCACGGCCCCACCCAAAGACAATTTAGAATTTTCGAAAATTGTTATGCAAAAACATAACAATAACTTCAAAACAAACGTTTAACTAACTTTATTAAGAAATGCCTCCGGCTCTTTATTAAATTAGATCCCACTCAGAATTTAACAAAAAAGACGTGCTATGCACACCGGAGGCAATCTCTTTTGCGCAATACACGTCTTTATAACTTCAATTCGAGTGGGATGCTGCAAATGTAAGCATTAAATTTCATTTAACAACATTATTTTTACGATAGAATTTGGAAAAAAGAAAATCTCTATATAGCTTTGTCTTCATAAAATAAAGAAGTATGATATACAATCAACACATAGCCCTTACTTGGTGGTGGCACCTCTTTAAACTTCATCGTAAACAATGAGGTTATGTGATTGTATTGCATAATTAGATATAGAGAGAGCCTATTGTTTACGAACAGTAGGCTCTCTTTTTTTTATTCACTTTTTTTAAAATCAAAATCATGAAACCAATCAAAAAATTTATGCTCACCGAGCAAGAAATGCCAACCCAATGGTATAATATCGTGGCAGACATGCCCAACAAACCCCTTCCCCCTCTCCATCCGGGAACAAAGCAACCGCTAAAACCGGAAGACCTTTACCCGCTATTTGCCCGGGAATTGGTAAAGCAGGAGTTTTCTACCGAACGCTACATCGAGATCCCTGATGAAGTGCAAGACTTATATAAAATATGGAGATCTACCCCTCTCGTGCGAGCCCACGCATTAGAAAAAGCCTTGGACACACCCGCAAAAATATATTTCAAAAATGAAGGAACAAGCCCGGCCGGCTCTCACAAACCGAACACGGCCATTGCACAAGCTTACTACAACTACAAGCAAGGGATTAAACGCATCACCACAGAAACCGGTGGGGGACAATGGGGTACGGCATTAAGCTTTGCCTGTCAACATTTCGGCCTAGACCTGAAAGTGTTCATGGTAAAAGTAAGCTACAACCAGAAACCCTATCGCAAATTGATGATGAACACGTGGGGATCAGACGTGATACCGTCACCAAGCAACCTGACCGAGGCCGGGAGAAAAATCCTACGGGAATATCCGGATTCGGCCGGTAGCCTAGGGATCGCCATCTCCGAAGCCGTAGAACTCGCCGCACAGGATCCCCAGACCAATTACTCCCTGGGTAGCGTGCTGAATCACGTGCTATTACACCAAACCATAATCGGAGAGGAAGCACTTCTCCAGATGGAAAAAGCCGGGGATGAACCGGACATCGTGATCGGGTGTTTCGGGGGAGGTTCGAACTTCGCCGGAATCAGTTTTCCATTCATCCGCAGGAATTTGAAAGAAGGAAAACATACCCGGGTAATTGCTGTAGAACCACAATCCTGCCCGAAGTTAACCCGAGGTCAGTTCCAATACGACTTCGGCGATACAGTCGGGTTGACACCTTTACTTCCCATGTACACGCTGGGACATGATTTCCAACCCGCAAGTATTCATGCCGGGGGCTTACGCTATCACGGAGCCGGGGTTATCGTCAGCCAACTACTCAAGGATAAACTGATGGAAGCCGTTGCCATACCACAACTGGAAACCTTCGAGGCCGGGATCCTATTCGCCAAAACTGAAGGAATAATTCCTGCCCCGGAATCCACACACGCTATAGCACAAGCGATCCGGGAAGCGAAAATTGCCAAAGCCGAAGGAAAAGCCAAAACAATCCTGTTCAACCTATCCGGACACGGCATGATTGACCTCTACGCTTACGAACAATACCTTGGTGGAAACCTCCGGAATTTCGAGCTTTCCGATCAAGAAATCGCTCAATCTCTTGATAAATTAGAGAAAATCATGTGAAGAGCATAGCTATCTGATTTTTTGCTACATTTGCAAAAAAATCAGATAGCATGTTTTATACAGAACTCACTTTCCATATCTCTCCTTACGTGGAGGACATTGCAGATGCGATTATTGCCGAACTCGGCGATCTCGGATACGACAGTTTTTCATACTCGGACGACGGTTTCAAAGCTTACATTCCAAGCAAAAATTTCGATGAAGAACAGGTAAAATCATTAGAAATCCTTTCATTCTTCCAAGCACTATACACGATCACCTGGGAAAAAGCAGAAATCGAAAACCAAGATTGGAATAAAATTTGGGAAGAAAACTTCACGCCTATTCTCGTGCAAGACCGGATACTAGTAAGAGCCGGATTCCATCCCACGATTGAAAACATCGAACACGAAATCATTATTGACCCGAAAATGAGTTTTGGCACGGGACACCATGCCACGACAGCCCTCATGTTGGAAACCATCCTTGACATGAAAACCGACTTCTCCGGCAAGAAAGTCCTTGACATGGGATGTGGTACCGGCATTCTATCTATCATGGCCGCACAAACCGGGGCACAATCGGTCACCGGCATCGACATCGACGAATGGGCCTACAACAACGCCATGGAAAACATTGCCACCAACAACATGAACAACATATGCGTTCTTATCGGGGATGCAACTTTACTGGATGGACAGGAACATTACGATATCATTCTAGCCAATATCAACCGGAATATATTATTGAATGATATGCCCGCGTACGTAAACGTGCTTAACGATAACGGCTACCTCATCATGAGCGGATTCTACACCGAAGATATTCCCGTTATTCGCGAGAAAGCCGAGCTATTGCAACTAACCTATCAATCCAACAAAATAAAAGACAACTGGACAGCCACGGTTTTCCACAAGAAATAACTTTTGGTGGAAAGTTACAGGTTGTTAAAAAAGAACTTGAAACTTGCTAACCTGTAACTTGTAACGTGGCGTAGCCGGATATTTGTTAATATTTTAACAAAGGCTTGTTTTTTCAATTTCAATATGCAATATTTGCATCGTGAAAAATACACAAGAAGAATGAGAACAAGGTATACAAATAACTATAAACAGATGATGTGCATGCAAAAACTCTTTGCAGGCTAACGCACTGTTGTTAAAAAACTGTCGAAAAAAGCCTGTGTGAATACACGGGCTTTTTTCATGTAAAGAAATAAATGATTTAAAAACAATAAACTTATGAACGTATTAAAATTTGGAGGAACCTCGGTTGGTTCCGCACAACGAATCCAAGAAGTGGCAAAATTAATCTCGGATGATCAACCTAAAATTGTTGTTCTTTCGGCCATGTCCGGGACGACCAACACGTTAGTAGACATCACCAACCATCTATACCGCAATGACAGGCAGGAAGCTTTGACGACAATCCAGAATCTCGAACTGGATTACCTGATGACCATTAGCGATCTCTACAGTACCGAAGAATTCAAGCACCGGGGACAAGAATTTGTACAAACCATCTTTACTTATCTCCGTTCGTTCATCAACAAGGACTTTTACCCGTTACAAGAAAAAGCTGTAGTCGCTCAAGGAGAGATCATTTCCACCACGCTAATGTATTATTATTTACAGGAACAAGGCATTCCTTCCACGCTTCTGTCAGCCCTGGATTTCATGCGTATTGACAAAGACTGTGAACCGGATTATTTCTATATCGAACAAAATCTAAAAAGACTATTATCCAACCCGGCCACGGAGCGCATTATCATTACCCAAGGATTCATTTGCCGAAACGCTTATGGAGAAATCGACAACTTGAAGAGAGGAGGCAGCGACTACTCGGCTGCATTGATCGGGGCCGCTCTCAACGTGGAGGAAATTCAAATATGGACCGACATTGACGGCGTACATAACAGCGACCCGCGATACGTGAAAAACACGAAAGCCATTCGCTCTCTATCTTTTGATGAAGCTGCCGAACTTGCCTATTTCGGGGCCAAAATTCTCCATCCGTCAAGCATTCAACCCGCGAAGAAAGCAAACATTCCCGTGCGCATGAAAAACACGATGAACCCAAGCGACGAAGGAACTTTGATCACGAAAGAAAGTCCCATCAAAGATTTCAAAGCGGTGGCGGCAAAGGACGGAATCACGGCCATAAAAGTCAAATCCAGCAACATGTTGCTTGCTTACGGTTTTGTTCGGAAAGTATTCGAAATATTCGAATCCTGGAAAACCCCGATCGATATGATTGCCACGTCGGAAGTCGCCATATCTCTCACGATTGACAGCACATGCCACCTGGAAGACATTAAAAAAGACCTCACGAAATACGGCACAATCGAAGTTGAAGAATCCCTTTCCATCATCTGTATCGTCGGGGATTGTTCGATCAACAATAGCGGACTCGCCGCCCGAGCTCTCACCGCCTTGAAAGATATTCCCTTGCACATGATCTCTTACGGGGCCAGCGAACACAGTATTTCCCTGCTCGTGAAACAGACCGACAAACAAAAAGCACTCGAGGCTCTTAGCGAAAGATTGTTAAATCAATGAATTCATAAATCCGACCCACATGAATATAGAAACCATCAAAACATTTCAGACTTTGAAGACTCCGTTTTATTATTACGACACGACTCTTCTACAGGCCACACTTCAAGCAGCCTCCCAAGCGGCTAAAGAACACGGATTCAATTTGCATTATGCGATAAAAGCAAATGCCAATCCACATATTCTTGACATCATCCAAAGCCACGGGATAGGCGCGGACTGCGTAAGCGGCAACGAGGTGGTTCAAGCCGTAGCAAGTGGTTTTCCCCCGGAAAAAATCGTGTATGCCGGAGTCGGGAAAAGCGACGAGGAGATCCGGCTGGCTCTTGAAAAAGAGATATTTTGTTTCAACTGCGAATCTTTACCCGAAATAGAAGTGATCAACATACTGGCCGGAGAAATGGGGAAAAAAGCCCCCGTAGCTCTTCGGGTAAACCCCAACGTGGACGCACACACGCATCACTACATCACCACGGGAATTGAAGAAAACAAATTCGGGTTCTACCTTTACGATCTCGACCACGCCATCACGGCCTGCCGGGAAATGGAAAATATCAATCTCATCGGCCTGCATTTTCACATCGGTTCACAGATCACCGACCTCACGGTATTCCGGGGACTTTGCCTGAGGGTGAACGAAATACAATCTCGATTGAAAGAACAGGGAATCATTCTTCCCCACGTGAATTTCGGTGGCGGACTGGGCATCAATTACGATTGTCCCACGTGTGGCTTGATTCCCGACTTTGCTTCTTATTTCCAGACTTTTGCCGATTTTTTCGAAGCCCTGCCGGGCCAGCAACTTCATTTCGAACTAGGGCGGTCTCTTGTCGGACAATGCGGTTCCCTCATCTCTCGCGTCCTATACGTGAAGGAAGGGAAACATAAAAAGTTTGTCATCCTCGATGCGGGAATGAATGACCTTTTACGTCCGGCACTTTACCAAGCTTTCCACCGGATAGAAAACTTGACCTCCGCGGGAGAACATGAAAAATACGACGTGGTTGGTCCTATCTGTGAGTCATCCGATTGTTTCGGTAAAGACCGGGAATTACCTCTCACCAACCGGGGAGACCTGATCGCCATTCGTTCCTGCGGTGCATACGGGGAAGTCATGGCCTCACGCTACAATCTACGAGAATTACCGAGAAGTTACTTTTCCCGGTAATTTCCCGTGGTATTTCGTTTCATAAAAAGAAATTATTATCCTTGTAATGAATATTATAGTATTTCATAAATACAAAATATTCATATAAGAGATATTATAGTATGAATTTAATATACGATTTTGATTTAGATACCCCAGATGAATTACTGGAAATTCTTGCTAAAAACTTACAGCAACGAAGACTAGAAAAGGATTGCTAGTCATTGTGATGAATTGCTCGTTGATAACTATCACTTCCAACTTTAAACTGACACTCTATAGTTTCATTGTAATAAAACAGACCCGTTTTTTCTCGGGTCTGTTCCATATTTTCAACCAACCATTCACTATTTCTGGTTATTCTTCTTATCATTCGGCTTGGCAATAGATTCTCTCATTTGCGTATCAGCCTCGATATTCTTCATTTTGTAGTAGTCCATAATGCCCAAATTACCGCTACGGAATGCTTCTGCCATGGCACGAGGTACTTCCGCTTCAGCCTCGATCACTCTTGCCCGCATCTCCTGGGCAAGCGCCTTCATTTCATGCTCGGTGGCAACAGCCATAGCACGACGTTCTTCTGCTTTCGCTTGGGCGATCTTTAAATCGGCTTCAGCCTGATCGGTCTGCAATTCAGCCCCGATATTCTTACCGATATCAATATCTGCAATATCAATAGACAAAATCTCAAAAGCAGTACCGGAATCCAATCCCTTGTTCAACACCACCTTCGAAATAGAATCCGGATTCTCCAAAACCTCCTTGTGCGAGGCAGCAGAACCGATTGAAGAAACAATACCTTCCCCGACACGGGCCAGGATGGTTTCCTCCCCGGCACCCCCGACTAACTGACGAATATTAGCCCGCACCGTAACCCGGGCTTTGGCTATCAACTGGATACCATCTTTAGCCACGGCAGCCACCGGCGGGGTATTAATCACTTTGGGGTTCACACTCATCTGTACAGCCTCGAACACATCACGACCGGCCAGATCCACGGCCGTTGCAATTTGAAACGTCAAGTCGATATTCGCTTTAGATGCAGACACCAAGGCATGTACCACTTGAGCCACGTGTCCCCCTGCCAGATAATGAGCCTCCAGCAAGTCACGATAAAGCTCCAAGCCGGCCTTTTTCCCCTCGATCATGGCACGAACGATAACCGTGGGAGGCACTTTCCGCCAACGCATCAAAACCAATTGCAACAAAGATATTTTCACATCAGACACTAACGCTTGAAACCACAAGCCAATCGGAATAAAGTAGAGGATCATCCAAAGTAAAAAAAGACCTCCGGCGATAACCGCTACCAGAAAAAACAAACTACTCTCCATCTTCTATTCAGTTTTTAATTTAACTACAATCTTATTTTTATACACTTTCAACACGACTACTTCCCGATTTCCCTCGATATACCCGGAACGAGATTCCGCCTCGACCACACTGTTCCCCACCCGTACTTTTCCCATCGGGGCCAAGCGTCCTTGCGTCATCCCAATATCTCCTTCCTGAATGGATTCATCCACACCTTCCACAGTGCTATCAATCTGCGTGTGTAACTGCATACGTTTCCACGTCTTCGATCGTAAGACGTAATAAGTCACCCCGAAACCACAAAGAGCCGTTCCGAGCAAAGTGAAATGCCCAACCGTCATTCCCATTGTAGAATAAGCGATATAAATAGCGATTCCCACACAAGCGAAACCTAAAATCCCCGCCACGTTCACTCCCGGAAAAACAAGAAACTCAAGTATTAACAGGACAAAACCTATCAAAATCAGCATGAATAAAACAAGCCACTCCATATACAACATTTTTTGTTTGATAAAGATACATTTTTTTATTTAACTATAGTATCATCATACTGAAATATTTTCCACACCTACCCCTCTTTCCCAACCGATCAGGCCGTGATAACCAAACGTGACAAAGGAAGACTACTCCCTAAAATACCTGTTTAACTACCAATATCAAGAGCAGGAGAATACTCACCTGAGGCAAACCGACCACGTACGGCAAGAACAAAGATGATTCAACTCGTCTCTATCTCATCGTTGTCTCGTTTTCATCTCGTCTGTAAGTAATGAACAAAGTATTATCATTGTTCATTCAGGGCGGAAATACCGGAAAATCACATGGTACAAAAGCACGAACAAAAGCCCAAGAAAAAAATCAAATTTTAATTGCCCCGAAATTATTTCCCCGCCCTCTGGCACAGGTTGCTATGCTAGCGAGTTTGAACCCGCACATTTTCAACATACGATTTTCAATTCTCAATTATTATCTTTTACTTTGTAGCCAATTTTTCATTACCCATGTAGGCAATGAGTCAAGTATATAAAAGAGAGGACGAATGAAATACACTGAATTGGCTGACAATGAAGAATTCTACCACAAAGTAGAATATTACAACAAGGCAAGAACCGAAAAATTAAGCTATCATTATAAAGAGATTCTCAAACTACTGGGAGCTCGCCGTCCGACGTGCGGCCGAACTCGATCTTGAAGTCGATCAGGTTGATATTCATCTTGGCGAAAAGCTCCTTGA
>ENA-UEPJ01004510-UEPJ01004510.1-human-gut-metagenome-genome-assembly--contig:-NODE-4510-length-10778-cov-13.202972_pt1 | contig 10778 bp, 8 predicted proteins | sample MGYA00242890_ERZ507896 | MGnify/ENA primary metagenome ERZ507896 (study PRJEB26167, sample SAMN06115508) | human gut metagenome | host: Homo sapiens | place: China:Qinghai | collected 2015-08-20... | reverse complement strand
CGGGGCAACACGGTGAGCCACCTGACCTACATCGGCGACAGCGACGTGGGCAAGTACTGCAACTTCGGCTGCGGCACTGTCACCTGTAACTACGACGGCAAGGACAAGTTCCGCACCCAGATCGGCGATTACTGCTTTATCGGCTGCAACACCAACCTTGTGGCCCCGGTCAAGGTGGGCGATGGCGCCTACACCGCCGCCGGCAGCACCATCACCAAGGATGTGCCCGCACAGGCACTGGGCATCGCCCGGGAGCGCCAGACCAATCTGGAGGGCTGGGCAGAACCCAAGATGGAAGCCTACATTGCCAAAAAGCAGAAGCTGGAAAACGAGCAGAACAAGTAACGCTCTGCCCTCACGCTGAAGCTGTAACAAACCCTTTTGCCCTCCGGCCGCACGGCCCGGGGGCATTTTTTGCTTATAATGTATATCTTTTTGCGCGCGCGTATGTTATACTTAGATGTTGTATCACACTATTATCAGGAAAAGGTATTATCATATCATGAATGAAACCGATATCTGGCTCATTGCAGGGCTGGGCAACCCCGAAGCAAAATATGACGGCACCCGCCACAACACCGGTTTTGCCGCGCTGGACGCGCTGGCCGACAAGTGGAACATCTCTGTTGGCAAGACCAAATTTCAGGGCCTGTGGGGACAGGGCGAGGTGGACGGCCACAAGGTGGTGCTGCTGAAACCCCTGACCTACATGAACCTCTCCGGCGATTCCATCGCCCCCATGGCGGGCTTTTTCAAGATCCCTGCCGACCATGTGCTGGTGCTGTGCGATGATATCACGCAGGCGCCCGGCAAGCTGCGCATCCGTCCCTCCGGTTCTGCCGGCGGGCACAACGGCCTGAAGAGCATCATCGCCCGGCTGGGCGGGGAGAACTTTCCCCGCATCCGCATCGGCATCGGCGCAAAGCCCCACCCGGACTACGACCTTGCCGCATGGGTGCTGGGCAAGTTCCCGCCGGAGGACGCCAAAGCCATCGCAGACCGCTACCCCGACCTTGAGGCCGCCGCAAAGCTCATCATGGACGGTAAGCTGAGTCTGGCACAGAGCAAATATAACGGGTAAAAGCACCTTCGGTTCCCGCAGGAAACCAGCGTGGCAGCTGCCGTTTGCCTTTACGACCCCACCCGTGAAAAAGCAATTCAGGAAAATCCGCAGATTTTCCTGAATTGCAAAATATAAAACACTCTTCCGCTGAAAATATCCAGAGCGCAAGCGGAGGATATTCAAAATCGTTATTCTCCCGCATCCTGACAGGAAAGGAGGTTTTTCCATGTACGAAGCCTTGCTCAAGGCCACACCGGAATATCAGAAGATCGCCGCCAGCTTTGCAAAGCCCGGCCCTGCCGCGCTGTTCGGTCTGCCGCCCGCAGGCCGCGCCCTGCTGTACGCCGCGCTGCAAAAAGACCTTGGCCGGGTGCTGTGCATCGTGACCCCCGGCGAGGCCGAGGCCACCCACTTTGCGGACGACCTCAAGGCGTTGGGCCTTTCTGCCGCCGTGTTCCCGCCCCGGGACTTTATGCTGCGCCCGGTGGAGGGCGCGGGCCGCGAGTACGAGTACCGCCGCCTTTCGGTGCTGGGTGCACTGGCCGGCGGGCGGCTGCAGGCCGTGTGCGTGCCTGCCGAAGCCCTTTTGCAGTACACCGTGCCCCGGGATGAATTTTTAAAGAACACTCTTACCCTCAAACCCGGCATGGTGTACAACCGCGAGGGTCTTGTGGCCCGGCTGTTCGCCGCCGGGTATGTGCGGCGCAGTCAGGTGGACGGCCCGGGACAGTTCAGCGTGCGCGGCGATATCGTGGATATCTATGCGCCGGATATGCGCCAGCCAGCCCGCGTGGAATACTGGGACGATGAGATCGATTCCATTTCCTCCTTTGACCTGCTCACCCAGCGGCGGGACAGCGCACTGGACAAAATTTATCTTTCCCCTGCCCGCGAGGTGCTGTTCGGCGACACCGCCGAGACCGCCGAGGCCCTGCGTTCCGCCATCAAAAAGGCACGCGGCCGGCACCGCACCGCACTGGAAAAGGCCACGGAAGCCGACCTTGCTCAGCTGGACTCCGGCCTGATGCCGGAAGCCATGGATAAATACTACGGCCTGCGCTATCCGAGCCCGGCCACCCTGCTGGATCATCTGGACACACCGCTGTTCATTCTGGACGAGGTGGGCGGCATCCGGGACGCCCAGAAGGCCACCGAGTTCCGCCGCAGCGAGGAGTTGACCGGCCTGCTGGAGGAGGGCGTGCTCTGCCCCGGGCTGGATGTGCTCTACCAGACCATGGACGACCTTGCCGCTGCCGCCCAGAAGCAGAGCACCCTGCTGTGCGAGAACTTCCTGCGCGGCATGAACGAGTTCAAACTGAAAGATCTCATCAACGCCGAAGCCTTTGCCGCCCCCAACTGGAACGGCGACCTTGCTTCCCTGCGGGAGGATCTGGACCCGCTCATCGCCCAAGGCTATGCCGTCACCCTGTTCTCCGGCACCCCCAAGGGTGCCGCCGCCCTCACCCGCGACCTTGCCGACAAGGGCTACTCCGTGAGCATGAGCCGGGATGTGCGGCCCACAAAAGGCATCGTGCAGGTGCTGCCGGGTCATCTGACCGCCGGGTGCACCTTCCCGTTTGCCCATGCGGCGGTGCTGTCCAGCCGTCGGCACGGTCTGGAGGAAGAGACCGCCGCCGAGACCAAAAAGCGCAAAAAGAACAAGAATGCCCTTTCCAGCCTTTCAGATATCAAGCCCGGGGACTATGTGGTGCACCAGAGCCACGGCATCGGCATGTATGCGGGCATCCAGCGGCTGGAAGTGCAGGGCGCCACGAAAGATTACCTCAAGGTACAGTATTCCGGCTCGGACGTGCTGTACGTGCCGGTGACCCAGCTGGACCTGCTGAGCCGCTACACCGCCCCCGGCGACGAGGAAAAGGTAAAGCTGGCAAAGCTGGGCGGTGCCGAGTGGCAGCGCACCCGCGCCAAGGTGAAAAAAGCCACCGAGGAGATGGCGCAGGAGCTCATTGAGCTGTACGCCCGCCGCCGACAGGCCACGGGCTACGCCTTCCCGCCGGACGGCGACTGGCAGCGGGACTTTGAGACCCGCTTTGACTACGACGAGACCGACGACCAGCTGAACGCCACCGCCGAGATCAAGCAGGACATGGAAAAGGGCTGGCCCATGGACCGGCTGCTGTGCGGTGACGTGGGCGTGGGCAAGACCGAAGTGGCCCTGCGCGCCGCCTTCAAGTGCGTGATGGGCGGCAAGCAGTGCGCCATCCTTGCCCCCACCACCCTGCTGGCGTGGCAGCACTACAACACCATCCTCTCCCGCATGGAAGCCTTCCCGGTGAAGGTGGAGATGATGTCCCGCTTCCGCACCGCAAAGCAGCAGAAGGAGACTCTCCGGGGCCTGCAGTCGGGCAGTGTGGATATCGTGGTGGGCACCCACCGGCTGCTGTCCAAGGACGTGAAGTTCCATGACCTCGGCCTTGTCATCATCGATGAGGAGCAGCGCTTCGGCGTCAAGCACAAGGAAAAGCTCAAGGAGAACTTCATCGGGGTGGACATGCTCACCCTGTCGGCCACTCCCATCCCCCGCACCCTGAACATGGCCATGAGCGGCATCCGGGACCTTTCCACCATCGAACAGCCGCCCATCGAGCGGCAGCCCGTGGAGACCTTTGTGCTGGAATACAACGACGTCATCCTTGCCGAAGCCATGAAGAAGGAGCTTGCCCGGGGCGGGCAGGTGTACTACCTGCACAACCGGGTGGACAACATCGAAGCCTGCGCCGCCCATGTGAGCAAGCTGGTGCCCGGCGCACGCATCGGCATTGCCCACGGCAAGATGACCGAGGAAGAGCTGAACCCCGTGTGGCAGCATCTGCTGAACGGCGAGATCGATATTCTGGTGTGCACCACCCTCATCGAGACCGGCATCGATGTGCGCAACTGCAACACCCTCATCATCGAGGACGCCGACCGCATGGGCCTTGCCCAGCTGTACCAGATCAGAGGCCGGGTGGGCCGCTCCGGCCGCAAAGCCTATGCCTACTTCACCTTCCGGCGGGACAAGACCCTGACCGACATCGCCCAGAAGCGGCTCTCCGCTATCCGGGAGTTCACGGCCTTCGGTTCCGGCTTCCGCATCGCCATGCGGGATCTGCAGATCCGGGGTGCAGGCAGTCTTCTGGGCCACAGCCAGCACGGCCACATGGAGGCCGTGGGCTACGACCTCTACGTGAAGATGCTGGGGCAGGCCATCGCCCGGGCCAAGGGCGAACCTGTCCGGCGGGACAAGAGTGAATGCCTTGTGGACCTGCGGGTGGATGCCTTCATCCCGGAGAAATATATCGCAGACGGCCCGGGCCGCATTGAAGCCTATAAGCGCATTGCCGCCATCCAAACGGCAGAGGATGCCGCCGATGTGCTGGACGAGCTCATCGACCGCTACGGCGACCCGCCGCCCTCGGTGAGCGATCTGGTGAACGTGTCGCTGGTGCGCGTGCAGGCCAGCGCTGTAGGCGTGACCGAAGTGACCCAGAAAAAGGACACCCTCACCCTGCAGCTGGAAAGTCTGGATCTGCCCATGATCCGGGGCCTGCTGGTAGCCTTCAACGGCCGCGTCACCGCCGGTGCAGGCAACCGGCCCTACCTCTCGGTCACGCTTCAGCCCGACGAAAAGCCGCTGGAGCTGCTGCAGAGCATCCTCAAGGCGATGGCAGAGATCCTGAATGGCGGAGAAAAAGCAAAAGACAGCAAATGACCTGCAGCGTCCTCGCCTATCAATCATCAAATACTAGGAGCATTACCATGAAAAAGAAACTTCTTGCACTGGTCTGCGCGCTGGCACTCACCTTCAGCTTTGCAGGCTGCACCATTTCCACCCCGGACACCGTGGGCAGCATCGGTGATTTTGAGATCACCTCCGGCATGTATCTGCTGGCCCAGTACGGAGCCTATCAGCAGGCGGCACAGCTGGCCGGCAGCGATCAGGATGCCTCGGATGTAAAAGCCTTTCTGAAGGAGACGATCACCACTGACTCTGACAGCGGCGAGACCGCCGTGGTCAGCGACTACGTGGCCCAGCAGACCCAGCAGACGCTGGAAACGCTGGCTGCTGTGGATGCCCGCTTCAAGGCACTGGGCGGTGAGCTGACCGACGAGCAGATCGCCACTGCCGACCATTATGCCCAGCAGATGATGGACCAGTACGGCGACACTTACACCGCCAACGGCATCGGTCTGGAGACCATCAAAGCCTATGAGCGCCTGCAGGTGGAGCACACCGCTCTGCTGGATATGGTCTACGGCCCGGACGGCGAGACTCCGGTGGAGGACGACGAGCTGACCAGCCATCTGGACGACAGCATGTACGAGATCTGCTACATCAGCATCCCGCTGTACAATACCAGCACCTATGCCTTTGCAAACGATGACCAGAAGACCAAAATGCTCAAGCTGGCACAGGCCGCTGCCGACAGCGTCAACGCTGCAGGCGGCGAGACGGTCTCGGATCAGGTGAGTGCCCTGCATGAGGCCGCACAGAATGCCCTGCCGGACATCTACGCTGTGCTGGACGGCGAAACTTCCGACGACAGCGCCAGCGTCCAGACCGAGCTGCTGACCGAAAGCGATGTTGCTTCGACCTTTACGCAGGACGGTGCTGCCGATGCTCTGCGCAGCCTTTCCTACGGCGAAGCCGCTGCCGTGCAGATCAACAGCTACACCCTGCTCCTGTTGGTGCGTGTGGACCCGCTGAGCGTGTCCTCTCTGGACGATCTGCGGGAGCAGGTCCTGAGCGATATGAAGGGCAGCGAGCTGGACGATTCACTGGCTTCCAGCGGTGCAGAGCTGGCCCACAGCCTGAACAGCGCTGCCATGAACAAGCTGCCCGCCAAAAAGATCGTGAACGCCACCAGCGCCAACAGCTGATAACGTAAAAATAATACGCCCGGGTTTTCCACGTTTCGAAAGGAAGAATGTGGAAAACCCGGGCGTTTATATTTTGCAGATATCCCGGCAGGAAACAATTTGAATGGCCTCCGCTGCGCTCTGGCCATCTTCAGCGGAAAATATATTTTTATATTTGCAATTCTGGAAAATCTGCGGATTTTCCAGAATTGCCTTCTCACGGGAGGGATTGCAACGGCAAACGGCATTTCCTGCAACAGCGCCTTTTGTGAAAATGCGTTTGGAGCACTCCGCAGAGCGCAACAAAGGCGCTTTATTTTACCACCCTTGCAAACTCTGCGGCAAGGGCAGCATTCACCGAACGGACGGCGTTCGCGTCCGGCTTGATCTCGGTCCGGTCATAGGTGAACAGCCCATTCACCTCATCCTCCACATCCGTCAGCTGGGTGTACACCAGCGCCGAGAGTCCTTTTTTCAGCTGGGGCAGCACTGTGCCCAACTGCAGCTTTTTGCAGCGGGCCGTCAGGTCTGCGCGACTCTTTGCCGTACCGTAGCCGTAGGTTTTGCCCGGAGCTTCGTGCCCCGGCATGGGCCATGCAATGCCGCCGTATTCACTCAGGGCCACAGTGCGCTTTCCGGGCTTTACATGCAGCGGATAGAAATAGTTGTGGATGGAGCACACATCTCCGCCGCCCTGATCATACCAGCCGCTGGCCTCGTCCACAAGGCGGGTATCGTCCAGCGTGCGGATGGCCTGCACTGCCCCGGCCGCGTCAAACTGGCCCCAGCCTTCGTTGAAAGGCACCCAGCAGCCGATGCACGGATGACAGCGCAGGGCTTCTACGGTGGCTTGCAGCTCTTTGCGGTATTCTTCCTGGCTGCTTTCCTTTCCACGGCTCAGCAGGCCCCAGAGGGGTTTTGCATCGGGCAGACAGCGCAGCAGCGGCTGCAGCACATTGGTCAGGTAGGTGACGAACCACAGGTTGTAGGCGCTGCCGCCGTTCACCATGTCCTGCCAGACCACAAGGCCCAGCCTGTCACAGTGGTAATACCAGCGCTCCGGCTCGATTTTTGCGTGCTTGCGCAGCAGGTTGAAGCCCAGCGCTTTCACCTCGCTCAGCTCCCGCTCCACCGCCGCATCGGAAGGCGGGGTATACAGGCCCTGCGGCCAGTAGCCCTGATCCAGCAGGCCGTTGAGCAGGATGGGCTTTCCGTTCAGGCAGAAGCGCAGCACACCCCGCGCATCCGGCTCACAGCTCCACTTGCGCAGGGCAAAGTAGCTGTGCACGGTGTCGAACTGTTCCTCCTCTCCCTGTGTGGTGCCCACGGTCAGGTCATACAAAAACGGGGTATCCGGGCTCCACGGAAAGAAATGTTCCTCCGGGATGTTCAGCGTCACCTCGCCGTCCCGGTCCGCTTCGTCGCTGCCCCAGTCCTCGGCAATGGTCACGCCCCCGGCCCGCACCACGGCCCACAGGTTCACCGCACCGCCGGGCATGGAAGTATGGGCTTTCACGGTCACGGTGCGGGCATCGTAGTCCGGCGTGACCGTGAGCGACTGGATGTAGTTTTCCGGCACACGCTCCAGCCAGACCGTCTGCCAGATGCCGCTCTGGGCCGGGTAGAACATGCCGCCGGGCTTCAGGGTCTGCTTGCCCCGGGCCTGCGTGCCGCTGTCCGTGGGGTCCTGCACGGCCACCCACAGGCTGTTGCGGCCCGTATCGTTGAGCTGGGCGGTGACATCCAGTGTGAAGGGCCAGTAGCCGCCCCGATGGCCGCCCACCAGATGGCCGTTCACCTGCACCGCACAGGCATAGTCCACTGCGCCGAAGTGCAGCAGCACCCGGCCCCCTTCTCCCGGAGGCGGAGCAAAGGTGCAGTGGTAGTGCAGCCACTGGCCGGGCTGCAGGGTGCGGCCCACGCCGGAGGCCTTTGCCTCCGGCGAGTAGGGCACCAGAATGCTGCCGTCCCACGCAGCGGGGTATTCAGCTGTCTGGGTAATGGCGTACTTCCACAGGCCGTTCAGGTTCTCATAGCTGTCCCGGCGCATGGCCGGGCGAGGGTGTTCCGGGAGTGGATGCATGGTCTCACCGCCTTTGATTTGTTGGTTTCATTCTAGCACAAGGCAGATGGCTTGTATAGACTGAGCAGCAACAATGCGGCGGCAAACGGCAGATAATACCAGTGTTAAACACAAACCTGCTCCCACGCGATTACGCTCTGCACCGGAAGCATTTTCCACATACAAAAAGGCTGCTGCACCAAATGGCGCAGCAGCCTTTGCTTTTGCAATGATAAAATAGAAAACCTGAAGTCAGAGCTTACTCTTCGTCCTCATCCTCGTCATCCTCTTCGTCATCATCGTCCTCTTTCGGCTTATAGAAAATGCCGCTGAGGAAGATGCTGATGAAGTACAGCAGCACCATGGGGCCGGCCACCATGCACTGAGACACGATATCCGGCGGGGTGACAACAGCTGCAATGAAGAAGATGATCACGATGGCAATGCCGCGCACCTGCTTGAGCAGCTGCGGGTTGATAATGCCCATCTTGGACAGGATGATGGTGATCAGAGGCATCTCAAACACGCAGCCAAAAATGATGAACATGGTCAAGCAGAGGTTGACATAGCTCTCGATACTGGTGGTGGTCTGGATGTACTCTGCACCCTCGATGCCGGTGCTGAGGAAACGCAGCATGAAGGGCATCATGAGCTTGTAGGCGAACAGCACGCCCACGCAGAACAGGATCAGGCCCAGCAGCATGACCATCTTGAAGAAGAAGCTCTCGCTCTTTTTCAGGCCCGGCTTTGCAAATGCATAGATGTGGTAGAACGCCACTGGCACAGTGACCACCACGCCTGCCAGAATGGAGACGCGGAAATACTGCATCAGCTTTTCCTGCGGGGCAATGGAAACAAACTCGTAATAGTCGCGGCCCATGGCAGTGAGCAGATCGATCAGACGGTCGGCGTATGCCAGCGAGACCACAACACCCACCACGAACACCACCGCGCAGATGATCAGCCTGTTCCGCAGTTCTTTCAGATGGCCGGTCAGCGTCATGCTGCCGTCCTCTGCCATAACTTCGGCTTTTTTCTTTTTGCGCTTAACGTTCGTAGCCACAATTACTCCTCGTCTTCGTCCTTCTTGGAAACCTTATTCTCGGTCTTCTCCTCGGAATTATCGGAGCCTTCCTCGTCCTCCATGCCCTTCTTGAAGCCGTTGATGGTCTTGCCGAACATCTTGCCCAGCTTCGGCAGGTTCTTGGGTCCAAAGATCAGCAGAGCGACGACCAGGATGATCAGCAGTTCGTTAGTACCAATACGCATAATAAAAATCTCCTTTTTACTTTGCCGCGCCGCGTGGCGGGCTTATTGCATGTATCAGGCAACCGCGGGCGCGGGTGCATCCAGTAGGTAATCAGTCCTTCGGCAGAACATCATTCTGACGAGGGTCTTCCTCCACCGGCTCGGCCGCAGGAGCAGCCTCGGCAGCTTCCTGTGCGGGAGCCGCTTCCACGGCAGGCTCAGCCTTTTCAACCGGGGCGGCGGGTTCTTCGGCCTTTTCGGCAGGTGCAGCGGTTTCCTCAGCGGGAGCGCTCTCCTCTGCCTTGGCGGCAGGTGCAGTGTCCTCTTCCAGCTCTTCCACCGGCTCCTCGGTCAGCTCGGTCACTTCCTCGGCAGCTTCTGCCTTGGCAGCTTCCTCCTTGCTGGTCTTGCCGATACCGGTAAAGCTCTTGGTCACATCCTTGACACTGTTGTCGATATCCTTCTTGATATCGGTCAGCGGGGCAACGGCTTCCTTCAGGGGAGCCTGGATCTCATTCAGCGGCTCCACAACGTTCTTCTGGATCTCCTCAGAAGCAGCGCCGGTGTACTTTTTCAGTTCACGCAGCATCTTGCCGATCTTCTTTGCGTAGACGGGCAGCTGATCCGGGCCGATGAACACGAACGCCACGATCACGATGACGACAAGTTCCCAAAAACCAATTTTCATACTAACTCGTTTCCTTTCCTGTGCGGCGGGACGTTTTCCGGAGCCGACGCATCCGCTTTGCAGTGGGTGCCGCGAACCCATTCTTTGCCCTGTTCTTCGTCCGCTTCCGTGGGAGTTCGGCGCTCTTTGCGCCTGTGTTGCCCTACTTATACCGAAAAGTGGTGAACTCATTCTGAACAATATATGAATTTTTCATGAACGAGCAGGTGAACGGGGTGTTTTTGTAAACTTATGATATTTTATAGTCAGTTTATTACAAAACGGATAGGATACAACAGTGCAGTCTTTTGCAAAAAAGAGGACACCGCACAAAACGGTGTCCTCTGAAGTGTCCTTTGCGGGGATCAGTGGCCGCAGCTCTCGCAGTGGTCGCAGTCCTCTTCGAGCTTACCCACGATGGGTTCCGGATCGATGCCCTGACGGCGGTAGTAGTCGGACAGAGCAGCCTTGACGGCCTGCTCGGCCAGAACAGAGCAGTGCACCTTGATGGGAGGCAGACCTTCCAGAGCTTCCACAACGGCCTTGTTGGTCAGCTTGAGGGCCTCATCGATGGTCTTGCCCTTGATGAGGTCGGTGGCCATGCTGCTGGTGGCGATGGCGGCACCGCAGCCGAAGGTGAGGAACTTGACATCCACGATCACGTTGTTCTCGATCTTCAGGTACATGCGCATGATGTCGCCGCACTTGGGGTTGCCCACTTCGCCCACGCCGTTTGCGTCGGGGATCTCACCCACGTTGTGCGGATTTGCAAAATGCTCCATGACCTTTGCGCTATACATGCTTGCCATAATTACTGCTCTCCCTTCAGGCTGAACTGGCGGGCCTTGTTCTGACCCTGCAGCCACATACAACTCATA
>ENA-UEPJ01004501-UEPJ01004501.1-human-gut-metagenome-genome-assembly--contig:-NODE-4501-length-10821-cov-4.360480_pt1 | contig 10821 bp, 5 predicted proteins | sample MGYA00242890_ERZ507896 | MGnify/ENA primary metagenome ERZ507896 (study PRJEB26167, sample SAMN06115508) | human gut metagenome | host: Homo sapiens | place: China:Qinghai | collected 2015-08-20... | reverse complement strand
GAGATACCTTACAGATACGCTGATGGCCCATTAACGATTGTCGAGAGTAAGACAGGAAGTTTAAATCCTCAAATGTTTACAGACTATGTTGATGCGGCATTGTTAACAAATAATGCAAGTACAGAATCGGCTGTATTAGTGGCTACGGGCAATAAGATTTATGGGGCTACTTATTTAAATGGGGATAATGGAACAGAACTGAAAGGGGATTTCCCTGCTCGTATTGCAGGGATTGCGGTTAAAGATAGTAGAAATAGGGACTACAATTCTCATTTAGGAGTTGTTTTGGAAGATGGTAATTTTTATGTTTTTGAAGTTAAACCTGCAACTAAGACTTCCGCGATGACTTTGGAAGAATTGTTTCATAAGAATTTGAAAGAATTGAATCCAAATTTCGGTAAAGTAGTAGATTTTGTGGTTAAATACGGTGGAGATGGAAGTAACGTGTCTTTCTATCGACCATTCTAAATAAAGATAAAGAAGGGGGATACAAGCCCCTTCTTTAATTTTTGTATGTGTGTAAAATTATTGTTATGAAAAAAACATTCGTAATGTTATGTCTGCTTATTTCTTACTTGGGAGGGGATGCCCAACAGAGAGCGAATTATAAGTTGGCAGAGAAGTTTACCCAGATGGGATTATCTGGGATTGCCGCCCGGAATAGTATGCGGGTAGTTCCTCGTTATATTCATGATGGGGAGAAGTTTTGGTTTGATTTTAGGACGGACGAGGGGACGATGTATTATCTGGTTGATCCGGTGAAAGCGGAAAGACGATTGCTTTTCGAGAATACGGATATTGCGCAAGGGGTGAGTAGTATTACTCGGAAGGCGTATAACGAGAAGGATCTACAACTATCAAATATAGATTTTTCAAAAGATATGTCGAAGATGACTTTTTCGTTGGGAGGGGGAGATTTCGAGTATAATATGAAAACGAAGAAAGTAAAGGAGTTGCCGAAAAAGGAGAAGAAGGAGGAGGACATGGTGATGTACACGTGGATGTCTTTATCCCCGGATAGCAATTATATTGTATACGCGAAGAATCATAACCTCTATATGAGAGGAAATAAATATAAAGGACAGGATACGACAGAGATTCAGTTGACCACGAACGGAGAACGTTATTTTTCCTATGCCCGGAATGGTCAGGATACGGTATCTGATGAAGAAGCGATGGCAGGGCGTTGGTTCCCGAAAGTGAATAAGGTTTATGTCTTGCGTCAAGATAACCGGAACTCTGACGAGATGGCGGTGATTAATGTATTGGCGAAGCCTAAACCTGTACTGGAACGCTACAAATATGATATGGCGGGAGATAAGAACTTGTCGAAGTGGGTGCTTTCGGTGATTGATGTGGACAAGCGTAAAGTGACGGATTTTAATATCGAGCGTTGGCAGGATCAGGATGCCGAGGTTCGGTACGTGACGGACAAGGGAGATAAGATTTTCTTTGAACGCTATAACCGGGTACGGGATGAAGTGGAGTTGTGCGTGGGGAACACGGAAACGGGAGAGGTGAAGGTGTTGATACATGAGGTGGATAAACCTTATATTGATTATCATATGCGTAATATCGTTTTTTTGAACGAGGGAAATGATATTCTTTATCGTTCAGAACGTACCGGATGGGCGCATTATTACCATTATGATGGTAACGGGATTTTGAAAAACACGATTACTTCAGGCGATTGGGTGGCAGGGCAGATTGCTGCTATCGATACGGTGGGCAGAACAATCTATTTGTACGCGCACGGGTATGACAAAAAGATGAATCCTTATTATTACCAAGTGGTGAAGGCTCATCTTGATCGTGAAGGAGTGAAGTTGTTGAGCCCGGAAGACGGACAACACAAGGCGGAGTTTTCTAAATCCCGGAAGTATTTCGTGGATAGTTATTCGCGGGTAGATATGGAGCCGAGATTCACGTTGAAGGATAATAACGGGCGGGTGATTATTAAAGATTTGGCAAAAGTGGACGTGCGGAGGGCTTACGAGATGGGATGGCGTGCGCCGGAACGTTTCGTGGTGAAGGCTGCCGACGGGTTGACTGACCTGCATGGTATCATGTGGAAGCCGGCAGATTTTGACCCGAACAAGAAATACCCGATTATTTCGTCCGTTTACCCGGGACCTTTCTTTGAATACGTGAGTACGTCGTTTACTTTGGATGATAGTTATAATATGAAGCTGGCTCAGCTCGGGTTTATCGTGGTTTCCATGGGACACCGGGGAGGAAGCCCTATGCGGGGCAAGTTCTACCATCGTTACGGGTATGGAAATTTGAGGGATTACCCTTTGGCCGATGATAAATACGCTATCGAGCAGTTGGCGGATCGTTATTCTTATATAGATATCACGAAAGTCGGTATTTTCGGTCATTCCGGGGGTGGTTTCATGTCGACGGCGGCTTTGTGTACTTATCCTGATTTTTACACTGCCGCGGTGTCTTCTTCCGGTAATCATGATAATAATATTTATAATAATGGTTGGGTGGAGATTCATCATGGAGTGAGAGAGGCCAAGGAAACGGTAAAAGATAGTGTGAACGGGGATCGTGAAGTGTCAAAGTTCAGCGTGAAGGTGCCCACGAACATGGAGTTGGCTAAAAATTTGAAAGGACATCTTTTGCTCGTGACGGGGGATATGGACAAGAACGTGCATCCCGCTCATACTTTGCGGATGGTGGATGCCTTGATTGAAGCCGGGAAGAATTTCGATATGCTGGTATTACCCGGTAAGACTCATGGTTACGGGAGTGCGGATAGATTTTTTGAACGGAAGTTGTGGTATCATTTCGCGAAATACTTGTTAGGGGATACCACTGCCGATCATTACGGTAATATAGAGGAATACAAGGGAATCGAAAATTGAAAATGGAGAATTGAAAATGAGAACAAAATATATCATAATGCTTTTGTTGTTGTTGGCAGGAAGTTCTGTATGCGCGCAACAAAAGGCGAATTTCAAGCTTGCCGATCGTTTCACTAGTCGGAATTTCCGGTCGGCAGATAGAAACAGCATGAGTATATATCCCATGTATATTAATGACGGAGAGTGTTTTTGGTACTCGTTCACGACGGAAGAAGGAAAGCGTTATTATTACGTGAATCCGGAGAAGAGAGAGAAGCGCTTGCTGTTCAACTCGGAAAAACTGTTCGGGTTCTTGAATCAGGAAACGCACGAGGTGTGTGACGCGAAGGATTTCACGTTCCAAGGATTGGAGTTTGATAAAAAAGGGACTTCTTTCACTTTTGATTTCGAGAAACACAAATACCGTTATGATATGAAGACGGAGGAGGTGACGAAGTTGGATACCGTGATTAATAAAGGTTTCGGGGATTCTTGGAAAAAGTATTCTCCGGATAGTACCTATATCATGTTTGCTCAACGTCATAATCTTTATATCATGGGGAATAAGGATAAAGGGAAAGACACGACTGTCATACAATTGACGACGGATGGTGAGAGATATTTCTCTTATTTCAAGGAAGAAGAAGAGGTTGGTACGGATACATTTCCAGCAACTCCGGTTGCCGTGTGGATGAAAGATTCTAAAAAGGTGTATGCCGTGCGGGAAGATACCCGCCACGTGGATGAATTGTTTTTGGTGGACGTGATGGCAACTCCCCGTCCCAAGGTGAAAACGTACAAGTATTCTATGGCAGGCGACCAGAAATTGGAGAAAACCGTGTTGACGGTTATCGATGTGGAAACGAAGGAGATGAAAACGATAGATGTCGATCGCTGGCAAGACCAGTACGTGGATGTACTTTATACCTCGAAGGATGGTAATAAGATCTATTTTGAACGGAAAACCCGGGCTTTTGACGAACAGGAGGTTTGTGTTGCCGATCTCACGACGGGAGAGGTGAAAGTGTTGATTCACGAGATTGACAAACCTTTCATGGATTACAAAATGGCGAATATCATGTTCCTGAATGACGGGAAGGATATTATTTATCGTTCCGAGCGCACGGGATGGGGGCATTATTATCTTTACGATAACGAGGGAAACTTTAAGCATGCCATTACTTCCGGGGAATGGGTGGCAGGGCCTTGCTCGGATATCGATACCGTGGGACGTACGCTTTATTTCTATGCTTTAGGAAAGGATGAAAATATAGACCCGTATTATTATATCCCGTGCAAGGTGAATATTGATAAACCGGAGAGTTTGACGCAATTGACTTTTGATAACACGAATCATCAGGTACATTTCTCGAAATCATTCAAGTATTTCGTGGATATTCACGAGCGGGTGGATATGGTTCCCCGTATCGTGTTGAAAAACCGGAAAGGGAAAGAGATTATGGAATTGGAAAAGCCTGATATTCGCCGTGCTTTGGAGATCGGGTGGAAGGCTCCGGAGCGTTTTAAGGTGAAGGCCGCCGATGGAGTGACCGACCTCTACGGGGTGATGTGGAAACCGTTTGATTTTGATTCGACGAAAGTCTACCCGATTATTTCTTCCGTGTATCCCGGTCCTTTCTACGAGTACGTGCCGACGCAATTCCGGTTGATTCATGACGACAATACCCGTTTGGCTCAATTGGGTTTTATCGTGATTGCCGTGGGACACCGGGGTGGAACGCCTATGCGGGGAAAATTTTATCACACTTACAGTCATGGAAGGTTGCGGGATTACCCGTTAGCGGATGATAAATACGCGATAGAGCAACTGGCTGACCGTTATTCTTTTATCGACGCGACGAAAGTGGGTATCTACGGTCATTCCGGGGGTGGATTTATGTCTACCGCAGCCATCTGTACTTACCCGGATTTCTACAAGGCGGCTGTATCTTCCGCGGGAAATCATGATAATACAATCTATAATCATTGGTGGGGCGAAACTCACAACGGTGTGAAAGAAGAAAAGAAGGTGATTAAGGATAGCGTGAACGGTGACCGGACGGAATCGACTTTTAAATTTAAGGTGGGTACGAATATGGAGCTGGCAAAGCGATATAAAGGCGGTCTGTTGTTGATTCACGGTTGGATGGATGATAACGTGCATCCGGCTCACACGTTGCGGATGGTCGATGCGTTGATCAAGGCGGACAAGAATTTTGATATGATCATTTTACCGAGGTCGAACCACGGTTTCGGGGGAGCCGAGAATACATTTTACGAGCGTAAGATGTGGTTCCACTTTGCCCGTATTCTGCTAGGAGATGATACCGGGGATTACTATTATGAAGTTGAACAATACAAGAATGGGGATAGATAGGATGATAAAGAAATTTATTATTGGTCTGTTTTTACTTGTTTCGGTCGGGGCGTTCGGGCAGCAAAAAGCGAATTACGAGCTTGCCGAGCGCTTCCGGCGCATAACACAAGTGCCGTTGACAAAGAATAGTTTGGAAGTACATCCTCGTTATATAAATAATACCGATCGTTTCTGGTATTCTTTCCGCACGAGCGAGGGAAAAAACTATTATTTGGTTGATCCGGCTAAAAGACAAAAACGCTTGATTTTCGACAACGCGGAGTTATTGATGAAAATTAGTGAGATTACTAGGAAGGGATATAACCACAAGGATTTGGAATTGGATTTCACTTTTGACGAGGACGGGGAAACAATTCGTTTCTGGTTTGACCGGAATGATTTCACGTACAATATTAACACGCAAGAACTGAAATTAGCCGAAAAACAGAAAGGGCAGATGAATTATGATCCTTATTGGAAATACTATTCACGGGACAGTTCCTATATGTTGTTTGCCAAGCGGCATAATCTCTATATCGTGGGAAATGCGGCTAAGGGTAAGGACACGACAGAAGTACAATTGACAAGCGACGGGGAACGTTATTATACCTTTAACCGGGAAGATGAAGGCGAGTTGGACGAACGCATGGGATGCTCCGCGAAATGGTTCCCAACCGGACACAAGTTTTATGCTATTCGGGACGATTCCCGTCAAGTCGAAGATTTGTGGTTGATTGATGCTTTGGCAAATCCCCGTCCCCGTCTGAAAACTTACAAGGCAGAATTGGCGGGTGATGAACATGTGATTCAGTTCGAGTTGTTGATCGGGGATGCGAATACCCGGGAGGTGAAAAAGATCAATATTGATCGGTGGAAAGATCAATATATCGATATCCTGTATGCTAGTAAGGATGCAAAACGTCTTTATTTTCAACGTTATAAAAGAACTTGGGACGAGTGCGAGATTTGTGTCGTCGACACGGAAACGGGAGAGGTAAAAGTGTTGATACACGAGGTAGATAAACCTTATCTGGATTACCAGATGCGAGCCGTCCATTTCTTGAACGATGGGAACGAGATCCTTTTCCGCTCCGAGCGTAGCGGGTGGGGACACTATTATTTGTATGATAAGGATGGTAACTTGAAGAATCAAGTTACTTCCGGGGCATGGGTTGCCGGACCGATCATGAAGATTGACACGGCGAGCCGACAGATTTATTTTATAGGTTTAGGCAAGGAGAAAGAGATTGACCCTTACTATTATGTTCTTTATCGAGCCGATCTGGATAAGACTGATGCGATAACATTGTTAACCCCGGAAAATGCCTCGCATAACGTGGATATCTCTCCGTCGAGCAAGTATTTCGTGGATAGCTATTCCCGGGTGGATATGGAACCTGTCAACGTGGTACGCGATCGGAAAGGCAAAGTGATTTTGGAGTTGGAGAAACCGGACTTGGAGAACCTTTATGCTTTCGGTTGGAAGAAACCCGAACGGTTTAAGGTGAAGGCGGCAGACGGGGTAACGGATATTTACGGTGTGATGTGGAAACCGGCGGATTTCGATTCCACGAAAACCTATCCGATTATTTCGTCGGTTTACCCGGGACCTTTCTTCGAGTACGTGCAAACCCGTTTCACGGTGAATGATGACATGAATACCCGTTTAGCTCAAGTGGGCTTTATCGTGGTATCCATGGGACACCGGGGTGGAACGCCTATGCGGGGGAAATATTACCATACTTACGGGTACGGCAACCAGCGGGATTATCCTTTGGCTGACGATAAATACGCGATCGAGCAATTGGCACAACATTACCCCTTTATTAACGTGAAAAAGGTGGGTATATTCGGTCACTCCGGTGGCGGGTTTATGTCCACGGCGGCACTGTTGACCTATCCGGATTTTTACAGTGCGGCGGTATCTTCGGCAGGGAATCACGATAATAATATTTATAATAAAGGCTTTGTCGAAATCCATTACGGCGTGAAGGAGAAAAAGCAGGTAGTAAAAGATAGTGCCGGAAACGAGCGGGAAGAAATCACCTTTGAAACCCGGAGCAAGACGAATCAGGAATTGGCGAAGAATTACAAGGGTGGTTTGTTGATCGTGACCGGGGATATGGATCGTACGGTGCATCCGTCACATACCCTGCGAGTGGTCGATGCTTTGATTAAAGAGGGGAAGAACTTCGATATGCTCGTGTTGCCCGGTAATTCTCACGGGTTCTCCGGGGCTGCCGATGAGTTTTTTGAACGCAAGTTATGGTTCCATTTCGCTAAATATCTGTTAGGGGATGCCTCAGCGGATTATCAAGGGGATTTGGATTACTTTTTGGAAAGATAAAAAGATATAGGTATGAAAAGACGATATATTTTGCTGTGTTGTTTGTTATTCGCTTGGTTGACGGATGGTATGGCACAGAAAAAGCCCCTCGATATGGAGGCTTATAAATTATGGCGAAGGGTAGAGGGGCAGCATATGTCGGATGACGGGAAATGGATTACCTACCGTTTCGTGTATATTGACGGTGAAGGGCACGAGAAAGATTCCCCCGTCACTTATTTGCACCATAACGAGTCGGGTAAGACTTACGAACTGGAAAATGTGCGGCAAGCTCATTTCTTCAATAACGGGAAATGCTTGAAATACGTGGTTTCCCCTTCTCCGCGGGATACTTCGGGGCTGGTAAAGGATTCCGTTTTCCTGTTGACTCTGAGGAACATGAAAAAGCAGTTATGGGACAGACCGTATGACTGTAACGAATCATCCGATTCTCCGGTTATGACTTATTCCTATCCTATCGGGAAAAACGAGAAAGACAAAGATATCAAACGATTGGTAATTTGGAACTATGAAACGGGAGATTCGACTGTCATGGATAGTTTGGATTACCATATATTGCTCGATAATAACAAGACGATCATCTACACGAAAGAGCGTGATGGTTACAAATCTCTTTATGCCGGTCCGGTGAAGGGGAAGCAGAAGTTGATTTATGGTAATCCGGATGCCCGGTTGACGAATTTCACGTTGGATAGAGAGAATATGAAGGGGGTTTTCACGGTAGCGTCGGACACTTCTTTCTTGAAAGATCCCGACTTGTTGTATGCTTTTAACATGAAAGACGGTACTTACAAGTTGATCATGGACACGAAAGAGGTGGTGCTTCCCGATACCGCATATAAAGTTCGTGGCGGGTTGAATATGCCGTTTAATAACGGTCGGTATATTTTTGTCGACGGTGTGCCTAAGGTGTCAACGCCTCGTCGCCCGAAAGTGGAACCGGACAAGAGTTTCGAACTTGAATTGTGGAAATGGGATGATGAACTTTCTCAAAGTCGCCAAAGGAACAGGAGAGGTTATCGGCGCAATACCCCGAAGTACGTCTATCATGTAGACACGAAGGAATGTGTACTTGTTTCGCCCGCGGAGTTTGATCAAGTGTTTCATCCTACCTGTGACGAATATAATTACGTGATTATTTCGAATGAGGCGCCTTACCGCGGACTGACGGACTGGAGGGATGGTGAGTCATCAGATTTATACTTGGTGAATTTAGAAACGGGAGAGCGGAAATTGATATTCTCGGATTTTCGTCAACGTCCGGTATGGAGCCCGAACGGGAAATATGCTTTATTTTATCACGGGGAAAAGAAAATATGGTATAAATTGGAACCAACCACGGGAGAATTGACGGATATATCTTCCGCGATTGGTCATCCCGTGTACGACGAAGAGCACGATAAGCCGAAACCTGCCGATTCATATGGCATTGCCGGATGGCTTGACGGGGGAAATAAAGTGGTTTTGTATGACAGGTATGATATGTGGGTGATAGATCTGACGGGTAAAAATGCAGTGTATTCCCTCACGAACGGCTGGGGACGGAAAAATAATACCTCTTTGCGTTTGTTGAAAGCGAATTACGATTCCAAGTGGATTGACACGAAACAGAATGTTTTGTTGAAAACATGGAATACCGAAACTCTCGACCAAGGGGTTTACGTGCTGACTCCCGCCCGCAAAATCCGTAAATTGATGGAAGGGCCTTATGCCTTGAATTTTAATCAAGTGACCAATGACGGGAAATATTGCATGTACATTCGTCAGAATTACCATGAATTCCGTGATATCTGGTGGAGTAAAACCGATTTCGTCCGTCCCGTGAAGATAACGGACACGAACCCGCAGCAGAAGGATTACCGCTGGGGTTCGGTGCAACTGGTCGAGTGGACGAATTTCGAGGGAAAACGCAACCGGGGATTGTTGTACCTGCCGGATGATTACGACCCGTCGAAACGTTACCCCGTTATCGTGAATTTCTATGAAACCCATACCGGAGATATACACGTGAATCCCGTGCCGGCTTTGAGTAGTGCCATGATTAACGTGGTAACGTACGTGAGCAACGGTTACGTGGTTTTCATGCCGGATGTGCATTTCACGATAGGTGCCCCGGGTGAGAGTAGTTACAATGCCGTGGTGAGCGGAACCCGGATGTTGATAGACCGGGGCATTGCCGACAAAGACCGTATCGGTATACAGGGGCATAGTTGGTCCGGATATCAGGTGGCTTATCTGGTGACTCGCACGAATATGTTCCGATGTGCCAGTCCCGGTGCGGCTGTTTCAAGCATGGTTTCCGCTTATACCGGAATCCGGGAGGGAAGCGGCATGCCCCGTATGTTCATGTACGAGGAAACTCAAAGCCGCATGGGAAAAACACTTTGGGACGACCCCGAAATGTATATTAAAAATTCCCCGATATTCTATGCCGATAAGATACAGACGCCTCTATTAATATTCCATTGTGATAAAGATGAGGCGGTACCTTACTCGGAGGGTTTGAATTTATTTCTTGCCATGCGGCGTTTGCAGAAACCGGCTTGGTTACTGAATTACAAGGGGGATAAACATTTCTTGTATAACAAGGCGGCAGAAATGGATTGGACGATTCGTTTACAACAATTTTTTGACCATTACTTGAAAGACGCACCCATGCCCCGGTGGATGAAAGAGGGGATAAATATAGACGAGAGGGGGATAGACCAGAAGTATGATTGAGTGAGATAATTTAACGTGAAGAACTCGTTTTACAGATGTAAAACGAGTTTTTTATTGCAAAATAATTTGTGTTGCGAATGAGTAGTAATTATTCGTGAAATTGTTATTTTCATTTTTTTCTCTACTTTTGTATTCTTAAGAGTGTTCTTTTGGTGTAAATCATAGAATTATGTCTAAACGTGATCAAAATACAGAGGACTTTTTATTTGACTCCATTCGTACCGGCAATATTGAGGCTTATGAGGTCTTATTTAAAAAATATTACTTGTCTATGTGTATTGTTGCTTGCCGTCTTGTCGGGGATGAAGATATAGCGAAAGACATTGCGCAGGAAGTATTTATTCATTTGTGGGAAAAAAGGGAATCTTATAATTTTGAAACAACGCCGGATATATTTTTATATGTAGCTGTCAAAAACAAATGCTTTGATTATTTGAAGAAGCAAAAGAAAATGCCTGTTCAAAATAGTTTGAAGTCCGTCTACGTGACATCGAAGAATTCCAAAAACGCGAAACACAAAAGCAGGCTAAAGAAATAACATTATT
>ENA-UEPJ01004482-UEPJ01004482.1-human-gut-metagenome-genome-assembly--contig:-NODE-4482-length-10885-cov-11.627776_pt1 | contig 10885 bp, 20 predicted proteins | sample MGYA00242890_ERZ507896 | MGnify/ENA primary metagenome ERZ507896 (study PRJEB26167, sample SAMN06115508) | human gut metagenome | host: Homo sapiens | place: China:Qinghai | collected 2015-08-20... | reverse complement strand
GGCTGCTGCTGCCAATCGTGCAACTACAGTGTGGTCGTTCCGGAACGGTGGGAACGGCACAAGGCTTATCAGCGCGGGCGCAGAAATATTATGATGACAATTTCAAACCGAAAGCGATTGAGTTCATTCTTTTAAATATTGATTCTTATAATAGGAAGAATTATAAAATGGCTTCATTTAACTTGCATCAAGCCACAGAAAATCTTTTGCGTATAATAGAATTAGTATTTACTTTATATAGCCCCAAAGAACACAGACTTACTGAATTGATGAATCGCTGCAAGCGGTTTACGACCGAAATATTCAAAGCGTTTCCACGCGACACGCCGGAGGAAGAACGACTTTTCAAACTTTTGGAACGGGCTTATGTCGAATCCCGCTATAATCCCGATTTTGAAATAACGAAAGAGGACATCGACGCGCTGCTGCCGAAAGTCGAACGCCTGCGCGACATCGTGGAACGGGTCTGCACGGCGCAGATCGACTACTACGCCCGGCAGAAAAACAAATAACCGCTACTATGGCAAATGAAATTGAAGCCTATACGAATTTTCTGTTTTACAATTCGGAGGACGGCAAAACCAGCATACAGGTAATTGCCGACGCCGACGCCGAAACCATTTGGACGACCCAGAAAGGAATGGCTCAAATTTTCGGCGTGGAAGTCCCTGCAATCAGCAAGCACCTGAAAAATATCTTCGACAGCCGCGAACTTGACGAAAAAGCAGTTGTTTCCAAAATGGAAACAACTGCATTTTCTATCAATTCTTCACTTTCAAAAATATTTTTTAAGTGTTTCGATATTGCTGCTTTTTGTACTCCAAATAAGTCTGCCATCTGCATCTGAGTCAGCCAAAGTGTATCCTCATCAAATCGAACATCAATAATTGTCTTTCCATCGCTGTTTTCATAAATAATCATTTCCCCATTTGGGACAGTATCTAATTTTTTCATAACAGGTATCTCACTTCCCTTCCTATATGTTTTACTTCACCGTTTTTTATTGCAGTGAAAAAATGCAATTTTGTTTTATCCATGTTTTCAATACCTCCGTTAAAGTTCAGTTTACCTATCGAACATACTCATCTGTCCGGGTATGTCGTTGCTCTGCATCCACCATAAATATACTTCCTCTCCGCACGTCCACTTTGTGTTCTTTCCTCGGAATCTCCTCATTTCAAGCATCCGATCAAAAGCTCTTATATACGCAGTTTTATATTTGGGGAAATCATATATTTCCCGTTCTCTCTGACATTTTTTTGCCAGAGGACAGGCTATACACCCAAGTCTATCATATCCCCAGGAATACATCTCGCAAACCGGTATATTTTCGCCATTGATAACGTTCCATATATCCACTGCTTTCCAGTCAATAATTGGATTAACTACAGTTTTAGCTTTCATCTGGCAGTTTTCAAATAAACGTCTCGTATCGTCATTGTCTGTTATAAGCATTTTTTCATCAGAAACGCCTATGCTTTTATTCGCTGTCTTTCCGAGGACTTCAAATGCACTCCTACTGCTTCTCGCCGAGCTTTCTTCCCATCTAACACCAGTGGCAATCATCCGGTTTGCATTTCCACCTTCTTTCAATTCTGAACAGCAATATCGAACAACCCTCGTTGGTGGCATCAACTTTATAGGAATCAAATTCCACATCGTCACTCGATGCCCGTTTCCCTTATCATGATAATCTACAGTACACTTAACACCTTTCAATTCTAATCTTCTGAATGTTTCTCTTATATGGTATACCGTAGGTGGCGCATCTACTGTGGTATGTGAATTATGAACCTCAAACGGTATTCCGCTTTGCTCAAACACCCACAGTAATGCGTCCGAATCTTTTCCTCCTGAATACTCACAAACAAGCGGTTTCCCATAATGGGATATGGACATTTCGCTTGCCAGCCTCACACGATCTATTGATCTCTTAATAAAATCTTCCAACACACCACACTACATTTATCCGTGTGGTAAATTTACAATCTGCCTTATAGTCTTTGGGAGTTATTACCGCTGGCCGTTAGCCTTTTCTGGGGCGATACCTAAGCAGCGTGTTAATAGCTGCTATTTCTCAGACGAACCATGACATTCCATTCTAGCATTTATCAATTTTTACAACCCGGATTCTGATTCCGGGAAACCTCGTTTCACGAGGATAAGTGTTATTCCTTTCTCATAAACATGTCTTTTATCATAGTTATCACCTAAATTCTAAATGTTCAGTTTAGTCAACTATACCATTTTTTTTACTATGCCTCTTTGCATACTGAAAACGTGTTTGAGCAGGTTTTGTACCTTCTGAATATAGATAGGTTCGGAAGGTTGAATAATAAAACCACGCTCTTATAAATCTGAATATTCTCATTACTTATTACCTCACTTGAATTTTAATATTGTCCATTTTGGTGGATTCAGCTTTTCAGAATACCAACTAATCATATTAGGGTATCCTATTCTGCTCCAATCTTTATACCATTTATAAAGTGCGTACCATGCCATGTTTTTTTACCTTTAAATTCTAATTTAACTATTTCACTTCCTGCTCAATATTTAAGTTTCTGAACATTGCGCACATCACATCCACAACAATACTGTTTCCAAACTGCTTGTAAAGTTGCGTGTTGCTATTGACTGCTGCCATCTTGGAAATATCTTCATCGGATACTCCCATCAACCGTCCGCATTCTCTTGGTGTCAGCTTTCTGATACGGTACTGCGTAAATACTTTTGAATTTGCATCTCCATGCGTTCCGGCAATCAGTGTGGGAGATATACCACTATCGGAATAAACCGTTCCGCACTGAGAACCATCATTTGAAATCTGACCTACCTTTTCAATCCGTACAATCTCTTGATTTTGTGCGGTTATTGTAGGACACGTATTCCCATTAACTTGAACACGTCCTCTTCTTGTCTGGCTTTCTGGATAGCTTGCGTCAAAGCATCCACCGACTTCACATTCAATAGAACCACTTTTTGTAGCCTGCTTAATCAGAACCATATTGTCCTTCTGCACACTTGTTAAACAGTTACTTGTGCCTTGCATATTTATTTCTAACCTCTGTTCCGTTGGGCTTCCGGCTGTTCTGTCTGACGGATTTTCCGGGTTTCTGCCACGCATGGCAACTATCTGGCTTTCAAGAATTTTCGGCTCTTGATTACCGCCTTGCATTGTACTCAATGTTGGACTGCACCCCCCCCACATCATAAATTCTGTTGGTACTCTTAAATTTTGCTTCAAAAGATCCTAAAACATTTACATCTGCCATAACTACTCCTAAATCATGCTGTTCAGCTTTTACGCACCTTGCAATCGGATACACACCTCGCTGAAAATCTGCTGTTACTCCGGTGTATATACTACCTATTACTTCCATTCAATCACTCCATTGCTACCATAGTTGTCAAGGCCTTTATAGTCTCTTGCCATAAGAGTTACAGCTACATCAATAGGTTTTTCTGCCACCTCTCCCCTATTTTTCAACAACCATGTTTCCGATTTGCTGTTGGTTTGAGATTCCGCAGTCATATCTTGCCGTGATGCAGTTTGCAATTTCTCTCTGTTGTGGCTTATTGATTGTTCCGTCAACGCATGTCTGTCTGTCTGTCTGTCTGTCTGTCTGTCTGTCTGTCTGTCTGTCTGTCAAGATTGTGCTGTGGTAATGTGCCGTTGTCAATCAACTGTTTTATCAGTTTGTCTGCCTTTTCATTGTTTATGTAATACTTCTCGTCCACATCATCTTCAAGGTAATCTTTTAGCTTCTTTTTTAATGGTATCGGCTGTGGAAAATGGTAGTTATATTCTCCCAAAAACGAAAACATGAAGCACCTTTCACGATTCTGTGCAACTCCGTAGTTCTTTGCGTTCAAATCCTGCCAGTAGCTTACATATCCAAGGCTTGTCAAAAAATCAATCCAGTTCTGAAAATCTACCATGTTTGCATCGGCATGTACTTGCGGTACATTCTCCATGAACAGAATCTGTGGTAACTCACCGCCATCATCTCTTATCTCTTTCAGAATACGTTCTACTTCCCACAAAAGGCCGGACCGTGTACCACTTCCTTTTTTCATGCCTGCTTGTTTTCCGGCAACCGATAAATCGGTACATGGGAATGAGTAAGTAAGTAAGTAAGTGAATACCTCTGTGTCGCAAATATCCAAATCTTCCGCATGAACCTTAGTTATATCCATAGTTGGAAAACTTGTGCCATGCACTGCGTTATAGCTTGCTATGGCATACTTATCAAATTCTACAACTCTATAATGCTCAAATTTTGCACCAATTCTTTCCAGCGCCATTGCCTGCGAACCATATCCGGCAAACAGTTCAATTAATCGTATAGGTTTTGTAATACGGATTGGTTCACGTATCATGTCAAAAATGCTCATCTGATTCTGACATTCGTAATCAAACTTATCTAAATCACTCATTTTTTCAAGGAGACCACATATGCTTCACTTTGGCAAGAGTCTCTGCTCCTTTCTGCTTTATTCTTCTTCCTCTTTAATCGTTGCGATTTCTGCGTTTAAATTTCTGCTCATGGTAGATAAGATTTTTACAATCATTTCGCTTTTTGTCTTATTATCAACCTCTCCGGCGGCATTCTTTTTCGCTTCCAGCTTGTCCCTGTATTTATCGTACTGTCTGGAATTGATATATCCAGCTTCGTACCAGCCGAATATGTCATCATTTGAATAGCACTTTTCGCCTTTGATCGTCACGAAAATCTCATTGACCTTTTCACGTTCTTTTTCTGCTTTGGTCTGATATTTATCTCTTAGCTTCTGTATTTCTTTTCTGATTGTCTCCAAGGCTGTTATTTCTACATTGCTCATTTTTTCACTCCTTCCGGTTTCTCGCACCGTTCAAATGATATTACCCACACCCAAGGATTAGCATCCCAACCGTAGCGATTGAGGTCGGATTTCTTAATGGTACTGTTCCAGACTTCTACGAACTTATCGACTTCATCATATCCTTCATCAGGACATACATCACATCCAAATATATCATTACAGTCTCTGCAATTTGATGGGTATATTCCCTCTTTGATACATTCATTATCTGTAATCTCCTGCAACCGCTCCACTCTCACATCCGTAACCTTAAGCCAGATACGTGCCGCTTCTTTCGGCATGTGGATTGATGGTTTCCACTTTGTAACATCGGCAATGTCATTTCTTTGCCAATCTTCGTAGTAATAGTATCCGTTCGGTGCCTTTTTCCATGTTTCACGGACATACAGGATGTTGCCCGGCTCATACGGTGCTTTATATGCCGTCATTATCAATTCCGCATCCGTCATGTCGCAATATGGCTTAAACGTCATCCTCTTACCTTTTAAAAAATCATCAGGCGCAGCATTTTTACACTTGTCTGGCAACATTCCCAAAAACTGACGAGAACTTACCAGCCGCCTGGTGCAGGTCTTCCACCCGTTCAGAATTGCCCGGACCATTTCTGTGTTGAATAAAATCGGTTTAATTGACATCTACTCCACCGCCTTTCACGATCTCGATTGCTTTCTCAACCGCATCATTTATAGTCTTGTTTTCAATTTCTGTCATATGATACAAACTACTGTCCCAGTAACTGTCATATTTATTTCCATATTTTTTTAATCCATACAACTGCTCCACAACCTTGTCCGGGTCATAGGCGGTCGGTTGCGCATCTATTAATTTTAAAATTGCATCTTTAATATCATTAGTAAATACATCTTTATTTTCTACCTCATCCCAAATTCCTAAAATTTTTATATGTCCTTCTAATTCATCAGCATCAATCAATCTCATCGTTCGCCCTCTTGTTCCAATCTGTAGTTGCTTTCGCACGCTCGTCTCTCCCTGTTCTGATTCCTCCTTCCTGATCCATGTACATCTCACATTCATAGCTTTTTGGAAGTTCTGTTCCGCATTTCATACATTTGATTTTGAACATTACCCCAACATCCGAATGTAATGGCTTATTTCTAATGGTTAAGAACATTGCTTTTCCACCGCAGAACGGACATGGCTTAAGGCTTTCACTCATTCTTCATCACCTCCAAAACTAAATTCAATCCCATCGCTCCAATCGACACCTAACTGTTTACATTTTGCTCTCGTAGATGTACCTCCAGAATGACTGGTTCTGAAAAGAAACAGTTCTTGAACGATACTAAAATATGACATTCTATAATAAAAGCGTTCCTCTTCGTCCAACTCCCTAATAGCATCTTCACCATGCACATATTCGTACCATTCCTCGAACTTTCCGACCAACTCCTGCATAAGGCTAATGCAATACTTCAAGATGTACTTTTCATCGTGGCTCTCCAATTCTTTCTCTACAATCTGTTTCTCCATCGCCGCCCGGCATTCTTCCGGTGTGCCGATTGCACGATACTGCTTAACTTCTTCCGATACTAATGCCATTTGACATAGTTCTTTATAATTTTTTTCTTTATCATACTTAACTTCTGTGAATGGTTTATCCAACAGAACACATAATAATTCGTACCAGCTTAAACCATGTCGCCTTGCTAATTGCTCTAAAGTCTGTCCACAATGATTTTCCATTGCCTGTTTTTCATGCGGTGCAATTAAATTCCAGTCTATAGATTCATTTGTTCCTAAAATTGGGAATTTTTTCTCACTCACAACCGCACCTCCAACAGCTCCGGGTTGTCAATTATGTTGCCGATCACTTCAAAATTCTCTGAATCAAAATCATCCAGTCCCTCGTAGTAATCACAGCCCGGCTCATTCGTACACCATCCGTTTTCATGCCACACGACACGCTTTCTCGTCTCATCTTCTGGAAACTCAACGTCGATATGCCCTGAAAGAATATCATTCTCAAAAATCCGTCTGCCGCTTTTATCATTAAGTCCTGTGCACTGGCAAATAGTTGATGGGTCTATCTCGTAAACAGCTTTTTTACTTGCGAAAACCGGTTTAAAAATAAGCGGTCTTCCTGCAAGTTCATAATAACTACCAGACATCCATTCTCCGTCATCAATGCACTTTCCGCGGAATAAATATCTATCTTCCATCCTTTTTCTCCATTTCTTTCTGCAACCATTTCTTGATATTATTTTTGCAACCTGTATCACAATTACTATGTCTGCAATTTATTTTGTCTGATAAATACACTACGCAATGCTGGCTCACAGTAGACAGCATTTCTGCCAACTCCTCATCCGTCATGCTTCTGATCCGGTCTGCATTGGTCTGTGGCTTCTTCTGGTCTCTAAGAAACGCACCAATTACAGGCATATCCCTGTCTGCAAAAGAGAGATGCTCACTACTTTTCGCAGAATAGATAATCAAAGGATTCTGTCTTCCAGCTTTACCGGCTCTTAATACCTCATAATGATTGTTTGAGAGCGGAAGCAATTGCCATCCATCCTTAACCAGCCATTTCTTTAAATTTTCTAACTTACTGATATGTAACACATTTCTTTTTGCCATATTTCTACCTCACTAAATCCGTTATTTTAACAGATACCCCTTTATATTTCCCGGTGCGACAATACTCTGCTGTATCAAAAAAACAAATGCATCCATCATCTTTTTTTTCAAGTGCTATGCTTACACCATTGCTTACCAGTGTATTTTTTAACAACATCAGCACCGCTTCTATCTCCTGCTTGGTTTCATCTGTCATTTCAACTGTACCCTCCTCTTTTTTCTACCTCTCTTTTCGAATTTATCGCACATTCCTACCGGACAGCCGCGTCTTAATCCTGTCTGTGAATAATATCCACACATGACCTCTGTTTGACTGTGCTTGTATGAGTAAATACATTTACGGCAGTATTTTATGCTTGTCTTTATCATCTCTCCCATGTTAATAATCCTTATTTCACCGCTTTTCCTGTTACAATATCCCAATTTTCATCCTCAATAAACTGATTCCGAATAATCTCATCCGTCAGATAGTGCTCCTTACTATTTGGCTGCTTGCGCCAATAGGAATCAATGTAATAGGCAACCCAATTCATAAATTCTTCGATTTTGGCATTTGAGAAACGGTAAGAATCTTTTAATGTCGGAATTGTCAGATACATTGTGGAGGCAAGCGCGCTCTCGATATTCCGATCTGCGCCAAGCACTGCCCGTCCATTTTTTATATCTGCCATATACAATTTTTGTGACATTGGGATTGATTTTACCCACTTGACCACATCAATTTTCTTTTTACGGCAATATGCCATCATGCTCTCGCTCGTTACCGCTTCGTCATCATCGTCCTGCCAAGATTTCCGACGCTCAACGGTTTTGCTATAAAAATTCGTGACCTGCTTAAACGTCATATCAAACTTGTCATACAAAATGGCTGTAAAAATATATCCCATGTGATTCGCGATATTATCTCCTAACTGACATTTTGCTAATTCCTGCTTATAAACAATCGACGGAATTAACCTCTGTCTCTGCTGTACGTTATGCATTTGTTCACCTTCCTTGTATTTTTTATTTTATATTTCCACCCGCCATCATCTTTTCAATGATTTCCTCCTGCATCCGCTCTGCGATATGATCCCGGACTGATTCTTCTGGAAATGCGATCTGATATGTCCGCTCCTTAATCCGGTTCGTGATCCGGTCATCGTAGGATAGCTTGTCCAGCGGATCATTACTCGTGAAAATCGTTACCTTCTGGTTTATGTACCGCTCGTTGATGATCTGATACATTTTGTCGTTGATCCATGCCGCCGGTGCTTCCACACCAAAATCATCAATGATTAAAATATCCGTTGTGGAAAGTGCATCTAAAAGCTGGCTTTCATTGCCTGCTGCATCCCTGCGCCATGTATTCTTGATTTCCTGCAAGATGGTCAGTGATACTGCAAATTTGACTGTATATCTTTTCATCAGTTCATTTGCAATCCCGGCAGAAATCCTTGTCTTACCGCTTCCCTTTGTCCTCGACCAGATATACAGTCCCATGCCTCTTTCCTTCTGGCTCTCGAAATCATCCAGATAGGTTTTTATGATTTTACAGGCATCTGACACCATCTTTTTACTTTCCTGCTTTCTGTACACATCCATTCGAAACGATCTCAGATCCATCCCACGGAATGCCTCCGGTATATCTGCGAATCGCAACCGCCTTGACATGACCGCTTTCTTACGGCATTTACACGGTACTGCTATTTCAACTCCGTCTTTTATTTTCAAGATCCACTCCCGACCTTCGCAAATTGGACACACATCAGAATCCTTGGAAGTCTCCGGTGTCTCCGCGTTCCTGCATGAGTTCGTTGAGTGATTTTTCATGCGTTCCAGTATCTCTTCCAACTGATCCATCGTTCTCTCCTTTCAGGTACTGCATAAACAAGTTCTCTCGTAAAAAATTCTCAGGCTTTTTAATATACCGCTCTGCTGTTTTCTCCCGTCTGCATATATCTGCATAATTCTGTGCGGCCAATACCAGATCATCTTCCGGTACACCAGCCAGTACCACATTGCAGTATTCTGTTTCAGCAAGACAACCAGTACACCGTTTCGGATAGGCCGCGGCAAACTCTCCGAATTTTTCCACGGGGGATATAGGGGGTGTATTTTGTTTATGTTTATGTCTTTGTTTATTAATAGGTTCACTTTGTGGTTCAAACTGTGGTGCATTTTGCAGTTCACTTTGTGGTTCAAACTGTGGTGCATTTTTACTATAATTTTGAACCACAAGACTATTTATTTTATATTGTGCTGCAAGATTCCCACCGCGCGATTTCCATTCGATGAACCCATCTGTAGCAAGCTTGTTTCTCGCTCTCTTTAACGCTGATGCATTTAATCCAGACCGAAGTCCAAGGACTGACGAGGCTACCGTAAACGTATCTGGCCACCCTGATTTATTCGCTATGGACATTAACGCATGCCATAAGGCGATTGCAGTGTTGGGCTGCGGGTTTAGTTCGAGCCTGTCGTAAAATGCTTTTATCTCAGCTAAATAGTTCAAGAAATCACCCCGTTTCCAAGTCCTTAAGTAAGTCTCTTAATTTCATTTTCGCCTGTTCCGTCGTAAGTTCTGTGATTGTGACCTCAATTCTCGGATTATCCTTATCTATAGAAACATCATGATAAAAATGAGGGATGCATCTGCGGTTATCTTCTTGCAGCACCTTTGTTTTTGTGAGACTGTCCTGGATGAACTTTGTTGCGCAGGAGAGAATGTTGTCCCCATCTCTCCTGTTGTCTTTTTCAAAACAGTGGTAATAGATCAGTACCGGCTTTTCGATATGTACACCATGGAGCTGCTGTCTGATACACCACATGATGTGATTCTCATTATCATTTTTTACCTTTCCACCCTTATATGGGTTGGTGCGATTGGCTGCGGTGTAACTGTTCAAGCCTTCCAAACGCCCCGGAACTGTAAATTTATACTCCATCGGCACCGTCCTCCATTCTGATCTGCGCATTACAATCATTAATCTGCTCTGCTAAATATGCCGGAAGAGTGTAACAATCAATAAATTCGTGCGCATCGGCAAGATCTTTACGTTTCAGTGCCTTGTAGCTTTTCATTTTTCCTTCATCATCGTAGATGCCAAACTCACGTTTTAGCTGATTATAGATATCGCTGAACACTTTTTTATGTACTTTGCTATCTCTGTAAGCTTCTGATTTCTTACCACCGAGCATTTCCACCGCCTTACGTCTGACGTGTGCGGAAAGTTCGTCTGATTCTGCTCCGAACAGCGGCATATCATTTTCAATGGAATATACTTTTTGCTCTACGGTTTCAACTTTCTGTTCCAACTCCACAGTTCCCTGTGCCAGCAATGCAATCTGTTCCAAGGCTGTGAGAGGTATACAAGTATTTTGGAAGCGGACACAAGGATGAGGGAAAGACATACCTTAAGAACCAGTACCTTGTAAACAA
>ENA-UEPJ01004477-UEPJ01004477.1-human-gut-metagenome-genome-assembly--contig:-NODE-4477-length-10903-cov-81.116941_pt1 | contig 10903 bp, 10 predicted proteins | sample MGYA00242890_ERZ507896 | MGnify/ENA primary metagenome ERZ507896 (study PRJEB26167, sample SAMN06115508) | human gut metagenome | host: Homo sapiens | place: China:Qinghai | collected 2015-08-20... | reverse complement strand
TACCCGAAACTTTTCAAAACTTTCGTAAGCGTTTGTCTTTCAAGTAAATCCATCAATTAGATAAGAATTTAAAGTAATTTTACCAATTTACTACCTTATCTACAATTTTTTGCTGTTCACTTGCTGTACGGCGAAGATAAATGCGGGTTGTTTCAATACTTTCATGCCCCATAAGGTCGGCAAGTAGAGCGAGATCATTGAAACGGTCAAGAAAGTTTTTGGCAAAACGATGACGGAATGAATGAGGGTAAACCACTTCTTTGTTCATTCCATATTTTTCTGCAAAATGTTTGAGTTGTGATGCTATACCACGAGTGGTAATACGCTGCCCAAAACGATTTAGAAAGATATATCCAGATGTTAAGCCTTGGCCTTTTAACCATTTATCTGCCTCTGTTCGTAGAGTCTTAGGTATATATAACCTACGAATCTTTCCACCTTTACTATATAGGTCAAGATAACCTACACCGATATGTTCCGCTTTGATATGGAGCAATTCACTAACTCGTGCTCCGGTAGCAGCCATAAACCACACTATGAAATACCATTCATCATAACCATCTGTCTTAAGTCTGGCTTTGAGAAATTTATAATCTGCATCACTGATTACGTTTTCCAAAAAATTTTTCTGTTGTACCTTTACAAACTTCACTTTCAATTTTTCTTGCTTTGTAAACTCCAGATACTTGTTAATTCCCTGCAAACGAAGATTGACAGTTTGAGGTTTGAAGTTTTCGACTAAATACCCCTTGTATGCTAAAAGGTTCCTTTTGTTCACTTCCCCATAATGGTTGAGAAAATACTCTATAGTCCACACATACGAGTTAATAGTGTTTCTAGCAAGATTAGTTCTTGCTAAATGATTTTTGAATTTTGTTACCATACTACATTGATTTAAAATGAATATGATAATAATATAAAAAAACGTATCGCGCATTATACGCAGTTACCTAAAGGATGGTCAGTTGCCCCCATGCAAATACTATGTTCTTTGATTGATGGCAATAAACAAAATGGCATAGAACGAATAAATCTTGATGTCAAATATTTGCGTGGTGAACGAGAACCGAAGACTTTAACTTCAGGCAAATTTATACCTGCAAATTCTCTTTTAATTTTAGTTGATGGGGAGAACTCTGGTGAGGTATTCAGAACTCCAATCGAAGGTTATCAAGGTAGCACTTTCAAACAGTTGTCTATCAACGAAAATATGAATACAGAATATTTGTTACAAGTTATCAACTTTTATAGAAAATTATTGCGAGAGAACAAGATTGGCTCTACCATTCCTCATTTAAACAAGAAGCTGTTTAAAGAAATCAAAGTTTCTATACCACCCTATAAGGAGCAACAAAGGATAGTAGATTCTATAAATAAAGCGTTTATGTTTCTAGATATGATAATGGAGAATTTATAAACTCTCCATTATCATATCTAATTTAGCAAAGATACTGTGAACGGCAAAAACAATTCGTTTTTGCTCTTTTTGGGGTGGTATTGGTATCTCTAATTTAGAATATTCAGAAATCCAATATCGTTTATGAGTGTCACCTATTAATCTTGTTATGCTCATAAAGATTGCTACATAATCAATCTCAACATTTTGATTTACTTTAAGTATTTTCATTGCCGATGATTTTACCTTGAAAGGGAAATTAACCAGTTTTGAATCTGTTGTAAAATCATCAAATATTATACAAGGAAGATTTGAATATATACCTGTCGTTTCATTAGTATAGCCAATTATAAAAGACTTACCAGCCGTCAAAACAGGAGTTGAATAAGAAGTATCATAATCCGTAGATTCTACGATATAATCCGTTGGTTGTTCATAATCAGTAATTTGCTCAAGTCTACAAATAGCCCATCCTTTAGGTAACTGCGTATAATGCGCGTTATCACAAGTAATCTCAGCTTTCGGGTTAATGCGTTTTAGTAACTCAGAAGCAGGCTCATCACTTGGTTCTTGCGGTACAAGCTTACCATGAATGGCTATATTAAGAATCTTATTTTTAGCTTGTTTGATAGCTTCTTGTAAATCTAATTTGTCTTGCTCAATTTGATTAATTAAGGCAAACCAATGCTCTATCTCTGAGACTATTCGGTATTGCTCAGTAAGAGGAGGAAGAGGGAAAAATATTCGTTCCAAATTATATTTAGGTAATCCCTCACGACCACTACCTGTTATCTTTATAGATTTAGAGAATGAAGACGATAGAACAAACGCATGGAAATATTCAGATACAATAAGTATTGGACGCATAATGCAAACGTGTTGACTTACATTACCCCGTTGAAAATTTGCAGGTACGATTGCACAACGCCCTAAAGATCCTCCTGTTATATTTAAAAGTAGATCATTAGGCAAAACTTCTGTACCAATCATAGTCTGATGTATATCTTCTGATATAAATTTGATATCTTCGTAAACTAAACCATTGTTATAAATATTTTGAGATCGGAAGAATGGAATTCCTTTAGAAGAATAGTTACTACCTCGTGGAGTACTTCCAGAACCTATTTTTGAGCAAATATTTTCTATGTCTGTCCATACCCAATTCTCCGGAATCTCAAATGGTACGTTCTCATAATGGGGCGTATCGGAAGTTTTAGTTGTTTTTTTACTACGCTTTATTTTTCCCTCTTTTATCAAACGTTCCTTCTCTGCTTTAATGCGTTCAAGCAATACAGATGCAGGTTCGTCATTCGGATCTTGAGGAACAAGTTTACCACGAATGGCGAGATCTAATATTTTTTGACGTAATTTCTTTGTATCCATTTCGGCTAGTCTTTGTTTAAGAATAGATTGCAAAACTCATTCAGCTGTTGCTGCATGCGTTCTTGCGGAATGAGAATGCGTTTGTATTCAGCAATCATGGTAGGACTCATGCTTCGACTCATAGCATATTCTACTACTACCCGGTCTGCTTCAGGGCAGAGAATGATACCAATAGACGGATTTTCGTTTGAACGTTTTACATCCCGATCGAGTGCTTCCAAATAAAATTCTAGTTGCCCAAGGTCACGAGGATGAAACTTCGTCTTTTTTAATTCCACAGCAACCAATGCCTGTAAACCACGATGAAAGAACAGTAAGTCAGCCTTGAATGTAGATGTTCCTATATTAAGACGATATTCCTGATCCATGAATATAAAATCCTTTCCCAGTTCAAGAATAAACTGTTTCATGTGTTCTACCAAGCCATTTCTTAGTTTTGATTCACTATGCTTTTTAGGCAGATTGAGAAAATCTACAAACAGAGTATCTTTAAACAAAATTGGTGCATTAGGATATCTTTCGAGTAATCCTTTTGACATATTGTCCTTATTACCTAATAAACCTACATAAGTCTGATTGGAAATGCAACGTTGCATTTCTTTATAAGAAAGATGTTCCTTGTTGGCGTAGAGAATGTAAAATATACGTTCCTCATTACTTTTGCAGCGGCATAGAATTTCTATATGATTGGACAATGTAGTTAGTTCCAATATTTTAGGCATTTGTCCAGCTGTTGACTGAACAATTTGTGTAACCATTGACTGCACAATTGTAGCTGATTCTTGTACATGGTTGCCTGCTTCAATTTGTGCAGATGCCGTCTGCACAAATTCTGTATTCAAATATTGTTTTATTGCCGCTATAAATGTTTCCGATGAATACTCATCATAAAACATTACCATATTATAAATGCTTCTCTTACTATATCCTTTTAGGTCAGGGCGTTGAGAACGTATATATTCGGATAATTGTGAAACGACTTTACTTCCCCATTCTTCGCTCCTCAGCTTGGCCGATACATATCCGCCTACATGCCATGCAGTAAGCAGCAATTCTTCGTTGACTACTCTTGAAGCATTGCTTTTATGTTGGAGAATAATATCTACGATTTCTCCGAATTGTTGTTCTATTGATTTTGCGATGTCATTATTCTTCATACGCTTAATCTTCATTTATGTTTGCAAGCAGCTTCTCAAGTTCTGCAACTGCTGAGCTAATAGTTTTACTTTTCTCTTTTATATCAGCCATCAACTCTGCCAAGGAGCGGTCATCCGACTCTCCTCCTTGTTTTATCCAGGTTATATCAAGGCTTGTCTTGTCACGAGTGAGAATATCATCTACCGGATATTTACGCCAACGCCCTTGAGGATTATTGTCTGCATCATACGTTTCTTTGCGCCCTTCTAAATTTCCTGCATTATAGCATGTGACAAAATCATCCAAATGATGTCTCTCTAATTTATTAGTAGCAAGCGTATGTTTGATGTCGGTACGATAATCATAGAACCAAATCTCTTTTGTCGGTTGTCCTTTTGTAAAAAACAATACATTGGCCTTTACACCTTGCGCATAGAATATACCAGTGGGCAAACGAAGTATCGTATGTAAGTTGAAGTCCGAAAGTAATTTCTTGCGGATTGTTTCTCCGGCACCGCCTTCAAAAAGTACATTGTCTGGCAATACTACAGCTGCACGACCTCCGGTTTTTAGCATCAACATCATGTGTTGAAGAAAATTCAACTGGTTGTTCTTCGTTTCTACATAGAAATCCGGACGGTTAATATCCACAGAACCTGCCGGACGAGTGCCGAAAGGAGGATTGGCAAGTATTACATCTACAAGAGTGGATGGTTCTTTCTCCAATGAATCCTCGCAAACAATCGGACTACGATCTGTTCCCACCCCATGCAAATAAAGATTCATAGACGCAAGCGTTACTACCAATGGAGTATTATCTACACCATGTAAGGCTTTGTTACGCAAGAAATCGCGTTTCTCTTTACTTGAAGACTGCTCTTTCATATAATCGTATGCCGTCAAGAGAAAACCTCCGGTACCACAGGCTGGGTCACAAACCGTTTCCCCAATTTGTGGAGCTATGCAATCTACCATTGCTTTGATGAGTGGGCGTGGAGTAAAGTACTGACCGGCACCACTTTTCTTGTCCTGCCCATTCTTTTCAAGGATACTTTCGTAGATAGCACCTTTCACGTCTCCATCCATGATCAGCCATTGCTCTTCATCAATCATGGTAATGACTTTTTTCAAATAGACTGGCTTGTCAATCTTGTTTTGCGCTTTTGTATAAATTGTACCGATAAGATTTTCCTGTTCACTCAACAATTTCAGGGTATCTTCATATTGCCTTACCAAATCCAAACTGTCAAGAGATATTAAATCACTCCATTGATAACCAGATGGTATTGCTGATTCTTCTCCAAACATTTCTACATTCTCTGCGTCCATCTTTAAAAATAGAAGATAGGTGAGCTGTGTAATATAATCTGTAAAACCGATACCTTGTCCGGCAAGAGTTGTTGCCAGATTCCAAACTTTTTTGGTGAGCGATTGCTCCGTTATGTTATTTGTTGCCATATATTTATGCTGCTTTTCTTAAAACTATAAATGTATATAAAGACTGTAATGCCTCATCAGCTTTTCGCATACTGCCGAATGCACGAATCATCTGTGCAGCTTGAGTCACATCATCCTCACGAATCTCTTTAATTGTACAAGCACCGTTCGATGCGATATAATCCACAATACGACTGATGACTTCACGTTGTTTATCTGTTATTTCACGTTGATTTTGCCCTATCCACAGATTAAAATATTGCTTGGAAGTAGAAATGGCACTATCTAACCGCTCAATCTGGTGTAAAGCAAAGCGTACAAGCTGTATGATATTAGTCAAAGCATCACTCTCTTCTTTCGTAGAAGAACGTCGAACACTATTTGGATTCAGAATAGCGTATGAGTTCCACAATTGCTTGGAAGTAAAATGATTGTTAGCCATCTTGAGTTTGTTTTCCAAATCTTTTAGCATTGAATAGGTAATCGGCTCACCTTCATTATTATAAATTATGCGTAAGGCTTCTATTTCATCGCTATGCTCATTGCAGAAATCTTCAAAAGCTTCTGTTATACTTTTGGCTTCTTCTATTGAAAATCCTTTAGAAATAAGCGTGTCCTCGCCAGGCATCAGGGTATTTACAAATCCGGCTGCAAGAATAAGTAAATACCGGCGTGCATCTGCATGATTAGCGAGTGGTGATACTAAGCCCTTTCGTTCATTGTTAGGCTCATTTGTATTTACAAACGGAGGAAGAATGTTGTTTTCCAATGCCTCATAAATCCTTGAAGCAAGTTCTTTCATGTCGTCATTAGCCAAACGTACGAACTCATTCCGCTGTAAATTATCAGCTTTGTTGTATATTCTAGAAAGTGTTGCTGCAAGACGTTTCAGATGCTCATCAGGAAGGTAACCATGAGTAATCTGTTCCAGCAGTTCTTTAAGGGTTATTATTTTGGTTGTTGGCCTATCAATCAACATATGCGTTTTCATTTCGTGTTCAGTAACACCTACAGCATCAACCAAATAGAAACAATCTTTACTGACTGCATTCGGAGTAACATTCCGCAACTGTTCGTCTCCGATTGTACGCACACCACGCCCTTTCATCTGTATATAAAGCGGTAAAGATTCAACATCACGCATGATAATCAATACTTCAAGAGGCTTAACATCTGTACCTGTTGCTACTAATGTACAAGTTACGGCAATTCTGAAATCCTTATCATTCCGGAACTGACGTATCAATTCGTTACTATCGCCTGCTGAATACGTGATTTTCTGCACAAAACGGTCATCTGTACGTCCAAACACTTCTTTCGCAATCTGTACAATATTGGTAGCATGAGCCTCATTTAGAGCAAAGATTAACGTCTTTGGCAAATAGTCAAAATTAGCTTCCCGCTGAGGGTCATTGAATAATTCAGTATAGACTACATCGCGATAAGTAGACAAAATAAGTTTTATTTGCGCTGGATTGACGACACTTCTGTTCAGCTCTTTACTCGTATAAGCTTTCGTGTCTTTGCTGGATATGGTTTTTACGACTCCGGTATATCGGGTTTCTTCCCTTATTTTCTCCCCCTCCAATATGGCACCACCATTTTCTGTAACTTGTGTTTTGATTCGATATACACGGCAATCTACATTTACACCATCAACGATACTTTTCTCTAATGTGTAGTTAACTATGCGATTATTGTTAAAGAATGCCATTGTTTCTGGAATTGGTGTGGCTGTCAATCCTACAAGTCTGGCTGTATCAAAATATTCCAATACCTTACGCCAATTCCCATAAATGGAGCGGTGACACTCATCTATGATAATCAAATCAAAGTAATCATGTGGTAAATTGGGATTAGGAGGCAATACAACTTCTTCTGTAGGTTCATTATCATCATCGTTGTCATTATCCTCAATAGAATCTCCTTTCAGAAAAGAAAAAAGACGCTGTATTGTTGAAATAACGACATTACTATCAGATGGTATAGAAGAGGAACGAAGACGATTCACTGTAAATATTGTATTGAATGCATCTCCATTTTCTGTTAGCCGAAAAGTACCAAATTCTCCCTCTGCCTGTTTCCCGAGGTTATTTCTGTCCACAAGAAATAACACTCTTCTCATTGGAGTATATGAAAGAAGACGATATGCAGCAAGACATGCTGTATATGTTTTACCTGCACCTGTAGCCAAAACCATCAAGGCGCGATTCTGCCCACTCCTGAAACTTTTTTCCAGTTCAGTAACTGCCTCATACTGACAATCACGTAATCCTTTTTTCTGCAAAGAGGGAAGTCCTGCGAAATAATCACTTATTCCTAACTGCTTGACCAACTCATAAGGAGTAGGGATAGCCATTATCTGTTTAAAACTTTGCTTTTGTTCGCGAAAATCACAGAAAAACAGTTCTTTGCCATTTGAAGTAAAGATAAACGGCAATGGCTTCTGATATGCCTGATAGATATGGGGAACACTTTTAGCATATAATACAGCCTGTTCGCAAACATTGTTGGAAAAAGGATCTATTTCTTCTCTTTTAGCTTCAAGCACACCAATAGCCTTTCCGTTAATGAAAAGGAAATAATCTGCCTCAAGATTACCTTTTAGCAACCCTTCCCTTATTGCGACAGCCGTGCAAGTCGGTTCATAATCTTCTCTATTGATTACCTTCCAACCTGCTTCGGCAAACCACAGATCTATCTTTTGCCTAGCTTTTTCTTCCGGAGTCATAGTCGTTCCTATATTTCTGCATTATCAGAAGTTATACGCCAAAAAGATAACACATGCCCACAGAATATCATTCTCGTTCATCCTTATCTGTTATCAGATCTTTTAAGTCAACTTGAAGAATCTCTGCTATTTGTTGCAGTGTCTCCAAGTTAGGTTGGATTCTGTTGCAAGCATAGGCATTAACCATACTAAAACTCTTATCCAGTTTTTTTGCCAACCACGTCTGAGAAATGCCTTTGTCCGACAAAACTGCCTTTATCTTATTTAGTTTCATTCTTAGATGCAATTTTATAATGCAAATATAGTGAATTATATTCAATGGTCCGGATTATTTTTATACTTTTGTAGTATAAATAACTAAATGCCCCAAAGTGGATATGGTAAAATAATGCACTTATAGAACAGCGTTTAATAAATTATAACATTATCGTTAAATTGTAATTTCGTGAATTATAAAACCAAAAAAGAGATTAAAAGACGGCGTTATCAACTCAAACGAATGAGGCGCACAATGAAGCGTCAAAGCAAAAGTTACAAGTTGCGCCGTAGGCATCGTCTTGAAAATAGACGAAGAGGACTTGTGGAACAACTGAAATGGGAACGTAAAGCTTATGTAGAACTAGAGGTTCCTAAAAACTTTTCATTCATAGATAATACAAATGAAATTCTAGAATATTTCATAAAATGCAAATCGTTATTGCATAATAAGGAAAAGGTTCAATGTGATTTGTCACATATAACAGCTTTATCTTCAGATGCAATAGCATTACTTGCCGCATGTGCTAATGATGAGTCGTTTTTAGGAAAAAGAGGACGCATTAGGGGAAATGCACCTACAGATCCAGAACTTCTTAAATTATTTACAGAGTCTGGCTTTTATAATCATGTAAAAGCAACAAAGGTTTTAAAATCTGCACACAAAAGTGATACTAATTTGTTCCATCAAGAAAGCAATTATCAAGTGCAATCAGATATAGCAAAAAACGCATGTATACTAGGAACAAAACATGTGTTTGGAAGTAATAAACCTTTCCCAGATCTATATGAAATGCTAATAGAAGCAATGTCAAATACCAATAATCACGCAAGCAATAATTCAAATGCAAATCAATTCAAATGGTGGTTATATACTTATAACGCCCCTAATGGGCACACGATGTATACATTTATAGATTTAGGTGTTGGTATATTTGATAGTATCCCTGTACAGGTATTTAAAAAAATCAAGAGAGTTATAGGCTTGGAAAATAATACTGATTTAGTGCCCGATCTTCTTGACGGCAAAATTAAATCACGAGAAAAAGTAGACAATAAAATTAGAGGAAAGGGGATTCCACAAATAGCTGTCAATAGCAATTCTCAATATTTTGCACGAGCCTATATAATAAGCAATGATGTGAAAATAAACTTAAAAGATAAGACAGCAGAAGCTCTCGAACACAACTTTTCTGGTACTATGCTGTTTTGGGAATTAACAAACGGAGATACAACAAACAAAGACATATAGTATTTTTAATAAACATAATAACGGTTTAGACCATTAAATGTGGTATCTTTGTATTTAATTTGGTTTGATTGTTGAACATAGAAAAAGTAATATGGAAGATATTATCATAGACATAAAGGCTGATTTCTCTGACTCTCCAGGAGCTCGATATCGTAAAGACGGACCACATTCTGGCGAAGAGTTTTTTGAGGTATTGTTAAAACCCAAATTTGAAGAAGCAGTAAGAAATAAAGTAAAACTCATAATTAATTTGGATGGAGTGTGGGGATATCCATCTTCATTTGTATCAGGGGCTTTTGGTAAACTTTCTCTAGAAATGGGAAGTGAAGTTGTTCTTTCTACAATTGATTTTATTTCTAATGAAAGTGAAATTAGAAAAAAACGTATCATAACGGAAATAGAACATCCAACCAAAAGAGACAGGTAATGAAAGAACTACTTAAATATGCTAGTGGAGCTGCAATAGGAATAGTTGTAACTCTAGTAATTTTATCCTTTATTAGAGGATGTATAAACTATGAGATAAATATTATTGATGCGTTAATGCTCATTATTACAACTGCATTAACAATTGCTGTTGTATATTTAGGTAATTCGCTAAATAAAAGGAATGTGGCTCGCGATATAATATCCAAAGATTTAATGGAACTTTGCGATGTATATAGTAGGAATATGTCTATTTTAGAACAGCTTAGTAAAGGTGAAATATCCCTAGACGATGCAAAAACCGATATTAGAATGACATTTCACAGAGGAGATGTCATTTCTGATATGATACTAGAAGAAATCAAAGAATCTTTTCCTAAATTTCTAAACGATAAAAATTCAATACAAAATTTAGCAACGTCATATTGGAAATGGCTTACAGATGGTGACATGCAAGAAGCGAATTTTGTAATATCCCAACAATTTTTGAAAGAGCATGAAACAAAAGTTAGAAAAACAATATCTGACATTAGGTTAGTTATACATAGATTAACAAAATCAGCATAAACTTATTCTATGTATTACTATCCTCGAAATAGCAGTATTCTGTTACTATATAATTTTAGTAGTCCTTCTCAACAAATATACGTCTGGGAACTATTGGGTATCAAATATACAAGAAAATAATAGATTATAACTGTATATCAGATTGATAAAAAACATACTTCGGTTCAAGTGTGGAGTCGATTTCGTTTATCTGATAGAAGGCTCTGACAAAGCCCAAGCAAAAATAAACGACGCAATACCCTACACTTGAGTAGATATGGAGTATGGGAACACTAAACGTATCCCTTGCCATAATCTAAACAAGAAATGAGTGCTGTTC
>ENA-UEPJ01004476-UEPJ01004476.1-human-gut-metagenome-genome-assembly--contig:-NODE-4476-length-10904-cov-8.513716_pt1 | contig 10904 bp, 7 predicted proteins | sample MGYA00242890_ERZ507896 | MGnify/ENA primary metagenome ERZ507896 (study PRJEB26167, sample SAMN06115508) | human gut metagenome | host: Homo sapiens | place: China:Qinghai | collected 2015-08-20... | reverse complement strand
CCGATCACAAAGGGCTTTGTGATGTAGTCCACCGCGCCCACCTCATAGCCCCGTATCTGGTCGCTCTCCTGATCGTTAGCGGTCAGGAAAATCACAATGGTGTCCGGGTGCTGGGGCTTTATCAGTTTGCACAGCTCAAAACCGTTGCCGTCCGGCAGGTTGATGTCCAGCAGCACTAAGTCAAATTCCCGCTGGCGTATGGCTTCGGCTGCGGTTCTGGCGTTTAGGGCAGAAGTCACGCCGTAGCCGTCTGCGGTCAGGTTATAGGCCACCATCTTATTCAAAAAACTGTCGTCCTCGACAATTAAAATCTGCTTCATATCCTCACTTCCTTTGCTTTTTGTAGATAGTATAACAGGCAAATGTCCTTTGTTGCAGAAAACACAATTTTCTGATAAAGGAAAATTTACTCCATTGTTTTAATGCGCTCGATCACAGGATGTCTTTTGCTATATCGTACAGAGAAAACGGAGTAAGCGGCCAGTATGAAGAAAAGCGCTACAAAACATATGCTTATTTCTAAAACTGGAAAATGATAAGTCAATGTCCCGAATGTCCCAACCTGATTGAAAACTTTGCAAAGTACAAATCCTGTTAAAGTTCCAATCGTTAAAGTTAAAATAGCCGTACCAGAAACATAATAGAAACATTCTGTTTGCAGCATTTTGGAGAATTGCTTACTGCTCAATCCCACAGACTGTAAAATACCAAATTCCTGCTGTCTTGATATAATGTTTGTCATTAGCGTGTTGATAAGGCTGATTAGCCCAAAAACAGCAATGAAAAATACCAATCCGTATAACGGCATTTTTATGTTATCCATTTCCTCTTGCAGATAAGTAATAATATCGCTGATACTGAAAACTTCTATACCTCCACGATTTTCCGCCAACTGGAAAATCTTATTCTCAACTTCTGTAAGCTGATCTCTTTCCACATCTACAATGCAGGTTATGTTGAAGTTGGAAACATTTTCTTTCATCATAGGTAAGAGTTCCTGCGGAAAATAGAAAGAAGCTGAATCCCCACCGAGATTAGGAGCTTTCCCAATCCCCATTACAGTAAATTCTTCCCATTGTCCATCCGCTGTTTCCACTTTGACTATATCGCCAATTTGAGGAGTGTAATTATAATAGTCGCTTAACAGCTTGGCGGAATTATCTACGATAACTCCTTTTCCGTTGATAAGTTTCTGGCGGTCTGCGGTTCCCTCAATTAGTCCTTGTGAAAAGGCCTCGTACTGATTTTCGGGGATTCCAATTTGGGTAAAGAAATGGCTGTTACCATCCTTGAAAGGAGTGGGAAATTCCATATTTGAAACACAGCCCTGTATAAATTCAATATTCTTTACGCCATCCATATCTGAAATCGTTTCTTCCAAAACTTCATCCAATGGATTTTTCGTTTGAAGTGCATTGATCCCGGCGGGGCGATCTTCCGCATTTGTGTTGGCGGGATCAAGGGAAAGTACAATGTCGCCATTTGCAAATTGCTGTTTTGCCATGCTTTCTACATCAGTTGAATTAAGGTAGGTGGCGGCACACATCAGTAAAACTCCGGCAAATCCCAAAGACAATACGGTTAGTATAGCTTTTTTCTTGTTCCGGGCAAAGCTCATTCGGGCAAGCGAAGATGGCGTAATTTTTCGATGTTCGATCCGCGTTTTTTCTGTCGCCGGTGTATCAGTCGTATTGATTCGCAGCGCCTCAATAGGCGATACCATAGAGGCTTTCTTTACAGGGGTATGGACAGCAATTTTCAAGGCAATTTCTGTAACAAGGGCAATCACAACGGCACATTCCAGTGTAGTCATCCAATGCCAGCCGTCCGGGACGAAACAATAGCCCAAAACACTTCCCAATACAACACCGATAGGAATTGCAGCACAGGATAACAAAAAACTTTCTTTTCGCACGATACGCTTGATCTGAACCGATGTAGCCCCCAGCACACGCAGTCTGCCATACTCATGTGTTTTCCCGATAACAGAAATGTAGAACAGGCTGTAAATAACCAAAGAACAGGCCAGTACAATTAAACTGCTTGCTCCGATAATCACCAATAGCTCCAGCGTGGATTTTTCTTCTGCCAATCCAAAGTAGGTAGAGCTATACATAACATACTGTTCAGGTACACCGCTTTGTTCCGCAATTTCGTTTATCAGCAGTTTCAAAGTTTCGCTGTCCATATTTTCGGTATTTTTCACGCGAACCAAAAGATCGTAACAGTTTGCTTTTTCATACCGGCTATATAAGCCATCCGATACAATGACTTGATAAATACGGGACGCATTACTGCTTTGAATAATGCCGCAAACATGATATGTCTGATTTTTTCCAAAAGGCATATCCAGTGTAACGGTTTGATCCAGTTGAACCGGCAACCCTAAATGCTCCAAATAGGACTGTTCCACAATGATTTCATTTTCTGCCTCCGGCATTTTTCCCAGCAAGTCAGTAACGCCTTTTAGTTCAAGTGCATTTTGATCTCTGTAATACACATCCAAAGTATAGTCATTGATACGGCTCGTTCCCATTGCAGCCTCTTTGCCGACTGCTTCAATCTGGTTGTTATGTTCCAGTTTTTCAAAGACGGTACTGGTACTGTTAATAAAGCTGCCCTGATAGCGTCCTTGCAGATAAAGCCTATTTTCACGGTCTGTTCCGAGATTATATAGTGCTAATACCATCATCAAACTAACTGCAAAAGCAATCGTTATGATAATAAACGCATTGCGTCTTTTATCCGCTTTCATGCTTCGGTCTGCTAATTTTTTTACAATGGCGCTGGTGTCATTCTCAAAAGGCCATGTCATAGTTGTATCACCTCCATATTTGATAAGGCCATTGTAAACCCCAAATGTCCGCGAAATGTTACAGCGGACGGATTTTTTCAAAAAAGTGCTTTTTCTTTATTATAGGATAGCCCGCTTTTCCGTACAAGGCACAAAATATGAATTATAAAGTTTAATCTTACTGCATATAGCAACATTCCATTGAGAAAATATGAAATATACAATGTAGATGGGTGGTGCTATATGGCAAATATCAAAGATTGTCCCGGCTTTGAAACTTTCGGCGCTGATGTAAAAGAGGCGCGGAAAGTCAAGCAGTTATCGCGTAAGACGCTGGCAGAACAGGTCAATATCGACTGGCGCTATCTTGCCAACATCGAAAATGACGGCACGATTCCCAGCCTGCCGGTTATCATACAGCTTATCAAAATCTGCGGGCTTCCCGTGGAACGGTATTTTAACCCGGAGATTATGCGGGAGGAAAGCGCACAGCGGCAGCGGGTCAGCCACAAGCTGAAACTCTGCCCGGAAGAATTTCTGCCGGTCATCGAGGGCGCGATTGACGGGGCCATTCAAATTCAACAGAAGAATGACGAAACGGAGGGTGCATGACAACCCTCTGTTTTGTTTTTGGGAGGACGCAAGGCTGCGCCCTCTCTTTTTTTGTGCGGTTTTCGGAAAAACCGGGATTTTGCGGGTATTTCCTTGGGGTCAGAACGCTTTTTAGGGGAAGAAGAACAAAGACAGCAAGCATAGGGAGTGTAGCCACACTCCCGGCAAACGGCTTCCCGTTTGTATCTTGGGGAAGTCCCCAAACCCCTGAATGAATGGAGGTGAGAAAGTGGCAAACCGAAAACGGAAGTTTGTGCTGCGCGTCCCGGTGACGCCGGAGGAACGGGCGCTGATCCAGCAGAAGATGGCCCAGCTTGGCACAAAGAACTTTTCTGCCTACGCCCGGAAAATGCTGATTGACGGCTATATCGTCCATATCGACACCGGCCCCGTCCGGGCGCAGACCGCAGAGCTGCAAAAGATCGGCGTCAACATCAACCAGATTGCAAGGCGTATCAACAGTACCGGGACTGTGTACGCGCAGGACTTGGAGGACATCAAGGGGGCGCTGGCACAGATATGGCAGTTACAAAGATCCATCCTATCAAGTCAACGCTGAAAAAGGCGCTGGACTACATCGAGAACCCGGACAAGACCGATGAAAAGCTGTTCGTTTCTTCCTATGGCTGTTCCTATGAAACAGCGGATATTGAATTTCAAATGCTGTTAGATCAGGCGTACCAAAAGGGCAACAATCTGGCCCACCACCTGATACAAGCCTTTGAACCGGGGGAAACCACGGCGGAGCAGGCCCATGAGATCGGGCGGCAGCTTGCCGATGAAGTGTTGCAAGGCAAATACCCCTATGTGATTACCACCCACATCGACAAGGGCCATCTGCATAACCACATCATTTTCTGCGCCGTGGATATGGCGAACCAGCGCAAGTACATTTCCAACCGCCAAAGCTACGCCTTTATCCGGCGAACCAGCGACCGGCTGTGCAAGGAACACGGCCTGTCTGTGGTAAAGCCCGGCAAAGACAAGGGCAAAACCTATGCCGAGTGGGACGCACAGAAAAAGGGCAAGAGCTGGAAAGCAAAACTGAAAATTGCTATCGACGCGGCCATCCCGCAGGCCAAAGACTTTGATAGTTTTCTGCGGCTCATGGAGGCGCAGGGCTATGAAGTCAAACAGGGCAAGTTTATTTCATTCCGCGCTCCCGGACAGGAACGCTTCACCCGCTGCAAGACCTTGGGGGAGGATTACACCGAGGAACGGATCACCCAGCGGATCAAGGGCATTGCCATTGACCGGGGGTCGCGCAGAAGAAGCGCCGGGGAAATCTCCCTGCGGATTGCCTTGGAGGACAGTATCAAGGCCCAGCAGTCGGCGGGCTATGCGCGGTGGGCGAAGCTGCACAACTTGAAGCAGGCCGCCAATTCCTTAAACTTCATCACAGAACACCAGATTGACAGCTACGAGGGCTTGGAAAGCAGGCTGGCCGAGATCAGCGCGGCAAACGACGCGGCGGCCTCCGCCCTGAAAGACGCGGAACGCCGCCTTGGGGATATGGCGCTGCTGATAAAAAACCTCTCCGCCTACAAGCAGCTCCGGCCTGTGGCGCTGGAACTGCGAAACGCCAAAGACAAGGCCGCGTTCCGGCGGCAGCATGAAAGCCAACTGATCTTGTATGAGGCGGCGGCAAAGACGCTCAAAGAGGCCGGGGTCACAAAGCTCCCCAACCTGTACGCCCTCAAAACCGAGTATAAAAAGCTGGACGCAGAACGGGAACGGCTGTCCGCACAGTACAGCGAAGCAAAACAGAAATTGAAAGAATACGGCATTGTCAAACAGAATATAGACAGCATTTTGCGGACAGCGCCGGGAAAGGAGCATACGCAGGAACGATGAACATACCGAGAATGAGTTACCCCCAATACCGCAAGGCACGCAGGCTCACCCATGAGTGCTGCAACTACTGTAACGGAAACTGCCTCCTGCTGGACGATGGGGAGGAATGTGTCTGTGTGCAGAGTATTTCCTATTCGCTGCTGTGCCGGTGGTTCAAGGTAGCCGTCCTGCCGCTGGACGCGGCCCTGTGCGCCGAGATCACCAAAGGCCGGGACGAAATCAAACGCTGCGCCGTCTGCGGGGCGGCGTTTACTCCCAACTCCAACCGGGCTAAATACTGCCCGGATTGTGCGGTGCAGGTGCGCCGGAAGAAAGAGGCGGAACGCCAGCGGAAAAGATACCTCCTGTCTACGCATTTAAGGCGGTAAAAGTCCACGGAAATCAAGGGTTTTTCCGCATGGTCGGCAGGCAGGTGGATAAAGTTATCCTGTTCCCCTTAAAACGGGGTTCTAAATGCGGGAAAATGGACAAAAAAGAAGCGCCGGGCGCAGAGGCTTTGACACCTCCGCGCCCGGCGTTTTGCTTATTCGTCTGTGAAGTGGAACCGCTGCGCCGCAAAGTCGGCGTCACTCATGGTGTCCAACTTATCGGCGGTCTGGCAGGCCAGCGCTGCCATTTCCTTGTCCATGTCCGGCAAAGCTGCCCGGAGATTTGCCGCCGTCCTGCGGCGGTCGGCGTTGTGGTACAGACAGATCAGGTTTTCTTCTTCCACGGTGAAATACATTCCTCATACCTCCATTTCTTTTGATTTTTCCCGCGCCGGGGGCTTCTTTTTCTGCTCCTCCTTGGCGGCGGCAAGCTGCGCCCGGATGGACGGCTTCTTTTGTTTCTGCGTTGTCTTTTGGGTCTGCTTGGGCTTTTTGGCCTCCGCCTTGGTTGCCTCGGCCACATCCAAAAGGGAAATCTGTTCCCCGGCTTTTGCCCTTGCTTCCAGTTCCTCCATAGACGGGGCGTTGTTCATCATGCCGTCGATCATGTTGTAGTTCTGCTCGGTGGACATTTCCGCCGTCTTGATATGGCTTTCTGGCTGGGCGGGGATGGCAAAGGCTCTTGTGCCGTTTGCCATAATAAGATACCTGCCGTCCTCCGACTGGTGGTGGAATCCATACCCGGCGGCCTCCATCTGTTCCCGGCTCCTGTCGGTCAGATAGAAACGGCCTCTCGGCGTCTGGATTTGTTCGCCGGTCATGCACTCGTCCGGCGTGAGCTGCTTTTCCGGCTGGGCGAAAAACTCCGGCACCTGCCGGTAGTCGGCCCCCTCGTCCACATAGTAGGCGGTCTGTTTTCCATCCTGCCGGAACACCACAATATCCCCCATCGAGAGGGAATGTCCCTTGTAATCGGCGGGATGTTCCATGTTGAAGCGGCGGTAAATCTCGTCCAGTGTGATGTCCTTGTCCAGCGGCGCGGAGTAGATAAGCTGGTAATTCTTCCTGTCCACCGAAAGCCCATCCGCCTGCAATTCCTCATAGGAACGATAGCGGAAGTCGCGCCCCTCCGGGCCGGGCGGCACTTGGTAGATGGAAAAGTTGGGCTGCGCCGGGGCCTCATAGTCAGAGGCAACATATTCCTCCACCGTCAGCCCGGCAGCGGCGGCCTCCTGTTCCAGCTCTGCCTCGATCTGTTTTTTGTAGTCCTGCAAGCTCTGGTCGAAGTCGGCAAGCTGCGGCGGCTCCGGCAAGTGGTACTGGCCCTGATTGAGAAGCGGGCGGCACTCTTTTACATAGTCCAAAACCGCGTTGAAATAAGCGGTCTGTTCCGGCGTCAGGGTTTCCCCGGATCGCAGGGGACGCCGGGCCTCCTGCTCCATAGTGGCCAGATTGCAATGCAGCTCCATATATGGGACGAACTCATGCAGCAGCATATCCCGCTGGGCCTTGTCCGCCTCCCATGCCTCCGGCCCCTCATGGTGCAGCACATGGTTTTTCCAGCTTTCATCCTGTGCGTAGTATTCGTGATAGCCCCGGATATGCTGGATCAGGGAACCGTCCCCGTCGCCAAAGTCCTGCCGTCCCTCGTAGCTGTCCGGCTGGCCCTGCATGGTAAAATCAATGCGGAACTTGGTCTTGTCGTACCAATGGCCCGTATAGCCCGGCTGCTCCCGTTCATGGCGTCTGGCGCTGTCCAGCTCCTTAAAAACGGCCTCGGCTTCATGCAGCGGCATTTGCTGGCCGTCTTTCAGATGGGGGCTTTCACTCCAAAGGATCGTGACAACCGGCTCCGCTGCCGGATTCTGGGCGATCTGCCGCTTGGCGTTTGCAACGGCAATCTCACTTTCGATCTCGCTTTTCACAAAGGAATCCATCTGGCCCTTTTGCAGCTCATAGCCCTGTTCACACAGGCGGTTGATAAGCCCGATTACCTTGTCGTTATCGCCCACGGCCTCGGCATAGGCCACGATCAACTGCCGTTCCTCGCTGCCCAAACGCGGGGCGTTTTTCTCTGCCAGTTCAATCAGAGCGGCAGCCCGGTCAGCCGGGGACGCCTCCGGCATGAACGGCTTTCCATTCAAAAGGCCGTCGATCCCATTCCACGCCTGCGGCTGGGGAATGGCGTTGGCCTGTTCGGTTGCTTCCAGAAAATCATCCAGCCCGTCGCCGGTCAGGGGTTCTATTGTCCCAGCCGGTCGCTCATGGATGGCAAGGATTTCTTTTCCGGCTTCCGCAAGGGACAGGTCGGGATTGTCAAGCTGGCCTCCGTCCAGTTCTTTGTAGTCGGGACCGTACAGCGTGTAATCGTAGCCGGTTTCTGATGTCTGGATATACAGATATTCGCCGCTTTCCAGACGGTAGGCGGCCTCCTGCGGGGCTTTGGCCTGTTCCAGCGTTCCATCCCCGGCAATGGTAAAGCCCTGCGCCTGCGCCGCCTCCTTGGTTCCCTGCGACACTTCGCCGGTGGATTTCAAATCCGCGTCAATGAGGGTTTGCAGCATGGCTTTTACGCTGGCGGTCATTTCCTGCTGTTGCTCCGGGGGCAGCTTGGAAAATACGCTGTCCGGGTCTGGCTGCTCGGCGGCCTGTTCCAGCGGTGCGGCCTGCGGCTGCTCCTGCTGGGCCTGCCGTTCTTTCTGAAGCTGGGCAAGGTGGCCGTCAATGGTGGTAATCAGTTCATGGGCGGTGGCCCGGATGGTTTCAAGGGAGGCTTTCAGCTCTTTCAAGTCCTTGCCGGAACTCCAACCGGCCACATAGCCAAAGGAATAATCGGAGGTGTCCAGCCCGTAGTGCTGGCAGACGGCATAGGCCACGCTTTCGGCCTGCACTTCGCGGGTGCGGCTGTCGGGACGGTCGGCCTGCTCAATGGCCGGGGCTTCCGGGTCGATGGCGTGGAGCTTGGAATGGGCGATCTCGTGGATAGCCGTCTTTAGGGTCTGTAATTCGCTCATGCCCTCCTGAATGGCGATCCGCTTTTCCGTCAGGTGGTAGTAGCCGTGGGAACCGCCCGGAATGTCCTCAAAACCAATGGGAACCGGGGAGGTCTGTTCCAGCGCCTTAAAAAATTCCCCGTAGCGTTCCACGCTGCCGGTCAGTTCTTCCACGCCGATAGAGGGCAGCGGTTCTCCCTCGGTCTGGCTCACATCAAAGACGGAAACGATCTTAAAGGCCGGAACCTGTATTTCCTGTACTTCGGTAACAGGCTTTCCGTCTTTTCCCATCACCGGCCTGCCCTGTGCGTCCAGCTTTTGCACTTCCTTTTTTGCCTTGAACGGGGCCGGGGCCAGTATCTTGATGGCCTTTTCGCCTTTCTTCACATTGCGGTGAAAATCGTCCCGCCACTTGTTGTAGCCCGCCACAAGCTGTCCGCCCTGCATGGCGATCAGGAGGGTGTTGTTGAAGCTGTAACTGTGGAACTTGGACATGGTGGTGAGATAGGCTTTGTAGCGTTCACTCTCGAAAAGCTCCTGTATGCCGGTTTCCAGCCGGTCGGTGATCTCTTTCATGCGCTCGGCGCTGTTCTGGCCGTTTAAGAGAATGGGGGTGACAGGCTGCGGGGCCTTTGCGGGGGTTGCCGCCTCCGGCTGCACCTTGCTTTCCTCCCGCAGAATTTCCGGCGCAGGATAGGCCATCACCCGGTATTCCTCCGGCACTGGCTGGCCCTCATGGACGCGCTGCCATTCGTCGCTGGTTCGCAGGATATAGCCGTAATCGGTAAAGGTTCCCTGTTCCTCGTTGGCGATAAAACTTCCCAGCCGGTCGGTGTCAATGGCCGGTTTCCACGGGTCGGGAACGACAAACAGCCCGGAATCATTCAGATAATATTCCCCCAGACTGCGGTTGTCCTTGGCGTTGATTAAGACAAAACAATCGGTGTTTTCAGCGTAGTCCAAAAGCTGCCCGATGGTCTGCATTTTCGCCGGGGACTGCATGACGGCGTTCAGCTCCGCAAGCTCCACGGCGTCCAGCTTTTGAAGCTGGGCAGCAAGGAAGTTCAGTTCGTCCACGCTGGCGGCCTTGATTAAATCCTCCGGCAGTTCCAGCGGTTTTCCCTCCGGGGCGGAAAAGCCGCCAATGAACAAGTCCTGCTGGTTGTCGGTGGTAATGTGGATTTCCTTTAGGGCTTCCTGTACCTGTTCGGCGGAAGTCGGCAGGGAAAGCCAGTAGCCATGCGGCCCGCCGGTCTGCGCCTCGGCGCGGTTATCAAGAAAAATAGAAAATACTTCGTTCACGGGTTCCCTCCTTTCCGGGGTGGCTGTGGTCTGTTGCGGCTGTGCGGCTTCCTCCTGTGTGGGAAATGCTGCGGCTTTTGCCGGTTCCTCCCCCTCGATGGTATAGCCGGGGAGCAGGCAGCCATTGACCTTAAAACAGTCGGCGTATTCCTTGGGGATGGCCGGGGAAATTTCGGTAAAGTAATGGTCGTGGGCTTTGATCCGGCCATTCAGGTACTTGTCCAGTTCTTCCCGGCTGGAAAAGACTTTCCGTTCCTGTCCGGCGATCTTTTCCATCGGGTTTCCGTGGGGCGCGTTGGTATAAAGACCCCAGCGGAGCGTCCACGAGTAGGGGACGGATTTTTGGGCGGCGCTGTCATACCGGGTGTTCTCGGAAATGGAGTAATCCATCTGGTAAACCATGTTGCTGCGGATATGGCGGTATTCGTCCGGGGCCTCCCACTGGTTTGCGGTGTGGGTGACGGGAAGCGTCCGGGCATATTCAAGGGCTTTGTCCAGAAACAGGGTTCTTCCGGCCTGTTCCTCCCATGCGGCGGCCTGTTCTTTCAGGCGGTCAAACACTTCCTGTTCTGCGGCGGCGCTTTCCGCCCGCAGGGAAAGAAGCTCCGCAAGGGGCAGCTTTACCATTTCGGAAAGATCGGCCTTGCCGCTTTCAAAGTAAATCCGACGCTCGATCCGCATAGTGCTGGCCGGTTCTAAATCGTCGTGGTCGTAGGAGCTGTAAGACATTTTGGGTTCACATCCTTTCTATGGCGGTGATCTGATACAAGGGGTTTGGGGCTTCCCCAAAGAGAAAATCCCCGGCCCGGCAGGTGCGCCGGGTCAGGAATTTTGCCGGGAGTGTGGCTACACTCCCTATGCTTGCTGTTTTTAGTTTTTGCCCCTCTGTTCCACGCGGTAGTTCACATACTTGCCGCCGGTATCGGCCAAAAGCACCGTCCCGTCATAGGTTTTGCCGGTTTTCATGGAGCGCAGGCCCTT
>ENA-UEPJ01004473-UEPJ01004473.1-human-gut-metagenome-genome-assembly--contig:-NODE-4473-length-10906-cov-47.534398_pt1 | contig 10906 bp, 3 predicted proteins | sample MGYA00242890_ERZ507896 | MGnify/ENA primary metagenome ERZ507896 (study PRJEB26167, sample SAMN06115508) | human gut metagenome | host: Homo sapiens | place: China:Qinghai | collected 2015-08-20... | reverse complement strand
AAAAGATTTGTTCCAGGTTCTGAGTTTAAGTTTTGATAATTTTTCAGGAGAGATTGCAAGTCAAAAAAATATTTTAAATAATCTGGAAGAAAATCTTTCAAAACTTAATTCAAATACTTTTAATAAAGATGAATTGGCGGGTATAATAAATGATGTATCTGTAAATTTATCAGATGTAAGTCGTCAGATTGATAAAACTTTTAGTGCTTTTGAAAATTCTTTAAACAATGCAGTATCTTCAATAAATGGATTAAGTACATTTGAACAAGTTGATCAAATTAAGAATAAAGTTGATGCAATTTCAGAGGATATAAATTCTATTCCTTCTAAAATTTCTTTTGCAAGTCTAGAAGATAAAATTGCATATTTTCAAACTCTAATTGATTCAATAAAATCAGTTGTGATTGAGACTTCTTCTCAAAGTTCAGATGTAATATCTGAAAAGTTTAAATCTTTTGAGAGCTCATTAGAAAATATTGTTACAGATTCTGATTTCGCAGGTTTTAAATCTGATTTAGCAGATTTTGTACAGAAAATTATAGATAATTCTTCTGCATTGAATAACAGTTTGTCATATAGTACAGAAAGAATTGAAAGTATTTTAGCTACTATTAACTCTCTTGATTTTAGAGATGATTTTGCTCAGATAAATGAAAAATTTAGTGAATTGCGAAATTTAATCAGTTCAATTGATAAAACGCAAAATGAAAAATTAAATAATTGGGAAGAAAAATTATCGACTGTTCTTTCAGAAGAAGATTTTCGTGAATTTAAAAGTGAAATTTCAAATTATGTCCAAGGTTTAATTAATGATTCTTCATTGATCAAAAGTGATTTGCAACAAAATAAAGAGCAAATTGCTGAAATTTTAAAATCAATCGAAAATCTTGATTATCAAATAGATTTAGAAACAATACAAAATAAAATATCAGAATTGGAAGATTTGTTAAAAGCTTTTTCTCAATCAAACAGTTATAATTTCCAAAATTTAGAAAAAACTTTAGCATCAATAGTTACAGATTCAGATTTTGCAGGATTTAAGGCTGATTTAGCAGGGTTTGTTCAAAAAATTATAGACAATTCTTCAACTTTAAACAGTAATTTATCATATAGTACTGAAAGAATTGAGAATATTTTATCTACAATTAATTCTCTTGATTATAAAAATGATTTTGAAAATATTGTAGAAAAAGTTGCTGAGTTAAAAAGTTTAGTTAATGAAGGAAATGGCTCAAATTCATCATTCCGTTCAGAAATGTCTGAAAATATAGGAAAAATTATAGGTCAAATTTCAGGTTTAGAAAAAACATTATCAGAAGTCAAAACAGAGGAAGAATTAGTTTCATTCAGAGAAAATTTGACTGAATTAGTTACTCAAGTTCAATCTAATACTAATTCTTTGAATACAGATTTATCTTATGGAATTCAAAGATTAGAAAATATTTTTGATGCAGTAAATTCAATTTCATTTAAAGATGATATTACTGCTATTGAAGAAAAATTTGATGAATTAAAAGATTTAGTAAATTCAGTATCTTCTGATAATTCTGCAGAATTTGAAAACCTTCAAAAGTCCCTTTCTACAATAGTTACAAATTCAGATTTTGCAGGTTTTAAATCTGATTTAGCAGATTTTGTCCAAAAAATTATTGATAATTCTTCTGCATTGAATAAAGAATTAGAATATACTGCAGAAAGAATTGAAAATATATTAACAACAATTAAATCTATTGATTTCAGAGAAGATTTTGAAAATATTGTTTTAAAAATAAATGAGTTAAAAGAAACTTTTGAAGATGGATCGAAGGTTAATTATACAAATCTTTCATTAGAACTTTCTGATTTATCTGAAAAATTGGATTCAAGTTTCGCAAATCTTGATGAGAAAAGACAAAATATATATGGTGATTTAAAAAGTGAATTAGCAACTATTTTGTTAAATATTCACAATTTAATGGAAGCTAATCCGCAAAAATCTATTGATGAATTATCTATTTCTTTATCTCAAATTTCAGAAAAAATTTCATTAATAAGAAATGGTATTAGTTCAGACCTCCAAGAGGATTATGGAGACATAAAAGTCAGTGTAAATTCTGTTATTTCTAATTTGCAGAGTGCGAAGGATGAAATTCTGTCAAGCAATATTGCTAATAATAATAAGCAAGATGAAAATTTTGCAAGTATTATTTCTAAAATAGATTCACAAATTAGTATTTTTGTAGAATTAAAAGATGTTTTAGCTGAGAATAATAAAACAGAAGCTTCTAATATAATATCAGCAATTGATAAATTAAATATTGATATCACAGATATTGTTTCTGGAATTAATGAAAATGAAAATTCAAATTATGAAGCTATAAAAGAATATATAGAAGAATTATCTTCAAATTTGAATAATTTGAATGCAGAATTGGATAACATAACAAAACAGAATTCAACTAATTTAATTTCAGAGATAAATGTAGTGTCTGATAATATAAATTCTTTGAAAGAAGAATTTCGACAAGCTGTAGAAAGTAATTTGAATAATTCATCTAAAATTGTAGATGGTATGTCTGTTATTTCTGAACGTATTGACAGCGTTCAAGATGTTTTGTCAGCTAATTCTACAAATAATTTTGAAGCTATACAGGCTTCATTTGAAGATTTATCAAAAAGATTTACAGAAAGCATAAATAATCAACAAGAAGTTTTTGCTCAATTGAATGAATTAAGTGAGCAAAAGAAATTAGAAGTTTTAAATAATCTGTCAACAGATGTTAAAAGTGTTCAAGATTGGTTAAATTCAAATAATGAATCTTTTAAATCAGTTGTGGAAAATAATATTTTAGAAATAAAAGAATTTATTGGAGAAGCAAATAATTCTTTATATGAATCTCAAGTTGTAAGTGAAAATAAATTGTCTTCAAAATTGGAAGCTTTAGAAGTGTTGTATCAAAACTTTGAAGCTTCTGTTTCAGATGTCAATTCAGGAATAAAAAATATTCTTGAAAATATTAATCATCTTGATGCTACCGAGCAAAATGAAGTCGTAAAACAAGAACTTGAAAATGTAAAAACAAATATAAATAGTGTATTAGAAAATCTAAATAAAATAGAAGATAAAAATAATGAATTTACATCTATTTTATTAAGTTTATCTGAAATTGTATTGAAAAAAGATGATATAAATAATCTTGAAGATAAAATTAGCGAGTTTTCAGAATTATTAGTATCAGTAAAAGATATTATAAAAAATTCAGAAGATGTTAATTTAACAGAATTTTCAAAATTATGTGAAAAATTTGATACTTCTTTTGCAGAAGTATTGTCTGAAAATACATTTGAAAATTATAAAAAAGAGTTAATTGATTTAATACAAAAAATAATCGATAATTCAGAAATAGTAAATACATATTCTCTTTCTAATCAATCAAAATTAATCGAAATATTAGAAAGAATTTCAAAATTTGAACCTGTAAATTATTCATATGATTTGGAACAAATTTCGTTGAAAGTTGACAATTTATGCGAAATTTGTGAAGCAAATTCTGAATCTAATTTTGGGAAGTTGAGTGAAAAAATAGATGCAGTAAAAGAAGAAATTTCAAAAAATAATATTTCTGAATTAGTAAATTCTAAGTTTGAGGATTTTGCAGTAATTTTATCATCTGTAAAAGATTTAGTTTCTAATTCTTCTGAATTTAATTCAAATCTTATTGAAGATAAATTTGCGGGATTAAAAGAAAGTTTTTCAAAAATTGTGACAGAAGAAGATTTTACAAATTTCAGAGCCGATTTTTCTGATTTTATTCAAAAAATACTTGATAATGTTACAGTTGCACATCTAAACTCTGATACTAATAAAGAAAAATTATTTGAAGTTGCTGAACAAATTAAAGCACTGGATTATGCAACAGATTTTAAAAATATATTGGAACGTTTGGATGAAGTTAAAGAAGATTTTAAGATTAATTCTAAAATGAATTATGATAATATTATTGAAGCTGTAAATTCATTTAAAGAAGAATTTAATAAAAATGTATTATCTTCTATTGATGATAGAAATGAAAAATATAATAATATAAATAATGAACTTTCAAATATTTTATTGAATGTTCAATTATTGAAAGATTTTACTTCTGAAAAATCTACAGAAATTTTTGAAAATATTTCAACTGATTTGCATTCATCTCTTGATGGGTTAAAAGAAAATATTGCTTTAGGAACCAAAATAGATATTGAAAGTGTAAAAAATCTTATAAATGATGTAAATGCTAAATTAAATGATTTTTCTACAGATTTTGTTCAAAAATATGATGCAAATTCATTTAGTATGTCATCCGGATTTGATAATGTAAAAATATCTCTTGAAAATTTAATTGATGCATTTACGAATTTTAGAGATTTAGTGAAAGATGATTTTTCGGCTAATGTAAATACATTATTACCAAATCTAAATGAAATTACTATAAAAGTTGATGATTTGATAAATGAAATAAAACGAATGTCATCAGAATATTCGGTGAAAATCTTAGATTCAATAAATGATGTTTCAAGTAAATTCGATAATTTATCAGATAGTATTAGCAGTGAAATTAATGAAAATATGTCAGCATTTAAAGATATTTTAACTTCATTATCTGATAATTTCCAAATGTTGCATTCAGAAATTTCTCAACAATTAAAGGATAATAATGAAACACAATTAATAGAATTAAAAAATATTTCATTAAATATATCTGATTTTAAATCTCATGTAAATGAAGCTGCAGAAGGTTTAAGAGATTATATTTCAGAATTAAATCTAGCTGCTAAATCATCAAAATCATTAAGTGATTCAAAATTCTCAGAAAAATTATTAGATTTAGAAGCTGCATTAATTCATTCTTCTGAAATACATGAGCAAAAGTTGGAATTGTTGCAAGGAAAACTTTCAGAGTTTGCTCAAATTATAGAGGGTAGTGCATCTGATACAGAGGCAAAGATTGCATCTTCTGTTGAAGAAATTACGGATGTAAAAACAGAGTTATCAATGTTAAATGATTCATTGAAATCTATAAAATTATCTTCTGATGAAAAGTTTACAGAAACAGTTGCTTCAATTGAAACAGGTATAAGTAGTATAATTAGTAATTTAGATTCTGTAAGTGATTCTTTATCCGAAGGATTTAATGAAAAATTAAATGAAAATGTATTACATTTAGATGAAAAATTTGATGGTTTATTAACATCAATAAATGATATTGCTTCTAATAGTTTATCAAATGATTTAGAAGAAAAATTATCAGGATTAAAACAAGAAATCGGATTAATAAATACAGATATTGCAAATGCGTTACAAGAAAATGCTGATAATATTGAAAATTCTATAAATGGTTTAAAATCTGATATTCAAGAATTTACAGCTTACGATTTTGATAATATTGTAAATGAAATAAAAGCACAACTTGAATTATCTTTTATGAATTTCAGTGTTGATATTAATGGAGAACTTTCATCAACTGGTGAATCCGTTTCTAGATTAGAACAAGCTTACAAAGAAACATTTAATAAAATATCATTAATAGAGGATTGTGTATCTGAAAAAATTCAAAATGATATCGAATTATTAAATTTGACAATTGAACAAAATTCAAGAGATATTAAAAATACTTTTGGAGATAAATTAGATAATTATATAGATGAACTTAAATCTCATCTTGATTTGCTTTTGAATAATACTAAAACATATGAAAAAATTGATAATCTGAAAGATGAATTGTCAATAAAATTAGATGCGGTATTAGATGAGCAAAATAATTTATCAGAATCTGCAAAAACTCTTATTGATAATAACGCTGAATTAAATCAAAAATTAGATGCGTTGGTTGAAAGTTCTGATACTGAAGAAATTTTAGATTCTTTAACTGAAATTGAATTGAAGGCTCAAGAGCGAGGAGCAGATTTAAAAGATGTTATAAATTCATTAACTTCAAAAGTTGATGTAATAGCCAATGATTCTTCTTTAAAACTAGCATTATCAACAATTGGTGAAAAAATAGATTCAATTGCAGATAACAATACTATTGAACAAGCATTAAAAATGTTATCAGAAAAAATTGATATATTAATTGCGGATAATTCTATAAATTCATTAAGTGATAAGGTAAAAGAAAATTTTGAATTAATTAATAATAAAATTGATGTAATTGCATCAGATACTGCAATTACTGAATTTCAAGAAAAATTTGATGATGCATTTGAAGGAATTAATACAAAAATAGATATATTGGCGTCAGATAGTTCTTTAGAAGAATTGCAGGAAAAATTCGATGAAATTTCTGAAACTGAAGAAAAAGTCGCAGAAATGCTCTCTGCATTGCATGAAAAAGTTGATGTTCTTGCAATGGACGGAAGTGACTTTGACTTAGAAGAAGAAATTGACGATATAAAAGATTTAATTTTTGAACAGCGTAAATATTTTGAAGCAACTTCTGATGAAAAAGCAGCAGCGATTGACAAGTATTTAAAAGATGTTTTATTAAAACTTGATAATGTTGATTTAGAAAAAAACTCTGAAGATATAAAAGAATCAATCATGAATGCTTTAGTATCATTGTTTGATCAAATTTCATTTGTAGAAGAAACAGAGGATATTAAAGACTTTGTTGAGGAAAAAACAGATGAAATTAATCAGAATTTGATCGAAGTTCAAAATCAATTAAAACAAATTGCAAGCTCAAATGATGACTTTGATTATTCTTATACTTTGCAAGATGTAGAAACTGATATTGCAAAATTAAGATTAGCTATAAATAATATGTCAGGCAGTGATTTTGAAAGTTTGTCTGATAATATTAAAAAGATTGTCAAGTCAGTTGAAGGTTTAGAATCTTCACTTACTCAAGATCAGGTTGTAGATTTAAAAAGTGATATTGAAAAATTAAATGAAGATATTTTAAGTATAAGCTCAAGAACAAATAAAATACTTCTATCATCGGATGAATCATATAAAGCTCTGAATGAAGGCTTAAATAATTTCAGCAGTCTTGTATATAAATTGGAAGATAGAATAAATTATCTTGATAATAATGCAGTTAGCGAAAGATTAGAAAAGAAAATTGATAATATTCAATCAATGTCTATAGCTTCTGCAAATGCTGATAAAGTATTCCATCAAGTAATGATGTATTTAGGTGAATGGATAGATTCTACTACAGAAAATATTTCAAGTATTACAGAAAAAACATCTGAAATTGCAGATATAAAAGAAAGTATAAATGAATTAAAAGAAGCTATCCCAGAGAAATCTTCAATTTTAGATGAACTTGAAGAGAAGTTTGAACAGCAAGAATTACGAATTGACAGATTAGAGATGAAAATAGAGAAAATTTTATCGGCACTTGAACAAAAAGATGATATGATGTTAAATAGAAAAGTGGATAAAATTGAAAAATTAATATCCAGACTTGGTACAAATATAGAAAAGCTGGCATCATATGTTGATGAAGAATAAATTAATCTCTGATTTAAAAAAGAATATCCCCGCTTCAAATGTATTGGATACATTAGAAGAACGATATGCCTATGCCCAAGATGCGACAAATATTAAGGCGATAAAAAATTTGCCTGATGCTGTTGTATTTGTAGAAAATATAGATCAGGTGCAGACTGTTGTTAAACTTGCGAATAAATATAAAATCCCAATAATTTGTCGTGGTGCGGGCACAAATGTCGTAGGAGCATGTGTGGTAGAGCATGGCGGGATAATTTTAAATTTTTCAAAGATGAATAAAATTATCAATATTAGCCCTGAAAATATGACAGCTACGGTAGAACCAGGTGTTGTGTTAGGTCATTTTCAAAGAGAAGTTGAAAAGTTTGGACTTTTTTATCCGCCAGATCCTTCAAATTTAGCAGTATCAACAATAGGCGGAAGTATCGCACAATCTTCTGGTGGAGCAAAATCTTTTAAATATGGTACTACGAAAGATTATGTAATTGATTTAAAAGTTGTCATGGCTAATGGCGAAATTTTAAGAACCGGTGCAAATACGATTAAAAATGCAACAGGTTATAATTTGAATACTCTTTTTGTAGGTTCAGAAGGGACATTAGGAATAGTTGTTGAAGCGACTTTAAAATTAATCCCAAAACCTGAGAGCAAGAAAGTTTTGATGGCTTACTTTGATTCTGTAAAAGAAGCGGTATTAGCTGTAAATTCAATTATCGAACAAAGAATTTACCCTGCGACTATTGATTTTATGGATAAAAATGCTATTCAAACTGTTGAAAAGTTTTATCCTGCAAATCTTTTGACAGATAAAGAGGCAGCATTAATTGTAGAGATTGATGGTTTTGAATGTTCTATGAAATATCAAGAAGATATAATAGTTAATATATTAAATTCCTCAAACGCTTCTAAAATTCAAATTTCACACAATGAAGATGAGTATAATAAAATTTGGACAGCTCGCAGATCTTCAATGGGAGCATGCGCAAAATTAAAACCAAATGTCACTACAGATGATGTAATAGTTCCAAGAGAAAATTTAGAAGCTTTAGTTCTTGGAATTAGGGCTATTTGTGAAAAATATAACCTTGATGTATGTATGGTCGGTCATGTTGGGGATGGCAGCGTGCATCCTCAAATCCCTATTGATTATAATGACGATGATGAATATCGACGATATAAATTAGCAAAGAGCGAAATTTATGACTTGACTGCTAAATTAGGCGGTATACTGTCAGGAGAGCATGGCATCGGGCTTGAAAAACGAGATCATATTCATAAAGTGATAAATTCAGTTGCTCTTGATTATATGCGTCAAATTAAAAAAACTTTAGATCCTCAAAATATTTTGAATCCGTATAAAATATTTTAGGTTTAGGATATGAGTTATGGATAAAAAAGAACTTATTAATTATTTTAAATCTTTAGGACTTACAGTCCATACTTGTACAAAAGCCAGAGGTCATCAAGGATTTTTCTTAAAAAACAGGATTGATATTTCAAAAAATATTCCTGAAAATAGGATTATCCCGACACTTTTGCATGAATTCGCTCATTATGTTCATTCAAAAATTGAACCGGATATGAATAGAACAGGTGGTACATTAGTAATGCTTTTTAAAGAAAATAATCCTATTTTTACGGAAGAATTAATCAAGGTGACAAATTTTGTAGATCAAAATTCTCTTTGTGTAAGATTATACGAGCATAAAAACAGAGTCAAATCAAAAATTAAAGAGTACGAAAATATTATAAAGTTGTATTATCCAAAATTTATGCGTTCAAAAAAGTTTAAAGAATTTGATAAATATATAAAAAAATCAGATGCTCGTTATCTTTTAAAATATGATAGAGTAAAATTAATCCAAGGAGGATTTTTTAAAAAGACAATAAAATTATATACAATTGATAATTTAGAAAAAGATTTTACAGACATGCCAAAAGCATTTGCAGCTTACATAAGGTTAAAATCTTTTCAAAAAAAACAATCGCGAATATCTGCAAGAATAAACAGATATAAAAAATATTATGAACGTCCGACAGAACTTTTCGCAAGATTAGTTGAAGCGTTATATCTTGATAAGGAATGGACTCAAGCAATTGCTCCTAATGTTACACAAAAGTTTTATGAATTACTCAAATGCGGGTATTATTATGAATTAGCAAATTTATTTTGAGCATTTTGTTTTTTTACCCCATTCCAAATCATCACAGTGTAAGTAATCCATATTTTCAAATGTAAGTATCCATCCGGCAAGATGGTAGCCGGTCGGGCTTTTCTTTAGTAGTTGACCGTTTTTTATATTATCAAAACCGTAAGGAATTAATTTTGAATTTGTGATAGCAAATAAAAAAGTATCTTCCCCAATTCTATTAGGTCTTTTTTGCCCATTTATATCTATCCAAATTTCTCCATTCCCATTAGTTTGATAACCTTGTAAGGCAATTAAAGTCCCATCAGCAAGAATAAATTTATTATAATAAGATAAATTTTCAAAATCTCGTTCTTCAGTATTATTAAATTTTTTGTATTTTTCTTTGAAACATCCTTTTGCATCGTGTCCACAATATTGTACAATATTTAAATATTTGGCTAATATATCAATATTATAGACTGTAAGACTTTGATCTTGTCCGTTCCCATCAACATAGTCATAAGATGCTTTATCCCAATATTCTATTTCCCCGTAATCATTAACAGCTCTCATTATGGCGTTGTTAATAACGCTATAATTTTTTTTGAGTGCAGTTATAATTTGTTTTTCTCTATATTTAGATATTAAAGACGGTAAAGTAAGAGCTGCGACAACTCCAATAATACCTAATGTAATCAAAACTTCTGCAAGTGTAAAACCCTCTAACCCCTTTAAATAAGCAACCTTTGCGGGGGGGGGGCAACCCTTAATGCTTTAAAACTCATAGTTTTAGCCTCCTTTTATTCTTCCATTTTTATTATTTATTATATTTGAATTTTTGTCAACTATCAAATTTTAAACTCTACCATACATATCTTCATATCTGATAATGTCTTCTTCTATCAAAGGATTACCTTTTTGGACTTCTATAATTTCCAATCCTTCTTCATAAGGATTTTGAAGTGAATGAATTGCTTTTACAGGGATGTCTACGCTGTGTCCTGGAGATAAGATTAATTCTTTTCCTTCCAATACGACTTTTGCATTGCCTGATAATACAACCCAGTGTTCACTTCTAAAGTTATGAGATTGAACAGATAATTTTTGTCCTGAATTTACATGGATAATTTTGGTTAAAAATCCTTCACCTTGTGCTATTACCGTATAAAATCCCCAAGGGCGGTAGACGGTTTTATGAACAAGATGAGTATTATCATTTTGTTTTTTCAATGTTTCATATATTTGTTTAACATTTTGAGTTTGGTCTTTTTTGCAAGCTAAAATTGCATCTTCAGTT
>ENA-UEPJ01004472-UEPJ01004472.1-human-gut-metagenome-genome-assembly--contig:-NODE-4472-length-10914-cov-2.939559_pt1 | contig 10914 bp, 6 predicted proteins | sample MGYA00242890_ERZ507896 | MGnify/ENA primary metagenome ERZ507896 (study PRJEB26167, sample SAMN06115508) | human gut metagenome | host: Homo sapiens | place: China:Qinghai | collected 2015-08-20... | reverse complement strand
CATCCTCTGCCGGCATGGTAAATGTATATCTCTTGGACTCTGTCTGATAAGATACCGCTGTGCCGGATACCGTCTTAACAGAAAGTGATTTCAGTCTGTAACCATTTCCTGTGGCACTGACCAGATATATCTCATCTCCCGGTTCTGCACTGGATGAGCTGGCTGTGATCACGCCACCAGTTCCTGATGTACAGGTAATGTCCTTTGTATTAGCAGACTTCGTGAAGCTGCCGTATACACGTAAAGCTACACTTGAACTCTTTGTTAAAAGATATCGGTAACTGTCTCCTTCCTGTGTCATATCAGCTTTTGAAACAGACGAAAGCTGGCTGTATCCACCTGAAATTACTTGACTGATTGTTAAACAACCACTATCAGGAATTTCATATCCTGAGTTCGGTGTCATAACAACATTATACTGTTCTCCACTGGCTGCACTTCTGGTCACTGTCACTGTACCGCCTACTGTAGATTCTGCATACACAAGAGAAGTATCCGTAGTATCACCAGAATATTCAAATGTCACTTCTACTGATACGTCTGCATTAGGCATAGTAAATGTATATTCGCCGGCATTGGCTGAGGATGCTGTAGCTGTTGATCCATTATAAGTAACTGCTTTTACCTTATAATTATAGGCTGCTACCGTATGCACTGTAACGGTATCTCCTGCTGCCGCCTGCTGGCTTTCCACGGTCACTATACCGCCAGTTCCTGACACTGGTGTCACTTTATGAGTGTTGGACTTTTTAATGAACTGTCCTTCGACAATGACCGGCTTATTCCCGGATATGTAAGCAGAACGGCTCACCGTTGCTTTGTTATTACTGTCCAGTGCAACAGAAGTACCACCTATACTTACACTGTTTCCAACCAATTCATAGCCATTATATGCTTCTGCCTGAATCTCTACCTGTCCATTGTCCTTCTCCGTTACAGTAATGTTACCACCTGCATTGGACTTCTCCAGAAATGCTCCTGTATAAGTGTAAACAGCAGATACAAGCACATTTTCTTCCGGCATTGTAAAAGTATAGGTATCAGAAGCTGTCTGATTCGTAGTGATGCTCTTGCCATTTGCATCTGTTACAGACAGCCCATTTAATTCATATCCGTTATCCGGCTTTACCGTAAGTGTAACCAGTGTTCCTTCATTCGGATTCACATTATCTGAACTTACGCTTCCACCTACACTGGAGGTTACTGACAATCTGCGGTAATCTGTCTCATTATAAGTTGAAGAAGACATTTTATCCGATATATTCAGATCTTCATTGAGCTTCTTGAGTGCATTATTCAGATCAGTCAGAGAATTGCCTGCTGCATCTGTATTATCCATAATGCCAGGCAGCATATCCAGAACACTTTCCATACGGTCTGTCAGACTGTTGACCTGATCAATATTATTGTCTGCAAAGCTGGACAGTCTGTCGGATAATGTATCACTCTGGTCAATCACTGCATCTGAATAATTCTTCAATACATCTACATCATTCCGGATTACATTGGTTCCTTCTTCCATGTCATCCAGTGTCTGCTGTACCAGATCATGCAGCTTGTTCACAGCATCACGGATGGATTCTGCTGCATCAACCTCAATATATGGCTCCATCTGTCCAACGATACCACCTATGTCTTTTCTTCCATATACAGTACCATGGTTGGTACATAATGCTACAACACCGGACTGTCTGCCTACGATACCGCCTATATTGTAACCCGTGTGTTCATAACCAACCTTACCTACATTGGTACACCTCATGATCACACCCTTGGAAAAGCCAACAATACCACCAGTATCCACACCACTGGCAACCTTCACATCTGTCTCATTCTCACGGATATTCTGCAGGATATCGACACTGATCTCGTCATCCTCTTCTACCCACTGGGAATTATTATTGATATTCGCATAGTTAGAACAGTTATCTACCGTACCAAAATTCTTACCTACGATACCACCAGTATAATAATAGCCAGTCACCGTTCCTTTGGTTGTACAACGCTGAACCGTACCTGTTCCTTCATTAATGCCTACGATTCCAGCTGTCTCATACTTGCCTTCTACCAAACCCTGAAAAGTACAGTCACGGATCGTACCCCTGTTAATGCCACATACCGCACCAATGCATTGTTTCTCATCTTCTGAGGTCACATTACCGGACAGATACAGATTCTCAACAATACCGCCCTCTTCTACATAACGGAAGAAGCCCGTTACATAACCATTGCCATTATAGCGGTAGTTGGTTATCTTATGTCCATTACCTTTGAATACACCTCTGAATACCGGTATATTTAAAAAATCAGAACCTGCAAGATCAATATCCTGTGTAAGCTCAATGATCTTATTTCTCGACCATTCATCTATATGGCAGTTCTCTGCCAGTTCTTCCAGATCTTTAGCAGATGATATCTGTATTGTTTCCATCTGCGTATCTGCATCATCCTGCGTCTGTTCCTCCTGTGTGGTCTTAGCCATGACAGGATATACAGGTATCAGAGTACCCGCCATCACAAGTGCCAGGGAATAGGCACATATCCTTGTGAAAAACAATTTACTGATTATCTTCTTTTTCATCAATCAGTGCCTCCTCTCCTTCTTCTATATGGGCAGCATCCGCCAGTTCCTGACCATCTAACTGCTCAATCTTGCCAATCTTGACAAGGGCATTTACATCACCTTTGATAACACCATGGATTTCACAGGAAACAATACCATTAATCTGACCCTGTACATAACCATCCACCCTGACAAGCCCTGAGGTTTTCTCCATTTTAACCGGAACAGATACCTTAAAGGATGTATGGTCAATGACTTTTTCACCTAATAACAGGATCTGCGGCAGAACGAACATAACAAGTAAAATAGAAATAATCGTTCCCCGGCCAAGACACTGTCCGATACCGCAGATAGCACCATCTGATGACATTTGACCGATCAATACACCGGCAAGTACCATCATGGAACCTGATGTGATGATAGTCGGGAAAGCAAAGTTCATGGTTTCTATGATTGCATCCTTTTTGGACATCTTATCCTTTAATTCCATATATCTTCCTGAGATAACGATTGCATAGTCGATATTGGCACCCATCTGAATAGAACTTACAATCAGGTAGCTCATGAAGAACAGGTTGTTATGCTGTAATGCCGGGAATGCGAAGTTAATCCAGATAGCACCCTGAATAACCAGGATCAGAAGTACAGGCATACCTGCTGACTGGAAGGTAAACAGCAATACGACCAATACCGCCAGAATAGATACTACATTAACGACCTTATTATCAATCTGGAATGTCTTATATAAGTCATACTGGCTGGTTGATTCACCGGGAATCAGAATTGTTCCATCATAATATTTCTGAGCCATGGTATGCATTTCATCCAGGAATGCAAATGTCTCATCGCCCTCTTCAGGCAGTGTCAGATACACAAGGATACGGCTGTAATCCGCACCCTGCAGCTGATCCAGCGCAATCTGCATCTTCTCATGGGCATCCTCTAATGTATCATGCATATCATCATCCAATGTCACGTAACCTTCATCTACTTCATCATACAGGAACATGAACATATCAATCAGAGGCACACTATAAGAGGAGATACCATTCACAATCTTTGCATAATTCTCATCATTTACCGCATATGCCATATAAAGCAGCTCTGAAACTTCATAGTCCAGTTCCAGAAGCTCTGAGAAATCTCTTGCCGTCAGCTTATCTGTCAGCATGTAACCATCCATTGCCTCTGTGTTGGCAAGTCCCTGACAGTAATCAACCTCTGTCCTTGCTTCCAGGTCATTAATCAGCTTGCGCTCTTTCTCATAATCACCGGCAGGGATGACCAATGCTACCATATTGGTATCACCGAAACTCTCAGCAATCAATTCATCTGCAAGCTGCTGGTCATTCTGTACAGGTGTCTCAATCTGTGAATAACCATATACGAAAGGACACTTGGACTGGAATATGTATGCTACAATGATCAATGCCACAAATAAAGGAGGCACGATTAGTCTGGTATGATATGCAAATTTACCTACGAAAGGAATCTTTGGTACGAAATTCTTATGTTTCGTCTTATCCATTGCTTTACCAAATAACATCAGAAGTCCCGGCATCAGCAGGAATACCGCGATCAAGCTCAAAATGACTGCCTTGATCAAACAGATTGCCATATCACGCCCAATACCATACTGCATGAACATCATGGCGATCAGACCACCAATCGTTGTCAAAGAACTGGAGCAGATCTCAGGAATCGCCTTACTCAGTGCGACAATATCAGCTTCCCTGATAGGCAATGTCTCATGCTCCTCTTTATATCTGTTACAGAAGATAACAGCATAGTCAATGGACAATGCCAGCTGCAGTACAACCGTTACCGAATTAGATACGAATGAAATTGTACCAAGCAGGAAGTTCGTGCCCATTGACAAAGCTGCGGCTGCAACGAAAGTCAACAGTAATACAGGAACTTCAGCGTAAGTCTGTGATGTGAAGATCAGTACCGTTACTACGATAATCGCAACCAGTACACTGATCGTATTCATCTCAGATTCAATCTGCTCTGCCGATGCATCACCCATGGATGTAGATACATAGATATCATATCCATCCAGACTCTCTTCTATCTCTTCCAGACACTGAAGCGCCCTGTCATCTGTTTCTTCATATTTAAATGTAATAGAATACAGCGCCGAGAAATTATTGAAATAATTCTCCGTACTGTCAAAATCCAGCATAATGACATCATCTCTTGCCTCGATATCATCTGCAATATCCTGTGCTTCATCATATGTGATGTTCGCTACCATTACCTTGGCAGAGCCGTAGGTAATAAACTGCTCTTCCATTAGGTTCAGACCCTGACTGGTCTCTGTCGTATCTGGCAAATATGCTGACAAAGAGTTCTCTACCTTGACCCAGCCCATTGCAACAACTGAGAATATGATTAATATTCCGAACAATAAGAAGAACAGGTTTCTTCTGTCTACGATAAAGGTTGCTACCTTTATCATAAAATTACTGTCCTGCTCCAGGCTTTCCTTTTCTTTTTTAGACACGCACATCTCTCCCTTTTTACAAAATTTGTAAACTTAACCCATATTAGTGTAGCACATTTTTATTGAAAAAAACTGAAAATTATATAAATTTTATCAAAAACCGTCAATTTAAAAAAGAAGTGCCATATTACGCTTTAGCACTTCTTATTCAGCAAATTGATTTTAGCAGTCACTTCTTTGGCTGCCCTTATATGTGTCAGCTTACTTGGATGCCAGTCTGCGCCGTAGCCTGCTTCATCGGTATGAGGTTCAATATGCAGTGCAGTAATGCGCTCATCCCCTGTCTTTTGGCGATATAATTCTACTGCCTTTTGCACATACGGATATAATCTGTCTGTCATGATACCATAGACGCAAAGTATATATGCCCCCGGATTGTGACTGCGCACCTGCTGTATGAACTGTGCATAGCAGGCCGCATACTCCTCCTGCCTCTGTGCAATGTCTTTACAGTAGCTGTCATCATTGGTACCCAGATTGATCACCACAAAGTCTGGACAAAATCTGTCAAAATCCCATTTCTGCAGTGTAACAGCCACTCCATCCACCTTGCCTCTTGAATACCCGGTATCCTCGTATTTATCAGGCACAAGCTCTGTCAGCAGCTTCTCGTCTGACTCTGTATACCCTGAAATGATGCCATAACCGCTATAGGACACCATGCTGTAATCTGCATCAAGGCTCTGCGCTGTCAGATATGCGTAGGAGGCTGTCTCATCCTCCGTTGCCGTAGAGAAATGATGCTCCGGATCATTATCATCCACGCCATATCCGCAGGTAATGGAATCTCCAATAAACTCAAGCTTTAACGGCTTGTCCGGTGTCGGACTGATAACATCTGTATCAGCCATTACAAATTCCTGTATCCCGACAATGGAATGCGGAGCTTCTGACAGTTTCACAATACGAACCGTAATCTCCTGTGGCTTGTCACTTCTCCAGACACAGTACGTTTTCTGCGGAACTTCAAGCCGCTCATCTATGATACGTTCATTATTCACATAGACAGCGATTCTTGCATAATCGACATCCTGCTGAGTCTTAATCTTCTCGTATTGCTGCGTTTCCAGCTTCGTCAGGTCATCCCCTGCCAATACCACATCCAGAGAAGCTCCTCTGTACGTGAACTCTACTCCGCTTCCTGATAAAGCACACCATATCGTGCCATTATCATCCGCGATCGTACGACCAATATATTTGATTTTTGCATCTGCTGCTCTCATTTACTGCTTACCTTCCCTTTCCAGCCAACTGTGAAACATTATTCTCCCGTTAAATGAACTGTTATCATGTCATGGTGTACTGCCGGAAGAAACCGTTCAAATACATCCTTCGTCCGCATCTTCAGGCTGGATGTATTAATGCATGGATGACATCCGAGATATTCTCCCTGCAATACATCCTCATCTACCAGCAGCTGCACTGCATTCTCTTTATCATTCATAAGTCCCATAATACTCACTGAACCCGGTGTAATATCCAGAAGTCTCTCCATATCCTCCGGTGATGCAAAAGACAGTCTTGCACTGTTAATCTGGCTGGACGGCTCCTTCGTCTTGAATGGTTTATCCCCTGGCATCATAAGCAGATAGAAGTTTGTCTTTTGCCGGTTGCACAGGAAAAGATTCTTGCATATCGTAACCTGTAAGATTGCATCAATCTCATTACATGCTTCCATAGTATCTGTCTGTTCATGGTCTGTTCTTACATATTCTATACCCAGTGAATCCAGCAGATCATATACTCTAATCTCTTTGTCCAATCTGCCCTGTATATTCTCCGGTCTGCCCTTATATAATTCCATTATTTTGTCTCCTTATTCAGACCAAGCGTCTCGTTCATGCTTCCCATCCGATAGCCCAGAAGATCCAGTGTCATATAGGTAAATCCATATTCTTTGAACTTCTCAGCTATAAACTTACGGTTCTCTTCTTCCATCAGCTTGGAAAATTCAGATGGTTCAATCTCAATTCTTGCCATCATGCCGTGGATTCTGACTCTGACCTGATGAAAGCCCATGTCTAATAACAGCTGTTCTGCCTTATCTACCATACCAAGCTTCTCTTCTGTAATAGTCTCTCCATATACAAAACGGGAAGAAAGACAGGCAAAGGACTGCTTCTCCCAGGTCGGCAGATCCAGATATCTGGAAACAGCACGGATATCTGCCTTGGTAAACTGACATGCACGCAGCGGACTCTTAATCTCAAGCTCTGCTACAGCCTGTAAGCCTGGACGATAATCTCCATTATCATCCAGATTAGAACCTTCTACGATATTCTCAATATGATTTTCCTCTGCAATGGCACGGATTTTCTCAAATAATTCCTTCTTACACAGATAACAACGATTCTTTGGATTCTGTGCAAATCCATCTATATTTAATTCTTCTGATTCACAGATGAAATGAGCAATGCCTTCCTTTTTACAGAAATCAATTGCTTCATTTAATTCTCTCTTTGGAAAAGAACATGACTGTGCAGTTACTGCAATTGCTTTATCTCCCAACGTATCATGGGCTACTTTTAATAGGAAAGTAGAATCTACTCCACTGGAAAAGGCAACTGCTACAGAATGCAATCCCCTCAGATATTCACGTAAATTCTCCAACTTCCCCATCTGTTCTCTTGTTATTTCACTCATATCCTTTAACACACCTTTCGTACTTGTTATCGTTACTATTTTCTACTTTTTCATGCTTCTTGTCAATTCCATTCTTCATGTCGTTTTTCACAGAACTTACACATATAGCACAAATTTCCATCACATTTTCCAACTATACTAAGCTCATAAAATCAAACAACACATATGTGAACCAAACATAATAAGGAGACATCAATATGAAAAGAATGAATCAATTTGTTTATGCCCTGCTGATTGGCTGTGGACTGCTGACAGGCTGTGGCAGTAACACCAATACAACAGAAACAAAAGAAGAAGTGATTTCAGATTCACAGGCAAACGCCTCTACTGAACCAACTCAGAGTGAATCTGCCTCTGAGGAAGAAAATGACTCCGTTACAGGACGGATTGAAAGTATAGATGAAACATCCATTACACTTGCTGTTATGAACATGCCGGGCGGCGCAGCTCCTGATGGCAATGGCGGCGGCGACAAACCAAGCAGTGAAGCTCCAAGCGGCGATGGTAACGGTGCCCCACAAGCGCCTGATAATAACGCTGAGTCTGTAACAATCACTTTGACAGACAACACACTCTTCTATGATGAATCAGGCTCTGCGATCACTATAGATTCCTTAACTGAAGGTACTACAGTAACTGTTGCAACAGATGCAGATGGTAATGCAATCTCTGTAACAATCACTACTCTTTCAGCTATGAGCGGAGGTATGGGAGGCGGTCAATCCGCCCCTTCCTCTTATGAAGCAGTGAACACATACAGCGAAGATACCTCTATCTCCAATGAAAGCATCTCCTCTACAGGTACAGATGAGAATGCCATCCTGGTAACAAATCAGGCTAATGTATCCCTCGACAATGTAACAATTGACAGAACTTCATCAGACAGCACAGGCGGGGATTCCTCCAGTTTCTACGGAGTAGGTGCCGCCGTTCTTGCTACTGACGGAACTGTTAATATTTCCAACAGTACGATTACAACCAATGCTTCCGGCGGCGCAGGTATATTCGCTTATGGAGATGGCGTAGCCAATGTATCTGATACAACGATCAATACAACGCAGGATACTTCTGGCGGTATTCACGTAGCAGGCGGTGGTACTCTGCACGCTACAAACCTGACTGTAGAGACCAATGGTGGCTCTGCTGCTGCAATCCGTTCTGACAGAGGTGGCGGAACAATGACTGTAAATGGTGGCAGTTATACTTCTAATGGCTCAGGCTCACCTGCTGTATACTGTACTGCAGATATTGATATTCAGAATGCTACACTGACAGCTACCGGTTCAGAAGCAGTATGTATTGAAGGTCTTAATTCTCTGAAGCTTACAGACTGTGATCTGACTGGTGATATGCCGGAAAATGAACAGAATGACTGTACCTGGACTGTTATCCTCTACCAGAGCATGTCTGGTGACTCCGAAGTAGGCAACAGTACTTTCAGTATGACAGGCGGCTCCCTCACTTCCAAAAATGGCGGTCTGTTCTATACAACCAATACAGAAAGTACTTTCTATCTGTCTGATGTAGATATTACCTATTCTGACAGCAATGATTTCTTCCTGAAATGCACAGGTAATTCCAATGCAAGAGGCTGGGGACAAAGCGGTGCCAACGGTGCTGACTGTATATTCACAGCAGATAATCAGGATATGACAGGTGATGTAATCTGGGACAGCATCAGTGACCTTGACTTCGACATGGTAAATGGAAGTACACTGATTGGTGCTTTCGTTCAGGATGAAAGCAATGCCGGCAATGGTGGCAATGGCTACGCTAACCTCACTATTGACAAGACATCTACGTGGATTGTAACCGGTGACAGCACGCTTAGCAGTCTGACCAATCATGGACTGATCGAAGATGCCGACGGCAAGACCGTCACAATCAAGGATGCAAACGGCAATGTCCTCGTAGACGGCACAAGCAATTACACAATTACGGTAGACTCCTATACAGAGGCATAATTTCTCCCCTTTTCCCCGAAAAAGGCACGATATATCCACTTTACAGATATATCGTGCCTTTTTATACTCATATCGGGCGTATTCCAAGGGCTTTCAACCACTTATGAGCAAGCTCATGTGGTATCACAAATTATATACTTCCGTATATTTCTTCTTGAAATAATCAATAATCGGCTGTGCGCTGACTTCCTTACCGCATACCTTCTCTATGACTTCTTTCGGTAAGCGGGTGCTTCCATACTGGTGAATCTTCTCATTGAGCCATTTGGTAATCTCACCAATTCTGCCCTCACGCAGGATGGTGTCTACATCACCGATCTCTTTGGTGATTTCTTCCAGATACATACCATCATAGATATTGCCAAGAAGGTAAGATGGGAAATATCCAAAAGATCCATCTGACCAGTGCATATCCTGTAAAATACCTTCTGCATCATTTGCAGGTGTAATCTGCAGGTATTCCTGCATTTTCTCATTCCAAAGCTTCGGCAATTCCTCTACAGACACGCCATCACGGAAGATTGCCTTCTCCAGCTCATAACGGATAATGATATGGAAACAGTAAGTAAGCTCATCTGCTTCTGTACGGATCAGACTGTTTCTGACATGATTAATCTCATGATAGAACTCATCCAGGCTGATTTCCTTGAACTTGGGAAGCAATGCGCCAAGCTTCTCATAAATCGGTACCCAGAAATTCTTATTTCTCCCCAGTACATTCTCATAGAATCTTGACTGGCTCTCATGAATACCACAATAGCGGCAGCTTCCTGCTATCGTACCATCATAAGCAGGGTTTACATTCTGCTCAAAGATTGCATGTCCACCCTCATGAATCGCTGAATACATGGAGCTGAGCGCATCATTCTCATAATAATGGTTCGTTACACGCACATCCCTGGAGGAGTAATTAAGTGTAAATGGATGCTCTGTCTCCCCTACAGTACCGGCTTCCCAGTTGAAGCCTATATAATCCAGAAGAAGCTTCTGTACCTTCTTCTGCTCTTCTACTTCATATTTACCTGAAAACCTGGAATCATCCGGCTGTTTAGCCGCCAGAACCTTCTGTACAAAAGGCACCAGCTCCCGCTTCAAGTCATCAAAAAGCTTATCAATTGTAGCGGAGTCCATACCTTCCTCGAACTGATTCAGAAGTACATCATATACTTCTTTTTTCAGGGATTTATCTGCATCTTTATTAGTGCTCAGATAATATTTATACTTTCCATCACTGCTAC
>ENA-UEPJ01004470-UEPJ01004470.1-human-gut-metagenome-genome-assembly--contig:-NODE-4470-length-10914-cov-8.721141_pt1 | contig 10914 bp, 10 predicted proteins | sample MGYA00242890_ERZ507896 | MGnify/ENA primary metagenome ERZ507896 (study PRJEB26167, sample SAMN06115508) | human gut metagenome | host: Homo sapiens | place: China:Qinghai | collected 2015-08-20... | reverse complement strand
AAATCTCCAATTGGATGCAGCCTTTGCTGCTATACCAATTGAAGATATTAGTGAAAGCATCCAAAACAATATTGTAGCTATTCTCCAAGGTTTAGAGAGGAAAATCGCTATCAATCGTCAGATAAATCAGAATTTACCGATACTTGACCATTCATTAAGAGAGGCAAGAGTTCGTCTCGTTGCTTAATCAATGATATAATTTCATTGGTTAAAAGTTCTTTTTGATTAAGTATAGATTTCTCTATAATAGAGAATGTATCCATAACGTTTTTTGTTGGAACAACAATTGGAAGTCTATATAAATCTTCTTGATACAAAGCAATGACGGTTGTCGTTCCTTGCTTTAAGCCATCCATTGCTCTATACATGAAATCTGTATTAAAAAGTAGGTTCATGTAAAACGATGTAACTTTGTCAAAACTCATTCGCACTAACATATGATTAAATAGTGTGTTTTCTTCTACATAATCAATAAGGCAAGTTTTACCAACTATTTCTTTGCTATTACGTACATTTATTAAGAAATCACCTTTATGTAATGAAAATAAGAAAACCTCTTCACTTGTAGCATTTGTACGGGCTAATTTTTGTAACGAGTACTGTCCTTTACCATCTAAATCGCCCATTTTTAAATACCCAAATTCAGAACTATCAGAAAGCTGATTGTTTGATCGAATCAGCCCTTGTTGATATGAAGTTGTTATCTGACCTAAATTTAGGACTTCCCATTCTTTTGGAATCTCTCTCTTGAGCTTCTCATTCCAAACCATTTCACCCCCGCTTGATTTGTATGGTTTGCCCTCCTCATTTGGAAAATCAAACTGCATAAACCAGTAATCGTAGAGTTGCTTCGCCATCGCCTCTAAATTCTGATTTATCTGACGATTAAGTTTTATTTTAGCGTCAAGGGAAGATAGGAGTTTCCCTATCTCGTATTGTTGAGCCAATGGTGGCAGTTTGATTCCTATATTGAAAAAGTTTGTCGGATCAATTCTTTTGTGACTCCCAGAAGTATTTGCATTTTGTCCGCATAGATAGTCGGTAATAGCAGGAGAAGCCAACAGATAAAAGCAATAGGCAAAATCAACCTTGTTTTCATCAATAATTAATGGCAAAAATTCAGTTGAAGCGATTTTATGGTCCTCATCAGAATCGATTCGCCAAATACGCTTAAAGCGCACATTTAGTTTGTTGAATAAGATGCAACGGTTAGGTACGGTAAACTTATTGCTTTGAATATCTTGACCCAAAAGTTCCTCCCTCGTTTGGTTGTTATCAAACGAGGGAAGGCTGTAAAGATGATAAACCACATCGGGAATAGGCATTGTGGTTTCAGAATGGAATCGAACTATATCTTTAATCTTCATAATTTCTAATATTGAGTACAACCTTTCCACAACTTGTGGAAGAATTACTTATCCAACATTCCTTTAATCTGTTTATCGAAATCTGAATCAATCCGTTGAGTTTTATTGAAAATATCGTATTCGCTTTCAGCCTTTGCCTTGGCTTGTGCCGCAGAAATGCGTCCTTTATCCGGCAATATCTGATATTTGCGGAAAGTCAGAAACTCATTGACACTGGTTGCAAACTGCTCCATGTTAAATGTGTTCTCACGCTCTATGAGGTCTTCGATATAATCGAAGTACCCCGTTACCGCACGTTCCAACCGACGGATTTCATTTTCCTGCAAATAGTTCTTGGCTATTGACACATCCGATTTCAAGATACGCCCATCGGGAGCATTCTTCCATGTGGTCAGTCCCATGTGTTCTTGGGTATGGTCAGCCTTAGTGTAGATGATTTCTGCTGCCGTTTGCCCTGTAATGGCATAATGAAAGCGGTTCTGTATCATGGCATAGAAATAGTGTGTGGTAGGCGAGTTCTTGTCATAGTCAATACTGCACTCTGCATATATATCGGTAATCTGTTGCCAAATACGCCGTTCACTGGCACGGATGGAACGTACCCTTTCCAACAATTCACGGAAATAGTCTTTTCCGAATACTGCCGTTCCCTGTTTTAAGCGTTCATCGTCAAGCACAAAGCCTTTCTTGATATACTCATTAAGAATCTTGGTAGCCCACTGACGGAACTTGGTAGCTTTTGGAGAAGATACACGATAGCCAACAGCAATAATCATATCAAGATTATAGAAATCAACCAACTCTTCAACCTCGCCTCTTATGCCTCGATTTACGACGGTTGCAATTTTTGCAACTGTCGTGTCTTGCTGTAGCTCTTCCTCTTTAAATATATTGGCTATGTGGCGGCTAATACCCGATTTGTCAATACCGAAAAGCTCTGCCATAGCCTTTTGTGTACACCAAATGGTTTCGTCTTTTATAACCACCTGTACTCTTCCCTCTTTATCGGGAAGATTGTATAACAAAAACTGTATTTCGTTACTCATTGTTTCCTACATTTGCGTTGAACTGCAAAGCATCCAACTGTTTCATAATTTCCTCTTCCAACCGATGGCTTTCTTTAAATTGCTCGGAGAGTGTTTGTTTATAATTTGCCATACGGTTGTTAAACTCTTCTTCCGTTATATCTACATAATCTATCTTGATGTCGAAATATTGTCCGGCAGAAAGAGAATATCCTTTTTCCTTTATCTCATCGTAAGAAACAGCCACAGAAAAATCTTCCACTGCCTCCTTGCGCTGGAATGTGCCGACAATCTTTTCTATCTCGTCATCATTCAGACGCACCTTTTTCAATCCGTTAGCATCTTTATATTCCTCGCCCAATTTGCTGGCATCAATCAAGATTACTTTGTCAGTGGTTGCAGACTTATCAAAGAACAGCACACTGACATTCGTACCTGTATTGGCAAACACGTTGCTTGGCATGGAAACACAGCCAAACACCATTTTGTCATCTACAATTTTATGAAGAATTTTGTTCTCAATACCACTTTTAGCCGTGATAAAACCTGTCGGAATGACAATTGCACCCTTGCCTGTCTTTTTCAGTGAATTGATAACGTGCTGAATGAAACAGGTATATATAGCCATTGACTCTTTCTTTTTGGCGGGTACATTTGGGACTCCAGCCCAAAAACGGGCTGGCATGGCGGCTATCTTCTCGCGAGTGTCCGAGAAGTCCATCTTGAAAGGAGGATTGCTCACCACGAAATCAAACTGGCGCAACTGCTGCCCGTCATCGCTTTTATGATAAGGGCTTACAAGCGTGTCGCCTTGAATAGCATTATCAAGCGAAGACACAAGTCCGTTAAGCAGCAGATTAAGTTTCAACATTTTGTTGCTTCGCTGGGAAATATCTTGCGAAAAGATGGTACAGCGTTCTTCTCCTATTTGATGACTAAGTGACATCAGAAGCGTACCTGTTCCTGCCGAGGGGTCATAACATTCCATGCTATGCAAATCAGTATTATCCCCCACTAACAGACGAGCCATAATCGTTGCTATGGCATGAGGCGTATAATACTCCGCATATTTTCCACCTCCAGCGGTATTATAGTCCTTAATCAAATACTCAAAGATGCTGGAGAAGAAATCGTAATTCTGTGCAAACGCTTCTTCAAAGGAGAAATTCACGAGTTTATCCACCAGAGCACGGGCGAATGGCGCACGTTGTGCCGAATCGGTCACAAACGGTGTCAATGCCTCGAACAATGGAATCTTCGTGTTGGCTGTGGTCTGTGTGGAAAATATATCCGCATTTTGTTCCGCTATATCTGTCATAGTGGAATCGAAGATAGTATCAAAATCCCCTTTTCCCTGTTGATTCCAAAGATTGGCTATCAGATGATAAGGTTCAAGCATCGGAACATCTGGAGAGATGGCACTCTGAATAAGCATACGTTCATCATCAGAAAGATTCTCGTATGCCGTTTCCCATTTTACATCCCCGGTCAGTTTCTTTGCTATTTCACTTTTCGCATTTTTTAATTCATAACCGAATTTGTCATTCAGGAACTTATAGAGAAATACCTGAGTGATAATCTTATATTCGTTACCATCGTTTCCCATGCCGTATGATTGGCAGGTGGCTTTAAGTCCGTCGATGAGCCTTAATGTTTTTTCTTTAATATCTGACATAATCTTTATGCAATGCCGTAAGTGGCGTTATATTGGTTGATATACTGTTGTGAAATGCGTGTCTGAATAAATTTGTAATCCTCCATTTCGGGCTTTATTTGTGGGAAATGGAACAGACATCCATTGATAAGAGCCATCACCGTGCGTCCGAAATAAGCATCCTTTTTCAGAATGTCGTTACGGTCATACACTTTGGCATCCACATCCTCTTTTATAATATTGAGAATGGCAGCAATCTCTTCGTCAAGGAAAGAGAACATAGGCTTCTGTCCCTTATCTTCCCTCTGCTTATTCACTTCACGAATACGCTTGTGTACACGAGCAAATTTTTCATCGCCCTTGTACTTTTTCAACAAGACATTATTGCGTTTTTGTAAGTCTTGCAGACGACCGATGATTTCATCCAAAGCCTGTGTTTCTTCGTTGAACTTGGCTATCGTGTCAATCACAAAACCGTGTTCCTTGAAGCGTTCCATAAAGGCTTCACGCAACGAGATAAACTCCGGATCGTCTTGGTCGAAGTTTTGGGTAAATGAAGAAATGGTACGTTGCCATTTCTCTTTCAATTCCACACCACCGGATATAAGGCGCATTTCCTCTTGTCCTATTTTGGAGAAAGTGAACTCTATATCCATCATTGCCTCATTGATTAGAGTTTTCGTTTCCTCATTTGTATTGAAAGCCTCTTTCTGATTGATGATACTTATCCGTCTTTGCACCTCAGAGAGTAGTTGCGGCAACTTGGTGATTTCGAGTTTGGCAAATTGCTCTTTCATTTCATCATCACCGAATGTACGCACGATGTTCGCCATGTTCTTGGCTGATTCCAATGCCTGTTTGAGGTCGAGCAATACAGCTTTATCCTCTTCGGTAGAGATTTCTGAAGAAAATTCTTCCGCATTATCGTATGTGTAATTGAAAAGCGTTTGCCGAACTTTCTTCATCTGATTCAATATCTCTTCCTTGTCCTCAATGACTTGGGTAAAGGTATCGGTGGCAGCGGATTCGCCAGTCTCATCCACGTCATTAAAGCGGTTTAACTCTTGCAAATATGCTTCATTGGTTTCCTTGAAGTTCCGCTTGATGTCGGCAAAGTCAATGACAAAACCGTAACGCATACCGGGATAAGGACGGTTTACACGTGTTATGGCTTGAAGCAGATTGTGGTCTTTCAGTTTGCGCCCGAAATACAGGCGTTTCAAGCGTGGCGCATCAAAACCAGTCAAAAGCATATTAAAGACAATGAGAATATCCACTGTCATATTTTTCTTGAAGTCTTTGACTATCTGCTTGCGAGTTTCCTTGTCATCCGTATCGTGAAGAATGATTCCGGCTTTCAGCGGTCTGTATTTTGATTTGTAATCCACTTCCGGTTCACCCACTACATACGAACCATCGGAAAGTTTTATCTTGATGGGCTTCGGCTGATACTTCTGCCATTCTTCTTGAAATACATCATAAAGCCGCCTTGCCTGTTCGCTGGTTTCACAAATGACCATACCGCCTAAAGTTTCATCTCCTTGTATCTTGCGAAACTCTTTTAAGTCCGTCATAATGTAACGGGCTAACTCGTTTACATAACTTGGATGCTCTATGATTTCCGACTTACGAATGTCTTTCTTTTGCACAAGGGTTTCCAGTTTATCGTACACATCAGACAAACGCTCTTTATAGGAAGTTTCTATATCTTCACGTATGATTTTCAGCGTGTAGCCATCCGCAATGGATTTATCGTAATAATAGGTATGCAAATAGTTTCCGAACACCTTGCAACTGGCACGTTCCTCTTTTAACAACGGGGTACCTGTAAGTGCGATTTTAACCGCATCGGCGTCGGCATCAAAGAGATTGGCAAGAAAGCAGCCACCGGGTTTATATCCTCGGTGTGCCTCGTCAAGAATGAAGATGCGTTGAAGATTGGTTGCATAATCACTGATGCGTACTTTTTCTTTATCCTCGGCAAAGCGTTGAATGTTCACAACCGTGATTTCTGCCTGTCCGCTTACACCTTGTTGTGCCTGATTACTGCGGAATTGCTCCATCAGTTCGGCTCTTGTATTGGCGGTAGATACAACCAATCCACGAGCTTCAAACTCTTGTGTGGCTTGTTCCAAAAGGTCAAGGCGGTCTACTATGAAATAGAATTTGGCAACCTTATTCTGTTTGGAATAGAAATCGTTGAGAATATAGGTCAGATAGTATGACAAGGCGGTTTTACCACTCCCTTGTGTATGCCAGACTACGCCAGATTTCACCCCCTCTACCAGTTTTTGGCGAATAGCTAACGATGCAAACAATTGTTGGTAACGCATGATATGCTTTTGGTCGGTAGATTCTATCTTTCCATCCACCTCACGCTCCATACGGACATAGGCAATACCATATCTAATGATATACAATAACCGTTCAGGTGAACACATGGATGTTAGGATTCTGTTTGTAGGGGTGTTGAAACCAAGATTTGTCTGGTACTCAGGACTTGTATGAATGACTTGGCAATTATAATCAGACAATATCTGTTTTTCCACCGTCTTGTCAATCTCCTTATACGGATAGTCACGATGGAACGGTGCTATTTTCTGACCGCTTAAATTTTCTTCACGGAAGCAATTGAATGGTGCGTATGAACGTGCCCCAGTACAATAGAAAGCCCCTTGTATGGGTACGATACCGCCCAACGCATCATATTCCATATTATTGCTGAATATCATCAACTGCGTAATGTTGATGAAGCGGCGAAACTTTTTATTCGGGAAGCGTTCTTTATTCATTCGTGCGCTCTCCGCCAACATACCACCATGATTGTTGGGTTTCTTCACTTCTACAAAACAAAGTGGCAATCCGTTTACGAACAAAGTAATGTCAGGACGAAATTCGTCCTGTCCGTTCTTACAGGTAAATTCAGCTGTGAAATGAAACGTATTATTCCCAATGTTATCAAAGTCTATCAGCTTTACAGGCGAAACAGCTTTGAGACGGTTATAAAAGCCTCGACCGAGGTCATCATCGTTCAGTTCCTTACGAATATCTTTCAAAATTTGAAGAAACTCTCCCTCATGTCCGGGATTCAGATTCTTAAACTGCCGTTCAAATACCTGCAAAAGAATATTCGTGTCACCGTCATAGACCGTGCCATTCTTATCTTCGCTCAACTTGCCGAAGTAAGTATATCCTATTCGAGTGAGGTGAACCATTGCAGGCATCTGCACCCGTGTAGCTTCCGAAAACTGTTTCATATCACCTATCCTTTTTGTCGGTTATCAAATCCTTCAAATCGACCTGCAATATCTCTGCTATCTGTTGCAAGGTCTCTAAATTTGGTTGAATCCTATTACAGGCATAAGCATTTACCATACTGAAACTCTTATCGAGTTTCTTTGCCAACCATGTCTGAGAGATACCTTTTTCAGATAATACAGCCTTTATTCTATTTAGTTTCATTCTTTGATACGATTTTATAGTGCAAATATAGCGAATTATATTCGATAAACTGGGATTATTTTTGTACTTTTGTGTACGAAATAAAATTAATATGGATACAGTTAGAAAAAGAGGCGAAATAATTAGCATTGAACAGCGTTCGTTAGTATCTCAGAGATATAGACGCATAACAAGAGCGGTTAATTCGGAATTTTGGGGTAGCTCCAGCGAAACTGCTCATAGTTTATATGTGGGCTCTTATGGTAGAGGTACTGCTATTGATACAAGTGACATTGATATACTTGTCGAACTGCCACGAGACGAATATAATAAATATGACGCACTAAGGGGAAATGGTCAGTCCAGATTACTACAAGCATTGAAGAATGCAATTTTACAAACCTATCCGAACAGTGATATTCATGGAGATGGGCAAGTCGTTGTGATAAACTTTTCCGATGGGATTAAATTTGAAGTTCTACCAGCTTTTCGTCAATTAGATTGGTGGGGTAATTGGAATGGGAAATACGACTATCCAGATTCAAATATGGGTGGCAACTGGTTGACAACTAATCCCAAAAGCGAGCAACAGGCAATGAAGGAAAAAAATGTTGCAAGCAATGGTTTGTTATTCGACACATGTAAGCACATGCGTGAAATTCGTGATAACTATTTTAGGAGTTACCATCTTCCGGGAATCGTGATTGACAGTTTTGTTTATCATAATATTGCTGATTGGCACTGGCTAAGAGAAGGAGAACAAAGTTCTAATCAACCAATAGGAACTTATGAAAAAAGGCTTTATGATTCATGCCCTGTTTGGAGCTTTAATCTGACAGCACCAGGAAGCAACATGCCAGTAGATACATATAAATACATTGATGTATTAATCAAAGTTTTAAAATACATGACAGAAGAATAAATCATATGGACGAACAAATAAAAATTCTTTACAGGGAGATTCTTGAACGTTTTAACAAAATAATTTGGACGCACAAAATTCATTTATGTCAAGCGAATATATACCTATCAAAGAAGAAAAAACAAAATCAGATTCTTTTAGTATTTTCTGTTTTGATATCAGCTTCTGCAATTACCAATATATTCAAGTGGCTACCTGAAATTGTCATTGTCCCATTAATGGCTTTCTTAGCGTTGACATTAACATATTTCACCACCAAATACAAAGCTGAAAATCTAGAAAAGAAGGCAGCTGACAGCGAAAGATTTGCTGCTGTTATGCACGATTTGCGCAATAAGTATGCGGGATTCTTATCAGATATAAAGGCAGAGTTGTACACAAAAGAACAAATTTCTAAAAAGCGAACAGAATTAGAACATATAGAAAATATAGTTTATTCGGGGCTTGTTCCACAAACATCAAAAGAAGCAGTAGATGCAGCATCTTTTGCATTAAAAAACAAACAAGAATCAACTACCACAAACGAAGAAATTCTCCAAATGATTTCTGATAACTTGCAAGTATAAGATTAATTACATGCGCTATTATCAGGAATATAAGATGAATCATAGCAACACATTCTCACTATCTTTTCCCGAAGCCAAGACAATTATTGTTTCCGGTGATATTCATGGAGATTTTAATCAATTGGTATTCAAACTCTGTATTCAATACAAGTTGACGGACACTCTATTGATTGTAGCGGGGATTGTGGTTTTGGCTTTGAAAAGAAAGAATACTATGAGCAAATGGTTAGACGAAATACCAAGAGAATGAATCAAGCCAACAATTGGATTGTATTTGTACGTGGCAATCATGATAATCCAGCTTATTTCGAAGGAACAACATTCAGTTACAAACGTTTCATTGCTGTTCCTGATTATACTATCCTTCAAGCCTGTAATCATTCCATCCTTTGTGTAGGCGGAGCCATTTCTATTGACCGAATTTATCGCATAAATGAATGGAACAAACGGAAATATCGAGTTCACTCCAATGAGTTGCAAGAAAATGATATTTCCCGCAATTTATATTGGAAGAATGAAGCTCCTATTTACGACGCTGATAAGATGAATACCATCTGTGCAAGCTTCTTGATTGATACAGTTGTCACACATACTGCGCCATCACATTGTGAGCTATTCTCAAAAAGCAACCTTAACCAATGGGCTGAGAACGATTCATCACTTCTTAAAGATGTACAATCTGAAAGAAAAACAATGGATATGATCCTGCATCATCTCAAAACTGATAATCATCCGGTGAACCATTGGTATTATGGTCATTTTCACCAAAGTTGGCATTCCGCTATTGACGGAATATTATATCAGATGCTCGACATTATGGAGTTCAGCCAAGTCTATTGATTTATACCATTTCAGGTATAATATTGATGTTCGATGCAGAATTATACCCGATAGGATATAACGGTTTCCTCCGAATAAAAGTGTACCATTTATGGCATATAAACACTTTTTCAAGCGAATAATTCAGTTTTGCTACACTTTTTCCAACGAATCGAGTACCCTAAATAATCGGAACGCAAAAATTCCACCACAAACCACAGAAATCCCAAGAGAATTACTACCTTTGTATTCAACAAGCGTTCTGTAACATCCATATGGGAATATCCTATCGTTCAACACGTTGTATCTGATAGCGGACATTCCACAAAAGGGCTGAAAAGAGGCGGTACAACACGTATATGCAAAGCAATGAAATACAGAGGTTTGCATTTGTCTCTACATTCTGTGTATTTGTCAAAACAGAGGTTGTACCGATTAAAATGAATGGTCACTGATAATCAGTGATGTAAATATGCTGCATCGGTAAGTAATATGGTGGATATTTATGAAACTAAAGGCTTCGACAACTTTATCTGTTCCGTGGTAAAGACCTATGTCATTCCGGATATTTTGAACTATGAGGGGAAACTAGACGATACACGGCTGAAGCTCGTGTTGTTCGAGTTTCCTACCTATTGTGCCTTGTAACGAGAGAGGTTATTGGCAAATTTTTGAATTTATACAAACAGTCCACTATGTGTGTCAAACAAACCATGTAGGCTGACGCTATCGTACGGCTATTGGAAATCAGAGTTTACTTTCGATATCTCGACGGGTATATGAAATATGCATCGGAAGCAGGTGGAACTTTCTTGCATATTAAATCTGGTGTATTGACAATATATGCTGTCGGTGAGAAAGAGAATACCCATCAGCTTACCATCTTCGAAATTTACATGAACCGGAATACATACGAGAGATATATCGCTATGCAGTGCTTGGCATAGTCAGCAAAGAGACATCAATTACAATATCCTGTTCTCACTGACATGATAGACGAGCGCATCCAGCTTATCGACCATTGCACCACTCACGTTTCCCGACACTGTCCGGAATTTTGTGTAAATGGAAACAGGATTCAGCTGCAAGTTTGTTTTTATATCTGGATTCTGTTCTCAAA